>Ga0302296_1002635_pt1 | contig 11968 bp, 6 predicted proteins | sample III_Fen_N3_1_FD_194546 | JGI IMG/M metagenome (GOLD analysis project Ga0302296, IMG submission 194546) | Peat permafrost microbial communities from Stordalen Mire near Abisko, Sweden - III_Fen_N3_1 | ecosystem: Environmental > Terrestrial > Soil > Wetlands > Permafrost | place: Sweden: Abisko... | reverse complement strand
TCCGCATTGATGGAAACCATTGGATCTTTCATCAAACATCACCGCCTGCAACAAAATAAAACACAGGAACAATTGGCCAAAGATGCCGGAATAGCCAGATCTACATTAAGTTTGTTCGAAAAAGGGAAGAATACAAGTATGCTTGTATTTATACAGCTTTTGCGCACTTTAAAACTATTGAACCTGCTTCAGGAATTTCAGGTAAAGCAGCAAGTCAGCCCCATTCAGCTGGCCAAACTTGAACGGTCAAAGAGAATCAGGGCACGACATACCGATGAAAAGAAATCAATCTCTAAATCAGACTGGTGATGATAGAAACGGCCTTTGTAAACATCTGGAATAACCGCGTGGGTGCCATTGCCTGGGATGCACCTTCGGGCATTGGTTCATTCGAATTTGAACCTTCTTTTTTCAAAAATAACTGGGACCTAGCACCATTGCAAATGCCATTAGCCGGGGCACGGAGACGCATTTTTTCTTTTCCGGAACTAAAAACCAGTCCAACTTTTCATGGACTCCCCGGACTGTTGGCGGATGTCTTACCTGACAAATATGGTAATACGCTGATTAATACCTGGCTTACCCGAAGAGGCCGTCCAACAGACAGTATGAATCCTGTTGAAAAACTTTGCTTTATCGGGAAACGTGGCATGGGTGCTCTGGAATTTGAACCTCCGATGCCCAAAATATCCGATCTATCCACCAAAATTGAGATTAACGACCTTGTTAAAATTGCCAATGAAATTCTGACAGGTCGTCAAAATTTCGCAACCAATCTTTTGGAAAATGAAGAAAAATCCCTTCTCGATCTCCTAAAAATCGGAACTTCTGCCGGAGGAGCAAGGGCGAAAGCAGTAATTGCTTTCAATCCGGAAACTAAGGAAGTACGTAGCGGACAGGTTGCTGCTTCAAAAGGGTTTTCCCATTGGCTAATAAAGTTTGATGGCGTTTCAGATAGTCAGTTTGGGGCATCTTATGGCTATGGCCGTGTTGAAATGGCTTACCACCTGATGGCGAATGATGCTGAAATTGAAATGACCGCGTGTCGCCTTTTGGAGGAGAACGGAAGAACACATTTTATGACCCAAAGATTCGACAGGGAACCTGGAAATGGTAAAATACATATGCAGAGTTTTTGTGCCATGCAGCATTTCGACTTCAATGAAATAAATTCGTACAGTTATGAACAACTTTTTGAGACCATGCGACTGCTTGGATTACCCTATCCGCAGGCAGAACAATTGTTCAGGCGTATGGTATTTAACGTAATTGCCCGTAATTGCGACGACCATACCAAAAACTTTGCATTTATAATGGATAAAACCGGAGTATGGAAACTATCTCCTGCTTATGATGTCTGCTATTCGTATCGGCCTGGAAGCACCTGGGTAAGCCAGCAGTCACTTAGCGTGAATGGTAAACGACAAAACATTACCGGTGATGATTTTATCGCTGTTGCAAAACAGATGAATATAAAAAAAGCTGCAAAAATTGTCTCCCAGATCAACGAAGTAGTGAACAGCTGGCCGAAATATGCTGAAGAAACCAAAGTAAATCCGGTACTTAGAGACGCAATAAACAAAACGCTGATACACCTGAATAATTAGTTGCATTAAAGCATCAATAGCCCATTCTCTCTTAATAGCTTAATTGTCTTACTATTCCAGAAAAGCACAAAATCCCCGCCGGTTTGTTGTTCAAAGCTTTTTTCAAGTTCCACAAATGTTTTTTGAAGCTGATTGCTGATCGAAATCTCAGTAATTAATGTTGATAACCACTTCCCGTCTTCGTGCTTTAGCTGAATTACACAATCCTGTATCTTGCTTGCAAAGGTAAGCTCAACCATATCGAAGGTTTGGTTCTTTTTCTTTTTGGAAAAGTACCGGATTGACGGATTGCCTCCCAGCCAGATAATTTTGGCATTGGGCTTTGCCAAAAGATATTCCTGATCATCAATAGCCTGCTGAATATGATTTGGAATAATGGTAGTTCGTGGCACCTTAAAATCAAACCAATCCTGAAGCGGTAGTTCAAAGCCAATACCGTGCATATAATTGAATAGCGATTTTTTAAGCCCCTCACTAAATAGTTCATGGCGTGCTCCTGTAGGGTCACTATGAATCAAATCATTGTTTGCGAAAGTGCCCGGCTTTTTGTTTTCAATTTTCACCTTAAACTGCGCCGGATTCAATCCGATAGGACTATGAGCCGTCATTGCAAACTGGTGCCAGAATCCCGACTGAACCACCCCCGCTTCAAACAATTGCCTGACAACTTCAAGCGAATCAATGGTTTCCTGTGCAGATTGTGTTGGAAATCCGTGCATGAGATAAGCATGAACCATGATACCAACCTTCGTGAAATTGTCAGTCACCCTGGCCACCTGGGCCACGCTCACTCCTTTATTGATCAATTTCAGCAGGCGGTCGGAAGCAACTTCCAGCCCGCCCGAAACAGCGATGCACCCCGATTCCTTCAGCAACAGACACAAATCGAACGTGAAGCTCTTTTCGAACCGTATATTTGTCCACCAGATGATGGTGAGCTTTCGCCGTATAATTTCAATGGCCAAATCGCGCATCAATGCCGGCGGAGCAGCTTCATCGACAAAATGAAACCCAATCTGTCCGGTTTGACGAATCACCTCTTCGATACGGTCACATAAAACCTGTACGCTGTTTGGTTCATATCGTTTGATATAATCAAGCGAAGTATCGCAAAAAGTACATCGGCTCCAGTAGCAACCATGGGCCAAGGTGAGTTTATTCCAGCGGCCATCGCTCCATAGCCGATGCATCGGATTAACTATTTCAATTACTGAAAGGTAAGTTTCCAGCTTAAAATCGGTATAATCTGGCGTCCCGGTTTTAGCCTGCGAAAAATCCGGTTGCTCGGAGCCATTCAGAAAAACAACTTCATCATTTTGGAGCGTGAAGGTTCGTTTTAAATTCATTTTCAATCGTTTTCCTTCGAGGTATTCAATCAGGTTCAGCAGTGGCGCTTCGCCATCGTCGAGTGTTATAAAATCGAGATAATTGAAAATACACGAATCGGAGAGCGAACGCAGTTCAGTATTGGCAAAACCACCGCCCATCACAATTTTCAGATCCGGGAAATGCATTTTGATCCATTGACCGCATTTTAAAGCGCTGTATAAATTTCCCGGGAAAGGAACCGAAAAAGCTACAAGCGTTGGCTCGTAAAACTCAATTTTGTGTTGAAGCAATTGAAGCAAAATATTGTCAATAAAGCTATCTGGCGCAAGCAATGCAGCTTCAATTTCGTCAAAAGTGGCCGCTGAGCGCCCTAACTGCTCGGCGTAGCGGCTGAATCCAAATTGCGGATCGACAGCCTCCTGAATCAGATCCGAAAGGTCTTCGAGGTATAGTGTCGCTAAATGTTTGGCTTTGTCGCGCGTTCCCATCGTTCCGAATGCCCACTCCAAATCCTTGGTTTGGGCAAAGCGGGAAGCTTCGGGTAGATAATTTCCTCCACAGATAAGGTGCGCCAGGACAACATTCTTTTCCTGCAAAAAGGTAATCACCTGATCAATCGTTTGAGTATAGCTTTGGCGCAGATTGAAAATTCGCTGTGCGTTGGCCGATAATCCAGGTTTTTTATTCTCAATTTCCTGAAAAAGAGTTGTGAGTCCTTCCGAAGAAAACAAAGTCAAAATCGTTTCGATTCCCAGGTCGCACTGGTAGGATGGAATAGTTTGAGTATTTAAAAATCCTTTGAGATAAGCCGTTGCAGGATATGGCGTATTCAGTTGGGTAAACGGAGGTGTTATCAGGAGTACTTTTTGATTCACGATGGATTTCTTTTGGGAATCAATTTTTTTAACTCCTCAACCAATTTTGAACGGTCCCGTAACGGAATAGCGGATAAGCTTACTCTCGGATAGTCGGCTAATCCTTTTTGTATCCTGATGGTAAATACGATATCCCATTTTAATCCCAGAAAATTTTTATGAACCTCTATATTCCGGAGTTGATCGACCCGAAAATCAAACATTTGAAACGACCGATCGACTGAAAAAACGGAATAATACCTGACAGTCAGCTTGTTTTTCTCAACGACTATACTCACATACTGAAAATTAAGAATGGCAATAATCATCGCTACAAACAGAAAAAAACAGGCCAAAATTGCCAAAGCATTGAACATTTCCAAAAAAACAAGAACAATCATTACCAGTAACCAACTTAGTCCAATCAGCAAAAGGTACAAACGAAGCTTCCTGATCACTTTCTTATTGTTAAATACCATATTGAAAGTTATTTAAAAATCACCTTATCACACATTTGAAGGCCAAAATAGTAAAATGTTTTAACTTTGCCACAATAATACTCAAAGATGAACAATTATCCTGCATATAACGCATCCATCATCGTTACCTGTGAGCTTGAAGTCGAACTTGGTAAGATTCTTAGTCGCTATCCCGAAAATAAAATATTTTTAGTAACCGAGCAAAACTGTGACCAATTCTGCGTCCCATTAATCAGCAAAACGCCTGGTTTCGACCATTTTAAAAAAATAGTGATCCCCTCAGGCGAGGAGAATAAAAAACTCTCATCCGTTGAAAAGATATGGCACTTTTTAAGTCAGAACAGTGCAGACCGTAAATCGCTTGTCGTAAATCTTGGCGGCGGAATGCTCACTGATCTCGGAAGCTTTGCCGCCTCAACGATGAAAAGGGGCATGGATTTCGTAAATATTCCAACGACTCTTTTAGCTCAGGTCGATGCATCGGTCGGTGGAAAAACAGGATTCAACTTCAATGGATTAAAAAATGAAATCGGAGTGATCAATCAACCCAATACCGTGCTGATAGACACCCGCTTCCTTAAAACAATTGATTATCAGAATTTCATCTCGGGATATGCCGAAATGATCAAACACGGACTAATTAATTCACCGGAACATTTGGAGGAAGTTCGCAATTTTGATCTGATAAACATTGATTATGAATTACTTCGCGGCATCATTGCCCGATCGGTTGCAATAAAAGATTCGTTTGTTTTCCGCGATCCAAACGAGCATAATATCCGTAAGGCGCTTAATTTTGGACACACCATCGGACATGCTTTCGAAAGTTTCGCTTTAGAAACAGATCATCCAATTCTTCATGGCTTCGCAGTAGCTTACGGAATGATTGCTGAATTGTATCTTTCCTGTAAGGTTTGCAGACTGCCGTTGGCGACCCTAAATGAATTATCTGATTGGCTCATAAAAATTTATGGAAAGTACACCATTGAAGAAGATCACTTTGAAGCATTTTATCAATTGATGACGCACGACAAAAAAAATGAGGGAACACGTGTCAATTTTACGCTGATTCCTTCAATTGGGGAAGTCGCCATCAATCAGAATTGCGACAAAAAACTGATATTCGAAGCATTAAATTTCTACAAATCATTGACTAACTGAGGATTAATTATGCAATATCGCATTGCCAAAGCAGATAAGATTCTGAAAGGGGAAATAATACTCCCTTCGTCAAAAAGCATCAGTAACAGAGTTTTGGTCATCAACTCATTGTGTTATTCACCCTACGAAATTGAAAATCTTTCAGACAGTGATGATACAAAAGTGATGGCGGCTGTTTTGAACTCAAATACCAATCATTTTGACATCGGTCATGCCGGAACGGCCATGCGGTTTCTGACTGCTTTTCTGTCGAAAATTGCGGGAGAATGGACATTGACAGGATCTGAACGAATGAGGCAGCGCCCTATCGGGATTCTCGTGGATGCTTTACGAAAACTTGGAGCCTCGATTGAATATACCGAAAATGAGGGATTTCCGCCAATTCGGATTCTTGGAACTTCTTTAAAAGGGGGAGTTCTTGAGCTTGATGGAAGTGTCAGCAGCCAATATATTTCTGCCCTGTTGATGATTGCTCCTACCATTCCGGGAGGAATGACCTTAAAACTATTAAATCAAATCACATCCAAACCATATATTGATCTTACGCTGAATTTGATGAAAGAATTTGGCGTATCACATACCTGGAAGGGAAATGAGATCATGATCGGGGAGCAAAACTATCGTCCGGTTAAGTTCTCGGTTGAAGCCGACTGGTCGGGCGCATCGTATTGGTATGCCATGGCGGCACTTTCCGACGAATGCAACCTATGCCTCATAGGATTACGACTGCAAAGTCTTCAGGGAGATGCCACCCAGTCGGAATGGTTCTACAACAATTTTGGCGTCCAATCGAAGCAGGAAGGAAATAATGTACGGCTGACCAAAATAAAAGTATCAGGACTTCAGGTTTTAGAATTAGATTTTATAGAAAATCCCGATATCGCCCAAACTTTTGCGGTACTCGCGGTCTGCAAGAAAGTCCCTTTTCATTTTAAAGGTCTGGCAACTTTAAAAATAAAGGAGACCGATCGTATCCACGCCTTGCAAACCGAATTATCAAAATTTGGAGCAACACTTACAGAACCTCAACACGGTGAACTCGCCTGGGACGGTAACATCAATCAAAAAACTGTGAACCATCCTCCTGTGATCGAAACCTACCACGATCACCGGATGGCCTTGGCATTCGCCCCTGCTGCACTGGTTTTTCCCGAAATAATAATCAACGATCCAATCGTAATTACAAAATCATACCCCGGATATTGGGAGGATTTGAAAAAAACAGGGTTTAGGGTAATGTAGAGACAAAGCAAGCCTTGTCTCTACACCTGTCTCCACAAAAACGCATGCCCTGCCACCACAAATTTAATCCTAACCTTTTGTTATCGTCTCTGATATATTATCTTTGTTCATCATCTGAAAAAATATGTCGATTCAACATCTAATCCCCGATGAATTTATCAAGTTCCTTTTGGTGCTTGTGTTCTCATTGCTGATTGGACTTGAACAGCGGCGCCATCATATTTCTGAAAATGAAGAACTTTTATTTGGCACTGATCGGACTTTTACTTTTATCGGATTATTGGGTTACGTTTTATTTATTGCAAATCCCAACTCTTATATCCCATTTCTATCCGGTTTTGTAGTTATTGGACTATTGCTTGCCATTCAATATTTTCAGAAAATCAGTCAACACAATAATTACGGTTTAACCAGTTCTATTGTGGCATTACTGACCTATTGTCTGCCAATTATGGTTTTCACCCAACCAGTCTGGCTTCTTCTTTCATTTGTCGTTGTGATACTGACACTTACAGAGCTTAAAAACAATTTTATCTCTCTGTCAAAAAAAGCATCCGAGGAAGAGTTCATCACATTGGCAAAGTTCATCGCCTTTGCGGGAGTGATATTGCCGCTCCTCCCCGATAAACCCATTTCTGATCAAATTCCGATCTCGCCTTACAATTTATGGTTAGCCGTAGTTGTCGTTTCAGGAATTTCGTACATCAGCTATCTCCTCAAAAAATTTGTTTTCCCCGATTCCGGAATAATGCTGACCGGTATTCTTGGCGGATTGTATAGCAGCACCGCCACCACTGTGATTATTGCCCGCCGTGATAAAGTTGGAAATACGGGGGCGAAGGCCATATCAGCCATTATGGTAGCGAATGGTATGATGTACCTGAGAATTCTCGTTTTAGCCTTTCTTTTCAATCGGGTCATTGCATCGGTATTGGCCATACCTTTTCTTGTCCTTTTTGCCATCTGCATTTTACTTTCAAAATTTTCTGGAAAACACGATGACACCATTTCGCAATTATCAGCAGACGAGATGAATACAGCAGGAAATAAAAATCCGCTTGAGTTGAAAACTGCCATAATATTTGGATTACTATTTGTTTTCTTTGCTATTGTCACCGAATATGTGATGAAAACCCATGGAAACTCCGGCGTAACTTCACTGGCATTTATTGTTGGAGTCACCGATATTGATCCCTTTTTACTTAATCTACTCCAACACATGGGTGGAATTACTGAAACAACCATTGCACTGGCAATTATTAATGCCACCAATAGCAACAATGTTTTGAAGATGGTTTATGCAATTACACTAAGCAGCAAGAGCTTAAATAAAAAATTGATTTTTAACTTTTCCGTTCTTATTATTTCAGGTCTTGCTACATCACTATTTTTTTATTTTATGTAAATTTATTGTTTCAAATTGGTTGATGAAAGGCTGAAATAATCATCTGGTTTCTCAAGTCAATCAGAACATATTAGTATTCCATTTGTTTATAATAAAAGTCTTTGTAAGGCTGGATTTGCAGACTAAGAAAAGCAAACCAATTTCGAACTATATCAATTATAAAATTTTATTATCTGACTTTGAAATTATTTCGTTAATTATTTATCCAAATATGCCATTCAAAATGAAAAATTGCAGATTCAAATTACTCCTGCTTGCTCAGTTTATTTCATTAATGGCTTTTGCCCAAAATCAACAGATTCGATTCGAACGAATTGGGACAAAAGAGGGGTTATCCGATCCTAATGCTTTGTGTGTATCCCAGGACAGTCGCGGATTTATTTGGATTGGCACCCGAAATGGACTAAACAGATACGATGGTCATCAATTCCGGGTGTTTTACAACAACCCGGCTGATTCCGGAAGCATAAGCAGCAATTACATTCAGAAAATCATTGAAGACTCAAAAGGGAATATTTGGATTGCTACTGCTGGAGGAGGGTTAAATAAATTTGACCGTGAAACAAATCGCTTTTCCCAGTTTACACACGATCCAAATAATTCAAACAGCCTTGCCGGGAATATAATAAATAATATCATTGAAGATAATACAGGAAAATTATGGATTGCAACGAATGACGGAATTAATCTGTTCGATCCTGAAAAAAAACATTTTATGCGATTTTCACATGATAAAAATAACCCAACAACGGTCAGCGACAATAATATAACAGATGTATTGAAAGATAGTAAAGGCGATATCTGGTTTGGAACTCAAAATGGTGGATTGAATCGTTTTTTGGTTAAAGACAGTACTTTTATCAACTATCAAGCCGACCCCAAAAACAGTGAAGCAATTTCAGGCAACAGCATTTACACCATTTTTGAGGATAGCCGACATCGGCTTTGGATCGGCACTACAGGCGAAGGGTTAAATCTTCTGAACCGGGAAACTGGAAAATTTCGTCAGTTCAAACACGCTGTTGGTGCCAATTCGTTATCAAACAATAATGTACTTAGCATCAACGAAGATAATAACGGCAATCTTTTAATAGGAACCGAAAATGGGGGAATCAGCCTTCTCGATTCCACATTGCAGAAATTCGGAAATTATGTAAATGATGAAATTGATGATAACAGTTTGTCTTCAAACTCAGTGCATTCAATTACAAAAGATAAGGATGGAAATATTTGGGTCGGCGTTTTTGCCGGGGGAATTAACCTGTATAAAAATAGTACCGCCAGTTTTAATCATTTTAAACATAATTCCTCCCCAACCAGTCTTTCGAATAACTTTGTGCTTGGTATTTATGAGGATCGCAGTGATAATTTATGGGTTGGAACTGATGGTGGCGGATTGAACTGTTTTAATCAGAAAACGGGAACATCATATCTTTATAAACAAATCCCCACCCAAAATAGTATCACCGGGAATAGTATTCTCACCTTAACTGAAGATAGTAAAGAGAATCTCTGGATTGGAACCTGGGGAAATGGACTAAGCAAGTTAAATCTTAAGACCAAAAAATTCACGAACTTAAAATCCGACAATCAAAACCTGGGACTAAGCAGCAATAATATCTACTCAATCACTGTTTCAAGGGATGGTAAAATATGGATTGGCACTTTTGGCGGTGGATTGGATATATACGACGATCAATCGAACAGCTTTGTACATTTTAAAAATGACAAAAATGATAAGAAAAGTCTAAGCGACGATAAGATTTATACAATAATAGAAGACAAATCCGGAAATATTTGGATTGGTACCGCCGACGGAGGGATTAATCTTTTAGAACTCCATAAAAACGGCTTTATTCGTTTTAATAAAGAGAATAAAAACCTAATAACCAATACTGTATATCATTTATTGGAATCCAAATCCGGAATAATTTATGCATGCACCATTTCTGGCCTGAACTATTTCGATCCATCAACAAACCGGTTTGTTCCAGTCAACTCCAAGGGTCATTTTGCAAGTGAATACGTCTATGCCGCATTGGAAGATCAGAAAGGAAATATCTGGGTGAGCACAAATAAAGGGATATCGAAGTACGACCCGGAAACGAAGACAATTAAAAATTACTCAGTCGAAGATGGATTACAGGGGGATGATTTTAAACCTCATTCAGCTTTCAAATCAGAATCGGGAATGCTCTATTTTGGAGGAATAAATGGATTCAATTCTTTTTTACCTGATAGAATCATTGAGCGATCGTATAATCCACCAATTGTTTTAACCGATTTTCAACTTTTTACAAAAAGTGTTCCGATTGCACAAAACATCAATGACCGCTCGCCACTAAAGAAGGATATTTCAGAAACCAAATCAATACGCTTGGCATATAATCAGTCTGTTATCACTTTCGAATTTGCCTCACTCGACTTTTCCTCTCCTGATAAAAAAATCTATGCTTATACGATGGAAGGGTTCGACAAGGATTGGAACATAATTAAAGGCAAAAATTCAGCCACCTATACAAATCTTAACCATGGCGATTACGTTTTTAAAGTAAAAAGCCAAAACAGATCAGGTGAATGGTCATCTGAAATTCGCACACTTAATGTGACAATTGTTCCCCCTTTTTGGCTAACCTGGTGGTTTAAAACTTTGGCCTTTATTTTCGTTGCCGGAAGTCTTTTTGGTTTCTACAAATATCGGCTGATGGCAATAAAGCAGCAAAGGAACAAACTGGAAATATTAGTTGAGAAGCGAACGGCACAAATTGCCGAGCAATCGAAGAAATTGATGGAACTCAATACCGAATTGCAAAGTCAGTCAGAGGAGCTTCAAAATCAGAAAATGCTTGAACAGAAAGCTCGTCAGGAGGCTGAAAATGCCAATCAGGCGAAGAGTACTTTTTTGGCGACTATGAGCCACGAAATACGTACCCCAATGAACGGGGTTATTGGGATGTCTGCATTACTGGCTGAAACTCAGCTCACAGAAGAACAGAGAGAATACAACGATACCATATCAACCTGTGGCGATAACCTATTAACGGTAATCAATGATATTCTTGATTTTTCGAAGATTGAATCGGGAAACCTGGAACTTGAACGCGAAGATTTCGATTTGCGCAACTGTGTCGAGGAGGTAATGGATCTCTTCGCGCAAAAGGTAGCTACTAAAGGACTCGACCTGATCTATCATATTGATAAAGAGGTACCACCTCAGATTGTCGGGGATAGTCTTAGGCTAAAGCAAATTCTTATTAATCTGATAAACAATGCCATTAAGTTTACCGAAAGTGGCGAGGTTCTCCTTATGGTGAACCTGATTACTAAAGATCCTGATAATCTAAATATTATATTGGAATTTCAGGTCAAGGATTCAGGTATCGGAATTCCTCAGGATAAAATCGGGGGGTTGTTCAATGCATTTACTCAGGTTGATACCTCAACCACCCGTAGGTTTGGAGGAACAGGTTTAGGTCTGGCAATTTCAAAGCGGTTAACAAAATTGATGGGTGGAGAAATCAGGGCAGAAAGTGAGCCAGGAAAAGGTTCTTCGTTTATTTTTTCAATCAAAAGTAAAATCAGTGCGAAGGAGCCTCTTTTCCTCCCTTCAGGAATTATGACTGAACTTTATAATAAAAGAGTCCTAATCGTTGATGACAATCAAACTAATCTAAGAATCCTCGAGATACAGCTTGAACAATGGAAATTTGTTACGCAATTAGCCTCATCGGCACAAGAAGCACTTTACATTCTGACCGCTCCTAAAAATGGCCTGTTTGATTTGGTAATCACTGACATGCAAATGCCCGATATGGATGGGGTTGAACTTGCCACCGCGATCAAGTCACTTAAAAATCCACCGCCGGTTATTATGCTGAGCTCCATTGGAGA
>Ga0302296_1002632_pt1 | contig 11974 bp, 9 predicted proteins | sample III_Fen_N3_1_FD_194546 | JGI IMG/M metagenome (GOLD analysis project Ga0302296, IMG submission 194546) | Peat permafrost microbial communities from Stordalen Mire near Abisko, Sweden - III_Fen_N3_1 | ecosystem: Environmental > Terrestrial > Soil > Wetlands > Permafrost | place: Sweden: Abisko... | reverse complement strand
ATCCTCATCAAGAGTTTCGTACAGCCCGACAGTCATTGCCTCAATTTCCCTGATAGAGATACCACCATAGGTAAGAAAGCCTTCATAAAGAGGAACAAGGTCCTTCATTTTGTTATACAAGTCTTTATTGTTAGTACAGATTGCACCTCCGCGTGAAGAGCTTACTTTCCTGCCTGAAAAATAGACTATGTCGGAAAGATCGCACATCTCTTTAAGGATGAACCCAATAGATTTTTCTTCATAACCCTGTTCCCTTTTCTGAATGAAATATGCATTCTCGCCGATCAGACTCGCATCTAAAACTATAATTAATTTATATTTATCGGCAACCTTCCTTACATTTTTGAAATTGTCCATCGAAAATGGCTGTCCGCCAATAAGGTTTGTTGAGGCTTCCATTCGTATAAAAGGAATGTTGTCGGGGCCAGTATTATTAATGAGTTCTTCAAGACGTACGATATCTATGTTACCTTTGAAGGGATGAGTACTTTTAATCTTCATTGCCTCGGGTGTGAAGAGTTCCACTACTTTTCCTCCGTTAAGCTGAATATGGGCAAGAGTAGTTGTAAAATGATAATTCATCGGAATAACCGATCCCTTTTTAACAAAGGTCTGGGATATGATATTTTCGGCAGCACGGCCCTGATGAACAGGCAACAATAGATTTTTCCCGAAAACATCTGATACACTCTTATGGAATTTGACAAAACTCTGTGAACCGGCATACGCGTCATCTGCAACGAACATTTTAGAGACTTGTTCATCGCTCATGGCATTTGTGCCACTATCTGTCAGCATGTCAAGAAAAATATCTTTTGTTCCAAGCAGGAATGAGTTGTAACCGGCTTCGCCGATAGCTTCCAGCCTTCGTTCAACAGGAACAAGTTTCAAAGACTGTACAATGCGTACTTTGTGCATTTCAAGCGGGATCTGTTTTCTATTGAAGAATTTTACAGTACCTTTTTTCTGTGTTTTTTCCATGAGTATTCTAAGTTGATTAAAAATAGTTTAATAAAAAAGGCTTACCATTTCGCCGGTAAGCCTGATATTTTGAAAAGTGTATTGTCGACACTTATAAATAATAGGACTTACGTTTTCCTTCTGCAATAATAATAATAATAAATTCCAATATTTAACCTAATTATACCCATTGCTTAATATCTGAGTTCAAACCTAATTTATTTTTAAACAAATGCAAAGGAATGATGCTAAAAAATTTATATTTTATTATCTTATTCCTGATTTGTCAAGGATTGGCTCTTCTTTCACTATAATGTTTGGAATCGCCCCATTCACCATATACCACTTCCGCATCAGCAAGGCTTACCCGGGCTTCGAGACAACTCTGGCAATCTTCAGCTGAATCGTCTGTACAAGGCTTATTATCATATAGTTTGTAGCTGTCGCGATATTTTCCGGGAGTAATATTTGGCATAAGGATATTGGCACCAATTTTAACTGCCTTTTCCCTGCCAATAGGATCAATCGCCTGTAGTGCAGTGGCAGCAACAATATTTATATCTCTCATCATTATCCTGATTATGGCAATCATCTTAAGAGTAAGATCAAATCTTTCCTTGAGAGACATTAATTCTCCCGAGTGTTCAATAAGCGGAGTATCTGCGTGTTCAATATATGGTCCCATGCCACACATATCAATATTAAAATTCTTCATAAACAACAGGTCCGTGCCTGTCTGGTAACCAATATCCTGTAAGCTTTTAAGGCAATTGAGCCTATGACTGAAGTCATGTTTTGAGTCATTCGGATGGATTTTGTTATAAAGGGATTGATTTGTCGCTTCAACACGGAGAAGATAGCGATGTGCGCCAGCATCGTACCATTTTTTGTAGACATCCGGTTCCTGCTCACCGACAGACAAGGTTACACCTAATTCTCCATCCGAAAGCTCTTTGATCTTATGAAGAAGGTTTTCGATCCTGCCTGTAACAAATTGGCTTTCAAGTTCACCTGATTGAAGGGCAATCGATCCGTAGCGGTTAGTATGGGCAAACCTGGCCGCAATAAGTATTTCTTCATCCGACAGATTGTATCTTGTAAGATTTGTATTGCCTTTTCGTATTCCGCAATAGAGGCAATCTTTACTGCAGATGTTAGAAAACTCAATTAATCCTCTGAACCATACCTTATTACCAATATATTTTTCTTTTATTTCTGCAGATTTCTTAAATAAGAGTGTCCTGTCTTCTCCTTCAGATTGCAGGAGAGAAATAATGTCTTCCCTAGCAAATATCTCCTTATCCAATATCTCTCTTATTGTCAATCCCATATCCTGGTTTTTCAGTCTGCAAAGATACTAAAACCCGATTTAACTTTTATCTGAATACAGATCCTTTGTGACCCTTAGTGATAAACTTTGTGAACCTTCGTGGTGAATAAGTATTTAACCACAAAGGATCACTAAGTAAAACGCAAGGTAACACAAAGGAAAAACCAGGAGTAGTACTTTTTCGATCAAAACCCTCTGCCAAACATCCCCCATAAAGTTATTTTAAGATCTTCCCATCTTCTCATGGCAGCACCTGCGAAACTATTTGTATAGGAAGTAACATATTTCTTTGCCTCTTCATTTTTACCATCTTTTACCAGCTCAACAACCTTTTTTTCAACTAATGGCAGTTCCCCGAAAGCTTTATCTTCAAATTCCTGCACTGCTGGTTCAATAAGGACCCTCCCTCTTGACCAGTTTACCGTTGCCAGCTTGTTGGCTTCACGGAATGACCAGATAGCTGCATCGGTTCTATAGCGTTGCTGACCACAGACATTGAAAGAAGCCGGAAGACTTAAGACTCCTGAAAAGATTGGAATCCTCGGGCTTTCTCCCGGGTTGTCGAATGAAAACCAGGCAACTGCTCCGACCTCATCAGGAAGCCAGTCACGGCACTGAATCACATGAGAATAAGAACAGCCTGCTATCGCAATTGTTCTCGGGCGATCAACCACTCCGGGTTTTATTTCATTTAATAATGTTTTGATATCATTGTTCATCCAGTTACAGATTACAGGTGTTTTGACCTGTTTTTCAGTCTCCTTTCCATCCTGGTCTTTAGATTTAACTGTAATTAGCAGATTTTTAGTCGCATCCCATTGTGTCCCTTCGTAAGTTTCCCTGAAAAATTTCATAATATCACGAGGCGACTGTTTCTTTTCAGGCTTTACGGAAAATGGGAGCTCCTCTGCATCGAAAGAAAGATTCAATGATGGAGCGAGCTTACTGAGAACATAAAATTCTCTAATAGAAAAAGGCTTCTTCCCATTTATGATTTTCCAGAATTTAAAAGGTTCTTTTCCATCCCAGTAACCAAGGTTTCTAGCAACATTTTGTAAGTCAGTACTGTACATGAAATAGTCATGATCCTTAAAATCAATAACAGAGATCCTTGGAATATTGGCACATATTCCGACATTCTCATCGGGAATTCTCTCTGCACACCATATAGAAGACGGTTTCCCCTTTCCCGAACCCGCAATTTCCAATTGCCAAACCTCTTTGGGATCTGCAAGGGTTATACACTCCGCCAGGTCAGCATAACCATATTCTTCAGCCAGTTTTCCGATAAGTTCTATTGCTTCTCTGGCTGTTTTACACCTTTGCAGAGCTATCTTTTCAAGCTCTTCAATAAAAAACATACCATCTGCGTTCATAAGTTCTTCTCTTCCGTAAATGGTTGTTTCTCCAATCGCGAGCTGCTTTTCATTAAGACATGGGTAAGCTGTATTAAGAAATGAATATGTCTCTGAAACCTCTGGAATTTCACCCTTTTTAACTATTTTAGTCATATCCCAGGCTTCTTCAGTATGAAGCATACCGGAATAAACAGGATGCATAGTTCCCTGTTCGAATTTTTGGTGGGGGTAGATTTCAAGCCATGTTCTGTAATTACCATCACAGCTGTGAGAAGTCATAACCGATCCGTCACTGGAGGCTCGTCTGCCGACCATAATTGTTGTACAATTCTCACCGTATCCAGGTCCGTCGGGGTCAAAATCGGAATACTGCGCCAGCGTGTACAGCGGAAAACAGAATAAGAATATTATTGTCCAGATGCATCCGGAATTTACTTTTTTCATAAAAAAATGGTTTAAAATCATTAATAGGTTATTACAAATGTAATTTATTTTCGGAATTATGCAGGAATCGGTCGCAACCGATCCCTACATATCCTGCTGTGCCGGTCTCTGCCATTTTTTCCCCATGATAATTATCTTGTTTTTATGCTATTTATTTTTATTAACTTGCCTGTAACATTAAAGATCAGATATTGATTGTAATTCGTTATATATCAGAAAGATATTTATTTGTCGTTGCATATAATGTCGGCTACCTAAAACGTTTTGCCGGTTTGTAGTTTCCTGTCAGTCCGAATAATTGGATTTCATAATTCATTCCTTCACCATTCTTGCAGCCTATGATAAATGAAAAACTTATAAATCCCGACAGTATTGTAGTTGTGGGAGGATCAGACGATCTTTTTAAACCAGGAGGGAAGGTTCTTAAAAACATAATTGACGGAAAATACACCGGAAAGCTCTGTGTGGTTAATCCGAGGCATGACATGATTCGGGGGATTAAATCTTACAGGGATTTAAATGATATTCCCGAAACAGATCTGGCAATACTTGCAATTTCAGCCGCATTATGTTTAACTGCAATTGAGATCCTGGTGAGAGATAAAAATACAAGAGCCTTCATCATTATATCAGCCGGATTCAGTGAAGCCGGGAGTGAGGGACTTAAACTTGAGAAGGAAATCGTTGAACTGATCAATAGTGTGGGTGGTTGTCTCATAGGCCCCAATTGTATTGGAGTTATTACCCAATCTTATCAGGGGGTCTTTACTTCTCCCGTACCAAAGCTGAATAGCCGCGGATGTGATTTTGTATCCGGATCAGGAGCAACTGCTGTTTTTATCTTTGAATCAGCTATACCAAAAGGGCTAAACTTCTCGAGCGTATATTCTGTCGGGAACAGTTCTCAGACCGGGGTGGAAGAAGTTCTCGAATTCTGGGATAACACTTTTGATACTGATATTAGCTCACCCATAAAACTGATATATGTCGAGAGCATAAGGAATCCGGATAAGCTTCTTCATCATGCATCATCGCTAATTCGCAAAGGGTGCAGGATAGCAGCAATAAAAGCCGGAACAACTGAAGCAGGGAGCAGGGCAGCATCTTCTCACACAGGTGCAATGGCCTCATCCGATTCCGCAGTAGAAGCATTGTTCCGTAAAGCAGGGATAGTAAGATGTTCAGGCCGGGAAGAACTGACAACTGTGGCTTCAGTATTTTTTCACAAAAAGCTTAAAGGCAAAAATATTGCTATAATTACACATGCCGGCGGTCCGGCAGTAATGCTTACCGACGCATTATCATCCGGAGGAATGATTATTCCAAAGATAACCGGAATTCATCACGATAAATTGCTTGCTATGATGAACCCGGGAGCATCGGCCGTAAATCCCATTGATATGATCGCAACTGCGACTAATGATCAGCTTGACAGGGTAATAGAATATGTGGATAAGCAACTTCCTTTGATAGATGGCATGATTGTGATTTTTGGAAACAATGGTTTGAATGACATGACAGAGATTTATGATCTTTTACATAAAAAGATCCGCGATTGCAATAAGCCGCTTTATCCGATATTACCATCAGTGAAAAGTTCTTCCAAAGAACTGGAATATTTTCTTAACAAAGAGCATGTCAATTTTCCTGATGAAGTTGTACTAGGCCGCGCACTGACTAAAATATTCAACACACCATCCCCGGCAGAAGAAAAGATTTATCTGGAAAATATTGATGTTTCATTGGTCAGGCAAATTATAGATGAATCTCCCGATGGTTACCTTGAACCTGCAATCATACAACAGCTTCTGAACGCAGCTCATATACCTGTTGTAAAAGAAAAAGTTGTCAATTCAAAAAAAGAGCTTTTATCGGTTGCAAACAAAACCGGTTACCCTCTTGTTCTGAAAGTTGTTGGCCCGGTACATAAATCTGATGTAGGCGGTGTAACCCTCAATATAAAATCAGTTAAACATCTTGAAGCTGAATTCAAAAGAATGATGCAGATAAAGGGAGTAAAAGCCGTTCTTGTCCAACAAATGCTTTCTGGTACTGAACTTTTTATCGGAGCAAAATATGAATCCCGGTTCGGACATATCATTCTATGTGGTCTTGGAGGAATTTTTGTTGAGGCTCTTGGTGATTTTTCATCCGGACTTGCTCCCCTCACGTTCAATGAAGCAGAATCAATGATCAGGAGTCTCAGGAGCTATAGTATCATAAAAGGGACAAGAGGGAAACCTGGTATTAATGAATTGAAATTTGCAGAGATCATTGTACGGCTTTCAAGTTTATTACGTTATGCTACTGAAATAAAGGAAATGGATCTTAACCCGCTGCTCGGCAGCGCTGATGCCATTACAGTTGTTGATGCCAGGATTAGAATTGAGAGGTGATCTTCGCATTGTTTTTGAAACCTTATAAATTTTATATTTATCTTCGAAAATTCATTTTACCTAAAAAATCGTTAAAGATATGATTACACATCAGTTATCAATTTTTCTTGAAAACAAATCAGGACGACTTACTGAAGTACTTGAAGTTCTTGGAGAGGAGAATATCAGGATAACTGCTTTAAGCGTAGCTGATACAACAGAATTCGGGATTTTACGACTTATTGTCTCTGATCCTGAAAAGGCAAGAGAGATTCTGAAAAAGAAAAATTTCACTGTGAATCTTACTGAAGTCATTTCGGTGATGGCTCCCAATGAAGCAAAACACTATGCAAAAATATTGAGGATTCTTTCAGATCTGGATATAAGTGTGGAATATACCTATGCTTTTTCTGTTGGTGTTAAATCAGTTATTATTCTCCGTTGCAGTAATACAGAGGATGCAATTAAAGCACTTAAAAGTCATGAGATGGAATTGCTGAAAGCCAGCGATTTATATAAGATTTGATTTCCAGAAGGACTTTTTTATAAAAATCCTTTGTGACCCTTAGTGTTAACCTTTGAGTACCTTCGTGGTAAAACCCGGATTATTTTAACACAAAGGACACAAAGTATTGCACAAAGTAACACAAAGGGAAAATCAGAATAAGTAATATCATAAAAATTGAATTATTCCCCAGATTAAATATTCTATTATGGAAATTTGGAACCGTCATTTCGAGTGTATGGATCGAAATGGGATCAGACATGTTCAAAGTGAAAGACTCAGAGAAACAGTTGAAAGAGTATATTTCAATGTGCCTTATTACAGGAACAAGATGCAGGAAGCCGGTATCGGACCTGAAAGTATTCAGACCATCGACGATATTGGTAAATTACCTTTTACTACAAAGCATGACCTGAGAGACAATTATCCTTTTGGGTTATTTGCAGTTCCCATGAGTGAAATTGTCCGTGTCCATGCTTCATCCGGCACTACCGGGAAGCCAACAGTTGTGGGTTATACACGTAACGATATATCCACATGGTCGGAGGTTATGGCGCGTACATTGACAGGAGCCGGCGCCAACAGGAATGATTTTATACAGGTTGCCTATGGCTACGGTCTTTTTACCGGAGGTCTTGGGCTTCATTATGGAGGGGAAAAGATCGGTGCCTCTGTAATTCCGATTTCGGGCGGTAACACAATAAGACAAATTCAGCTTATGCACGATTTCGGAAGCACTGTGCTTGCATGCACTCCATCTTATGCACTGTTTCTCGCAGAAGCAATACAGGAAAGTGGCATTAATCGTGATGATTTAAAGTTAAGAGTTGGAGTTTTTGGAGCTGAACCATGGACAGAGAACATGCGGAGGGAGATTGAAGATAAGCTGAGAATTAAAGCTATAGACATATATGGACTCAGTGAAGTTATTGGGCCGGGAGTTGCAAGTGAATGTACGGTTCAGGCAGGATTGCATATAAATGAAGATCATTTTTTCCCTGAGATTATTGACCCTGAAACTCTTCAGGTTTTGCCCGAAGGAAGTTCAGGTGAATTGGTTTTTACGACACTTACCAAGGAGGGTCTTCCGCTAATCCGTTACCGTACACGCGACCTCACACGGCTTAATTTTGAAAAGTGCAAATGCGGCAGGACAATGGTAAGAATGGAAAAATGTCTCGGTCGCAGTGATGATATGCTTATTATTCGGGGAGTCAATCTTTTTCCTTCACAGGTGGAGAGTGTTCTTCTTGAGATGAGTGAAATTAAACCGCATTACCTGTTAATTGTTGACAGAGTAAATAATCTCGACACTCTTGAACTGAAGGTAGAAGTTGATGAAGCATTCTTTCAGGATAAAATCAGTCAGCTGGAATCGCTCCGGCAAAAACTACAGAATAACCTTGAAAATTCGCTTGGACTGGCAATAAAGGTGACCCTTGTTGAACCAAAAATCATTGAAAGAAGCGAAGGGAAATCGAAACGTGTTATTGATAAACGGAAATTTTAATCCTTCTTAAACGAAATGACATTTATTCCAATATCTCCTGAAAAAATAAAAACCCTGGCCAAAACTAACGGTATTCCTTCTCCTGGTAGTTCTTCCATTCGTGAAATTGCTCACCTTGTAGACAGAATTGAGGAGAATACCGGAATTAAGTTCATCAGGATGGAAATGGGTGTCCCCGGACTTCCGGCATCTGTTATTGGAATTGAAGCTGAAATCGCCGCGCTTAGAAACGGTGTTGCCTCAGTTTACCCTGACATTTCCGGTATCAGGCCGCTGAAAGAAGAGACATCCAGGTTTATCAAGCTCTTCCTTGATGTTGATATTAATCCGGAAGGATGTATTCCGACAGTCGGTTCAATGATGGGGGCAATGGTCAGTTTCCTGGTAGCAAACAGGAATGACAGAACAAAAGAGGGAACTCTGTTTATCGACCCCGGATTTCCTGTTCAGAAGCAACAGGTTAAAATGCTGGGACACGAATATTGCTCCTTTGATGTTTATAATTACAGAGGAAAGAAACTTAAAGAAAAACTGGAATCACATCTGAAATCTGGAAAGATTTCCTCTTTGCTCTTTTCAAACCCAAATAATCCTACCTGGATATGCCTGACTGAGGAAGAACTTGAAATTATTGGCAAACTTTCGAAGAAATACGATGTTATCGTTATTGAAGATCTGGCTTATTTCGGTATGGATTTCCGGAAAGATTATTCAAATCCCGGCAGACCACCCTTCCAGCCAACAATTGCGCACTATACCGATGAGTATGTTATGCTTCTGTCGAGTTCCAAAATATTCAGTTATGCAGGTCAGAGAATCGGCATGATGGCAATATCTGATCAGCTTTTTGAAAGATCCTATCCTGACCTTTTAAGATATTATTCAACCGATAAGTTTGGACATTCAGCTATCTTTGGTGCTTTATATGGTTTATCGGCCGGAGTAACTCATTCGGTTCAATTTGGCTTAACAGCTCTTCTGAAAGCAGTTAATGATGGAAAATACAAGTACCGGGATGATATTTTGGAGTATGGGGAAAAAGCCAGGGAGATGAAAAAGATGTTTATATCCAATGGATTCCAGATAACTTATGACAGAGATCTTGATGAACCGCTGGCTGATGGTTTTTATTTTACAATCTCCTATCCGGGCATGTCAGGAAACGAATTGATTGAACAACTTCTCTGTTACGGAATAAGTGCAATTTCTCTTGTAACAACCGGAAGCGAAAGGCCTGATGGGTTGAGAGCATGTGTCTCACAGGTTCCTAGGCAACAGTTCGGTGAACTTGAAATGCGTTTAAATAAATTCAATATTGATCATAAAGTATAAAAGACTTAATAAATTCTAATATGGCAAAGATAAGGGGGAGCATCGTAGTAAATGTGGAGAGGTGCAAAGGATGCGAAGTATGTATGGTTACTTGTCCAACTGGTACCATCGCTATGGCCAAAGAAGTGAACGGGAAAGGGTACAATTATGCATTTCCTGCAAATCCTGAGCTGTGTATCGGCTGTGCCAATTGTGCCATGGTTTGTCCTGATGGTGTAATAACTGTTTATAAAACAAAAATTTAACCATGTAATGGAAAGAGAATTAAGATTGATGAAAGGAAATGAAGCGGTTGCAGAAGCTGCAATCCGTGCCGGAGTAGATGGCTACTTTGGTTACCCCATTACACCACAGACTGAAATAATTGAATATCTGATGGAAGCAAATCCGGCTGAGACCACCGGAATGGTGGTTCTTCAGGCTGAAAGTGAAGTTGCTGCAATCAACATGGTATATGGAGGTGCGGCATGCGGTAAAAGAGTTATGACATCTTCTTCTTCACCCGGAATAAGCCTGAAGCAGGAAGGTATAAGCTATATTGCCGGAGCTGAACTGCCATGTCTTATCGTAAATGTTGTCAGGGGAGGGCCGGGTCTTGGAACCATCCAGCCTGCTCAGTCAGATTATTTTCAGGCAACCAAGGGTGGGGGACACGGAGATTATCACCTCATTGTTCTTGCTCCTGCATCAGTACAGGAGATGGCTGATTTTGTGGATCTTAGTTTCGAACTGGCATTCAGGTACAGGAATCCTGTTATGATGTTATCCGATGGTGCTATAGGACAAATGATGGAAAAAGTGTACCTGAGTCCACAGAAAGAAAGGTCTAAAACAGTTCCGGAATGGGCAACAACCGGCAAGCCTTCCACAAGGGAAAGAAACATAATAACCTCTCTTGATCTTGATCCCAACCGGCAGGAAGTGTTTAATCAAAAACTTGTTGCAAAATATAATGAGATCAGGGATAAGGAGGTCCGTTATGAAGAATTTCAATGTGAAGATGCTGAATATCTTCTTGTTGCATATGGTACAAGTGCAAGGGTTTGTCAAAAATCTGTTCAGCTTGCGAGATTACAGGGGATAAAAGCCGGTTTAATAAGGCCAATAACCCTTTTCCCTTTTCCAACGAAAAGAATAAATGAACTTGCTGACCATGTTAAAGGAATGCTGTCAGTGGAGATGAGTGCCGGTCAGATGGTCGAGGATGTACTTCTGTCAGTTAACGGAAAAGTTCCTGTTTATCATTTTGGCAGAATGGGAGGTATCGTAACAACACCTGAAGAGGTGCTGGAGTTTTTAAAATCAAAATTCATAGGAGGATGATAAATGGTTGAATTTTCGGGAATCAAAGAAATAATAAAACCGGAAAATCTGGTTTACGGGAAAACTGATATAATGACAGAAAACTCTCTGTCGTATTGCCCTGGATGCGGTCATGGTACTGCCCATAGGATCCTTGCCGAAATAATTGGTGAAGAGGGCCTTCAGTCGGAGGCAATTGGTGTTTCTCCGGTAGGATGTTCTGTCTTTATGTATAACTATTTAAACATCGACTGGCAGGAGGCTGCTCATGGACGTGCTCCGGCTGTTGCAACTGCAATCAAACGTCTGTTACCCGAGAAATTTGTTTTTACCTATCAGGGTGACGGTGATCTTGCAGCTATCGGTACTGCAGAAACAATACATGCATGTAACAGGGGAGAGAATATTCTGATAATCTTTATTAATAATGGAATCTATGGAATGACAGGAGGCCAGATGGCTCCGACCACTCTGCCCGGTATGAAATCATCAACTTCACCATATGGAAGAGATGTTAAAACTATGGGATTTCCGCTTAAAATAACAGATATTGTCGCAACTCTTCCGGGTTCTTATTATGTAACACGTCAGAGTGTTCATACTGCAGCAAATGTTAAGAAGACTAAGAAAGCAATACGAAAAGGCATTCAGTACCAGAAACTTAAAAAGGGTACATGTCTTATTGAAATAGTCTCAAACTGCCCGTCAGGATGGAAAATGACACCTGTTCAATCGAATAAATGGATGGAGGAAAACATGTTCCCATATTATCCACTGGGAGATCTGAAAACTCCGGAAGAATAGTCAATTCCAATTAATTAAGATATTCATAAGAAAATGACTGAGGAAATAATTATT
>Ga0302296_1002628_pt1 | contig 11991 bp, 11 predicted proteins | sample III_Fen_N3_1_FD_194546 | JGI IMG/M metagenome (GOLD analysis project Ga0302296, IMG submission 194546) | Peat permafrost microbial communities from Stordalen Mire near Abisko, Sweden - III_Fen_N3_1 | ecosystem: Environmental > Terrestrial > Soil > Wetlands > Permafrost | place: Sweden: Abisko... | reverse complement strand
TGGTAAAGTGTTGATCGAATCGCTATATTTGCGCCCTGAAAATCAGACCGATTTTCCGATTCAAATCATCTATTTTAAAGCGTTTTACGATGTGCAAATCCATTAAAGAATATGATTTTCAAAAAGGAGAGATCCTTCTTTTTGACAAAGAATTGGATTGGACATCGTTTGACTTGGTTAGGAAACTGCGAAATTTTCTTTGCCGTCAAACCGGAGTCAAAAAATTGAAAGTTGGTCATGCCGGAACACTCGATCCGAAAGCAACTGGATTAATGATTGTTTGTACAGGTAAGGAAACAAAAAATATTGATCAGATTCAGGCGAAGGAAAAAGAATATATTGCAACGATTAGGCTTGGGGCAACAACGCCGTCGTACGATTTGGAAACGGCAGAAAATGATACATTTCCTACCGATCATTTAACTCCTGAACTTCTTAGAAAAACATTGGAAAGCTTTATTGGAGAAAATGACCAGATTCCTCCTTTGTTTAGCGCAATAAAAATTGAAGGCAAAAGAGCATACGAACATGCCCGAAAAGGTAGCGACATGGTTTTGGCATCTAAAAAAATTACAATCTCGGAGCTGGAGTTGCTAAGTTTTTCAAAACAAGAAATCAAACTAAGAGTAGTTTGCAGCAAAGGAACCTATATCAGGGCGTTGGCTCGCGATTTAGGTACTGCCCTTCAAAGCGGAGCTTATTTGGTGGGTTTAATCAGAACCAGAATTGGTGATTTAAACTTAACGGATGCCTGGAATGTTCAAGATTTTATAGAAAAATTTTCACCGAATGAAACTAATTGAATACTCACTCGTAGAACGTGGTTCTGTTAAGCTCTTGATTAAAGAAACTATTATTCAATATCAAAAAAAAACAAATTAAAACGCATATGAAATTATCAAAGTTTAAATACGATTTACCTGAAGAATTAATTGCCTTACATCCTACTCCAAACAGAGATGAGTCCAAATTATTGGTTTTGAATCGTGCAACCGGTAAAATTGAACACAAAGTATTTAAAGATATTGTTGATTATTTTGGAGATGATGATGTCTTGATTTTCAACGACACCAAAGTATTTCCAGCCCGTTTGTATGGAAATAAAGAAAAAACAGGTGCCGAAATTGAAGTTTTCCTGTTACGTGAGCTAAATCGCGAACAGCGACTTTGGGATGTTTTGGTTGATCCTGCACGTAAAATCCGTATAGGTAATAAATTGTATTTCGGCGATGACGACCTGTTGGTTGCAGAAGTAATTGACAATACCACATCAAGAGGTCGTACCTTAAGGTTCTTGTTTGATGGACCATACGATGAGTTTAAGAAAACTCTTTATGGGCTAGGCGAAACTCCACTTCCTAAATTTATTAAACGAAGTGTTCAGCCAGAAGATAAAGATCGTTACCAAACTATTTTTGCAAAAAATGAAGGCGCCGTGGCGGCCCCAACTGCTGGACTACATTTCAGTCGTGAATTGATGAAGCGTATGGAAATCAACGGAGTTAAATTTAGCTATGTTACGCTTCATGTCGGACTTGGAAATTTTAGAAGTGTTGACGTTGAAGATTTGACCAAACATAAGATGGATTCTGAGCAAATTTGGATTTCGGAAGAAGCTTGTCAGGTAGTAAATAACGCCCGTGATGCCAAGAAAAATATATGTGCCGTTGGTACAACCGTAATGCGCACCATTGAAAGCTCTGTATCAACTCAGGGTCACTTAAAACCCTACGAAGGATGGACAAATAAATTTATCTTCCCTCCATACGAATTTAGTGTGGCTAATCGGATGATTACCAATTTCCATTTACCACTTTCTACACTTCAGATGATGGTTGCCGGATTTGCCGGATACGATAACCTGATGAAAGCTTACAAAGAAGCAATCCATGAAAAATACCGTTTCGGAACTTATGGCGATGCCATGTTGATTTTGTAATATCACTTATTTAAATACGAATCCCGGCTCTGCAAAAAGTCGGGATTTTTTATTATATGGCGGATTTTTAATCTCTATATTTTCTTGATGCTCAATCCACATCTCTTTATGTGAAATTTATGCATGGAAAACGAGTACCGGAGTTTTGGTGTGCAAAAGCAGCTTACGCGAAATACTCGGGTTAAACAATCGGGTAAGTATATTCCGGCGATGGGTGGTCAGCGCCAAAGCATCAATTTGGTTGTCCTGAATGAACTGATCAATTGCTTCAGGTAAATTTATAGAATGGACTAACCGGCAGTCGAAAGCTGCATCAGGATATTTTTCGCTCAAAGCCTCCCTCATTCCCTCGAGCATGGCTTCATCTAGATAATCGTTGATACCCTGATTGACATGCATACAAATAACTTTACATCCAAAAGGTTTCACCAGTTTGATAAGCCTATCCATGGCAATAAAATCGTGCGATTCAAAGTTAGTGGCATAAACAATTGTTTTAAAGTGCTTCAGCCAGTCAACTGGAGTTTTTTCAGGAATGGCCAATACCGGAACTTTCGTATTAAAAATTACCCCGGCAGTTGTTGTACCAATCAGATCAGCAGATTTGGCATCTTCGCCCCTGATACCCATAACAACCATTTTTGGTGGATGAATCTGAATGTAAGACAAAATATCGTCGTCGGCTTCTCCAATTTTTACAATATATTCAGGTTTTGCCTTTGCCCAACGTGATGATTCAATCGATGCAGTCAGCTTATTCAGGAACTTCTCAAATTTCTCGTTGGTATTTTTTTCAGTCATCTCATAATTCAGGAACAATGCTGAATCGTAAACAATTACATCGGAATATGGTATCGTTAATAACTCCGGACGAGGGCTTGAATGATAAATGACCATCTTTGATCCGAGCTTTTCGGCAATATCGAAACCGACTAATGCTGCCTTCAACGAGTAGTCCGAAAAATCAACCGGAATCAAAACATAGTTCTCTCGCTTTTTTGTGTCTTCGATTACTTTTCCCAACATCTTTTCAAGTATTGGGAAAGCGTCTCTGGCATCTTTCTCCAAAATACGAACCCGAACACCTGTATCCACAGCATCCTGAAGAAAATCGACGTCTTCAAGAAAACAATCTATTTCATTTGAAGCGAGCAACGAACGTAATATTTCAGCTTTTGAGTAAGGTAATGATGCAAGGGTAATCAGTTTATCTTCCATGACCTATGGATTAGCTTTTATCATTGATTCGAAAAAAATGAGTACAGGGTTACCAAATCAGATCACTTTTTTAAATCTATATGTTTTTCCTGAAAAGTGATCCTGATAGCTACTTCCCTTTGAGATTCGAGTTTTTGCTTCAAATGGTTATGTCGTTAGCTTGTTGGTCAAAATCATCAACAAATAAAACACTAAGTGCAGCAATTATAAAAGAGGCGCCTCCCAAAATCAGAGCATAAATTGCATTCCCGTGAAAAAATACATTGATAAAAAATGAGAGAATGCTAGCTGCCAAAATCTGAGAAATCGCAATGAAAAAATTTAAAAATCCCCAATAGTTCCTTCTTTTTTGTATTGGTAACGATTCGTCAAGAATGACAAATGGCTGCGATAATATACTGGCCCAGGCAAATCCGACACCCAACATCGAAACAATAAGCATATGCGGATCTTTTACAAAGTAAAATGAAGCCAGTCCGATTCCACCACAAAAAAGAGCAATGGTATGAGCCTTTTTACGACTTGTCCATTTGATGAGGAAAGGAATAAAGAAAGCTACAAACAAAGCAAATCCATTGTAAGTTGCAAACAGCACTCCAACCCAGTTGGCACCTTCGTTATACAAAGCTGTTGCTGTATCGCTTGTTCCATAGATGTGACCAGTGACCGCTGAAGTAGAATAAATCCACATATCAAACAGCGCAAACCACGAAAAGAATTGCACGATGGCCAGTTTCTTCATCGATTTGGGCACATTCATTAATTCAGTAATCACCTCAACCAAACTGTTGTGTACCAATCCCTGTCGGATATACCAGGCCGAAATGAGTAAAATCAAGCCAAAAACTCCTGGTCCAATAGAAATCACATACAATGCTTTGTCCCAACTCATTTGTTGAATTAGTATACTTCCAAGAATTCCGATTGTCAGAAAAATAAATCCGATCCTGATAAATCGAGGTAGCAGATTGACAGGTGAAATAAAAGAATGTTCCGTTACTTTTAACGACACCATTTTTCCCGCTTCAAAATCTGCTTGATTTTCAGGGAATAACTTTTGGTTTGAATAAAAAGTCCAAAGCACACTCCAAAAAAAAATAGCCCCTCCAAAATAAAAAGAAAGTTTTACTGACTGAGTCATTCCTTCTCCGGAAACAATCTCACTAGTCACATTAAACCAGTTGGTAAAAATCCAGGGAAGGGCCGAAGCAACCACTCCACCTAAACAAATTAAGAAACTCCTCATGGGGAAGCAGAATGACCGCTGCCCAATCGGTAACATATCGCTTACAAATGCACAGAAGGGTACTAAAGTAAAATTAATTGAAGCACCCCATATCCAAAGCAATCCGGCAGCAATCCACAATGAGGAAGAATTGGTCATGATCAATAAAGTCAGCGTTGAGAGGATGACTCCAACTATATATTTTGGACGGAGCCATCCGGAACAGGTCCATATTTTATCGCTCTCACGACCAACGATTCGCTGAATGATTAAACTGGTCACAGGGACTGCAATCCACAGTATGGCAATGTTATCAATTTTAGCTCCAAGAGTTTCGAAAATCCGACTCATGTTGGCATTTTGCAGCGCGAAACCAAATTGGATACCCAGAAAGCCAAAACTCATGTTCCAGATTTGCCAAAAACTTAATGCTGGTTTATTACTCATCTGATTGACTATCTATCGGATTATTTGACTGAATGTCCATAATACTTTGAAAAACAAAGTAAGCTGAAATGGCATGAGGATAAACATGAATCACATTTAATTCTAATTATTGCAAAAATATACACTAAGTAAATTCTACTGTTTCACAAAAACTTATTGGAAAAGATCATGCAGCAAATGTAAATCAGTGCTATTTAGTATTCAAGCCATTATTTTTTTAATTAACTTTAAACCAAATCATGAACTTAAAAACCTGGAAATATGAAAAGCTTTTTCTTTATCCTGGTCATGGTTATGATGGTTGCATCAGCCAACGCTGTACAGCCGGCCAGAAAACCATTTATTAAATTGAAGATTGATGGGGTACTCCTAAAAACAGGAGAGATTCTAACAATAACCCACGGCCAGAAATTAAAAATAGAAGTTGAGATGGAGGGTGGTCGAAGAGATTTCTGCAAATTTCCGGATGTCTATTCTGATGTTGCCGGTACTGCCCAAATTCTTTTGCGAGGCGACAATGGACTTACCTATCAGGTGGATGGGAAAAAAGCTGAATGGAAACTAATCAGTGAAATCGCTCAGTTTACTGCTGATAACTTCATTAAAGTTGTAACTTCAGGCAATCAACATGCAGCTGAACTTGTTGTAACTAATGAAAAATTTTCGCAATCGTCAGTAAAAGTTACAATTAAAGCCACATGGCAATTTAGTGATGAAACAACAACACGTCAGGAAGAAAATGTAGCCGAAGCATCGGTGTTCTTTAAAATAGCCGGAGCATCTGACGATTGGTTTTTATCGCAAAACATTAAAGCCAAAGGCATAAAAAATGAAGAGGTTAAGGAAAAACTGATTTTAGTTCAGGCAGATTGCGATACAATTGTAAAAAACTTTCATCATCTTAATTATTCTGGTGTTCAGCAGTCGATCAGAAACCTTCAGGCCTCCATCAACACCCTAAAAACTACAATTGATGAAGTGAAAAGAAATAATCCATCCTACCAGACTAAAATAATTTTTGTTGGGCTTCCCAGTGATGATCCGTACGGCGACATTCAAGCTTTCAATTCTGTAAAAAACGATTTGGTAAGTCTTGCCACTTTAACAAGCGACCTGAGTACCGATGTGACCAAGCTCCCATCTCAGGGAGACAATGAAAGTAAAAAGAGCTTGCTCGTACTTATTGAACGATATAACGATTGGTACGCAAAACTTCCCGAAGCTGATATAATTAATTTAACAGAATATATTCCTGAAATTAAACCCGATAGTGTTAGATTAATGGATGACCTTGCTTCGGTTGCAACATCTAAAACAATTTCTGATTATACTCAAACATTGAATGACTTTAAGGCCTTCCTTAAAAGACGGACGAGACAAGTTGCTAATGAAACACAGCAAGTCAACTCTGTTCAATCGAGACTACCGGCTGTACGCCTTTTCGACGGAATGTTGAGAAGTTACTTTTCTTCTATTGTCTGGGCTGAATGGGAAAGTACACGGGGTTTTTAATTCATTGTCTGCTGAAAAAAAGCTACTTCACCAGCACTGTTTTAATATTCATAAATTCGCGTATTCCAATAGCCGATAACTCGCGCCCATAGCCACTTTCTTTTATTCCGCCAAATGGTAACCGCGAGTCGGATTTCACAAAATCATTAACGAAAACACAACCGGCCTCCAGTCCTTTCTCTGCCAAAGCTTTTCCCTTTTCGATGTTTGATGTAAAAATTCCTGAACCCAAACCAAACACGGTGTCGTTGGCAATCCGGATGGCTTCTACCTCTGAATTTACCCTGAATAAAACAGCAACCGGCCCAAACAATTCTTCGTGATAAGCTGGCATTCCTGGTGTCACATTCTCCAAGACTGTTGGCGGATAAAACGGTGCTTCTCCTTCTGGAATATAGCCACCAAGCAAAACCACGGCTCCCAATTCCCGACTCTTTTCTACCTGCTGATGCAATTCGTCACGCAAGTCAGTGCGAGCCAACGGACCAATTGCAATATGCGGATCAAGTGGATCGCCAAATTTGGCTTCGCTCATCAAACGAACGAATTCGGACTTGAACTGCTCATAAACCGAGTCGACAACAATAAACCGCTTGGCACCAATGCAGCTTTGTCCAGCATTTAGCAAACGGCTGGTGACACACAATTGGGCGGCTGTTTCAATGTCTGCATCTTCCAAAATCAAATACGGATCGCTGCCACCCAATTCGAGCACCGATTTTTTAAGCGCGGCACCGGCTATTGATGCCACTGACTTACCCGCCGGTGTACTTCCGGTTAATGTAACAGCTTTAATTTTGGGATTTTCGATGACCGCTTTTACCTCTTTCGAACCGATTAAAAGTGTTCGGAATACATTCTCCGGAAATCCGGCTTCGGCAATCAGTTGCTCAATGGCCAATGCACAGCCTGAAACGTTCGAAGCGTGTTTTAATACTCCGGTATTGCCTGCCATCAGTGCTGGAGCCAAAAACCGAAAGACTTGCCAGAACGGAAAATTCCAGGGCATTACAGCCAAAACCGTTCCAATAGGCTGATAAGAAATGTACGATTCAGAAGCTTCCGTTTTGATGGGTTCATTCTTCAGAAACGACTCGGCATTTTCAGCATAAAAACCACAAACTGAAGCACATTTCTCCACCTCGCCAACGGCTTCCCGTTTTACCTTGCCCATTTCCGAAACAATGATACGAGCCAGTTCATCCTTCTTTTCAAGCAACTTTGCCTGAAGTTTTTTCATTGAAACCGACCGCTGTGCAAAATCCGTTAGTTTCCATGATTGAAAAGCATCGTCAACTTTAGTGATGATTTCCTCAACTTCGGAAGATTTGTATTCGCGATACTCTGCGATAGTTTGACCGGTAAACGGATTGATTGATTTCATATCTCAAATATTTCAATCAAAAATAACATTTAATCCTGATTCAATAATCACCTTCTTTCCCACTCTATCGATATACTTTTGTCGCTTATAAGAATAACAAATCCTCCATGGGTTCAAAAAGCCATGGAGGATTTACAATCAAAATGGGCTATCCCAATTTATTTCTTCACGCAATACAACTTTTTATCACCCCTGAATATATAAGCATCGCCTGCAACAGCTATTGATGTCCAAAATTTATCGTTAAGTTTATTCTGTGAAAGCACTTTAAACTCTTTACCTGCCTGAATAACCTGAGTAATGCCTTTCTCATCGTAAAAAAAGAGTTTGTCACCCTGTATCCATGGACTTGCCCAACATGCTCCAACTTTCTCGACTTTTTCCTTATAAATCTGTTCTCCGGTTTTGGCATCCAAACAACAAATTTCTCCACCTCTTGAACTCAACAAATAAATTAACCCATTGTAAAGTAATGGCGAAGGATTACCAACTCCGGTTGATTTCACTGTCCATTCAACACCATTGCTTACCAGACCGCTGTCGGCAGGAGTTATGTTGCCATCAACACCTGCTTTTACAGAATAAAGAAAACCCGGTTTATTGTTTCCTCCGGGTTTCCCGAGGTAAATATGTTCGTTATCTGAAACTGGTGAAGGAATCGCATTATCACCGCCAACTTTCAGTTCCCAATTCAGTTTACCAGAAGCAGGATCATAAGACCGGGCCGATTTACCCACCGTCACCAATTCTGTCCTGAATTTATTTTTCCATATTACCGGAGTACTGTATCCGGTTTTTTCATCTTCGCGGTTAACCTTCCATTTTTCATTTCCGGTGGCCGCATCCAAAGCTATTATAAACGAATTCTCTTCATTATCATCCTGAACATACAGAACATCTTTATAAAGAACCGGAGAAGAGCCCGTTCCCCAGTTATTCAGGGTTTTAAATGCGCCCAAATCTTTTTTCCAAAGTAGCTTCCCGTCCAAATCATAACAAAAAACACCGGTCATTCCGAAGTAAGCGTATATCCGTTTCCCGTCGGTAACAGGTGTTTCGCATGCATAACTCGATTGCCCATGTTTCGGAATGCGCGGAGCCCCGGTAAATGCAACCTGTTTCCAAAGTTCTTTTCCTGTCTTTACATCAAAACAGGTAAGTTCCATACGATAAATTTCTTCTTTGTAACTATTATCCTCGGCTTGAGGTGGTGGAGGTCCCTGTGGCGGTCCTTGACGTGTGCCAGAAGCAGGTGGCCGAGGAGGTGTTGGTTGAGGAGGTGTTGGTTGAGCTGGTTTTGCTGAAGCCGGTGCAGCTTTTTCAAGAAAGGCCGAGGTTAAAAATATTTTATCACCATAAACGATAGGAGAAGACCAGCCATCTCCTGTTAAATCGGTTTTCCAACTAACATTCAGACTATCATTCCATTCGGTTGGTAAATTGGCTCCGGGTACAATCATGTTGCCTTCAGGTCCTCTGAATTGTGGCCAACTCCCTGGTGATGAAGTACAGGAATATACAAACAGTGAAATACCAACGATTAGTATTCCATAATAAAATTTAAGGGTTCGATTCATAAGGTGAGTTTTTAAGTTTTTATCAAATGTAAGTTATTACACGATAACCTCATCTGCCCTTAGAAACCATTAACAAAAAAATTTGCCTCTCTCCCACCCTCAAGATGACGAGACATAAAACTTTTTAATCAGACTATTCACAAAAAAAAGGGAAACAGTCGCCCGAATCCCCTTTTTGAAAAATTGTTTCAACATTAGTCTGGAATTTCCATAACCAATATTTTCGATTGTTTATTTGTTTTCATAGTAATGTCGCTGTCAATAGATTCCAAACACAAACCATCACGGCTGATAAGCGTTTCCCCGCCAACAGTTACTTCTCCTAAAATAAGAAACATATAAACCACGCTGTCTGCCTTTTTCAATTGATAACTGATTTTCGTGTCCGCTTCAAAAGTGCCCAATGAAAACCAAGCCTGCTGATGAATCCAAAGCGTATTTTCGGCTCCGTCGGGCGATACTACCGTCCTCCATTTTCCGCTCATTTCTTCATCCTCAAATTTGGCTTGACCATACCTTGGTGCAACATTCTTCTTATCAGGAAAAACCCAGATTTGCAGAAAACGAACTTCATTATTTTGCGAATGGTTAAATTCAGAATGCGTTATACCGGTTCCGGCCGACATCACTTGTACTTCGCCCGGGCTGATAACCGATCCGGTTCCCATACTGTCCTTATGTTCGAGTTCACCTTCCAGTACAATGGTGATAATTTCCATGTTATCGTGCGGATGGGTACCAAAGCCCATTCCTGCCTGAACCGTATCGTCGTTGAGCACACGCAGAGCACCAAAATGCATTCGGTCAGGATTATAATATCCGGCAAAACTGAATGAATGCCAGGTATTGAGCCATCCATGATCTGCATGTCCTCTGTAACCTGCTTTGTGAACTGTAAGTTTCATGTTTTCCTTTTTTAAAAAGTATGAAGTGTCTAATATCAGATTAATCCAATGGAATAATAGATTTATTGACTGTTAGCCATTTGTCAAAAGATTGCAATTCAGGGTTCAATTCCAACGAATATTTTGTATCGCGCTGAGCATTAAAATCTTTATTAAAATCTCTTTTAAATTGAAACATATTGCCCAGATCATCAGCTCCCGGAAATCCAAAGTTGCGATAAGCTTCAGGAGTTACATTGTTAAAAATTACATTTTTACCCAAAGTTTTTGAAAACTTTTCTGCCATTTCATATCCGCTGAGTTTGTCTCCGGCAATACCGATGGTTTTCCCAATTACCGAGTTTCCTATTTTGAAAATACCATAAGCACATTTGCCAATATCTTCAGCAGCTATACCTGCAAGTTTTTTATCATCCATCGGAAAGGCAAAATAGTAATTTCCATCATCTGCCTTCTTGGGACCCATTCCGAAATAGATAAAATTATCCCAGTAAAATGAGGTTCTTAACAGCGTGACCGGCAGACCGGCATCCAAGAAAAGCTGATCGGCTTCGCCTTTACCATCAAAATGAGGCACTTTATATTTACCATGCAAAGTCGGCATACGGTCGTCATCCAACGGAATCCAGTTTCTGGTATCTTCAAGCGTCGACCAAATAACATGTTTCAAATTGGCCTTTTTAGCCTCATTGATGAAATTGATAACTTCCTGTTTTTCCTTCTCAGCAGAAAAATGCTCCCAGAAAAAAGTAACAAAATAAGCGCCATAAGAACCTTTCAATGCTTTCGCTATGCTATCCGAATCATCAATATCGGCAACAACTACTTCAGCACCCAATTGTTCCAACGCTTTTGCTTTTTCTGAATTCGCATTTCTGGTAACAGCTCTTACTGCGAATTCACTAGTCTTATCGGCTAAAATAGCTCTCACCAGTCCACCACCCTGAGCTCCTGTGGCTCCAAATACAGTAATTAGTTTTTTGTTTTCCATTTCGAATTGTTTAAATAATTCTTTTTCCTACTCATTAGGCTTTTCAGAAACGCCCCGTTTTTTTAAGTGGTCGCTGAATTCCACTTTATATTTCTGATTTTAAATTCGAGGGTAACACCAAATTAAATTCGAGAGTAAATTCGTCGTAGATTACTTTGTCTCCCAAATTATCGAAAAAAGATTTTGAACCGTATCTCACATTATATTTGCTGCGGTCAACCGTAATTGTTCCTTTATAAACCGTGTTTTTCCCATCTTTAGAGGCTGTTGCGGTAAAACTTGTTGGGTTGGTAATCCCTTTAATGGTAAGGTTTCCGGAGAAATTGTTACCATCAACCTTGGTTATCACAAGTTCGGCAGTAGGAAAAGTTGCAACACCAAAAAAATCGTCACCTTTTAAATGTCCAACCAATTTTCCGTTCATTCCAGCATCAGCGATGTCAGTATCAACAATAGAATTCATGTCAATAACTACTTTTCCGCCGGTCACTTTTCCGCCGGTCACTTCCAGCGAACCTTCTTTTAATGAAATTGCACCGGAATGTTCTCCGGTCACTTTTTTACCCAACCACTTTACCGAGCTTTTCGTAACATCTACTTTTTGAGATTCGGCAAATATTGCTGTCGTAAGCATTAAGGGCAATACCAATATTCCTAAAAATTTAATCGTCTTCATAATTCCTAACTTAATTTAATAACTGATTTTTTCTGTTTCAAGTGACTTACCTCAATAGAGATTCACTTTGTAACTGATTAATTTTTAATTGTTTTATTACAGTTACAAATATAGGAT
>Ga0302296_1002624_pt1 | contig 12004 bp, 3 predicted proteins | sample III_Fen_N3_1_FD_194546 | JGI IMG/M metagenome (GOLD analysis project Ga0302296, IMG submission 194546) | Peat permafrost microbial communities from Stordalen Mire near Abisko, Sweden - III_Fen_N3_1 | ecosystem: Environmental > Terrestrial > Soil > Wetlands > Permafrost | place: Sweden: Abisko... | reverse complement strand
ACAAAATCCGTGAACAATTTTACCATTTTGTACCGCGCGCCAAAACCTTGGAAGATTCGCTTCCGAAACGTTTAGAATACACGTTGTATCTCTGGAGTTTACGCGAATGGAACCTCGACAACGCGATGTACCGCTTTTTGTGGAATCCGTTGAAACGCTTCGGTAATCAGTTGAATTTTCTCTCCATTCGACGCGTTGCGTGGTTTTTCGTTCCCGTTTTCGGAACAGGAGTGGCGATGTATTATTTCAAAGCCGATTTACCTGTAACACTGCAAGAAGCGCTTCCGATTTTGTTCGGAGCCATTGGTTTGTTAATGGTATTGAAAGCCTTTACGGAGCGTAGAAGTGTATTGACCAGTTGGATTCTGGTGGTCATGAACCACGTATGGATCGTCTTGGCGGTAGCATTCAGCGAACGACTTTCGCTCACGGAATTGGTGTATTATTTCAGTGGAATTGCGGTAGCGGCCACCGTTGGAATTTTGTGTTTACGCAGATTGATGCGCTTAGAGGAAGAAGTAACCCTCGACAAATTTCACGGTCACGTTTACGAACATCCTAAGATTACAGCCGTGTTCTTACTGGCTTGTTTGGGCTTGGCCGGTTTCCCGATTACACCAACCTTCATTGGTGAAGATTTACTGTTTTCACACATTGAAGAACACCAGTTTGCTTTAGCAGCCTTGGCTTCATTGAGTTTCATCATCGATGGAATTGCTTTGATCCGCATTTATTCACGGGTGTTTTTAGGCCCGCATCACAAAACTTATCATGAAGTAGCCAAGCGCTCTTCCTAGTACTTACGATAACAACATTTAGATATGAGTAACGAAGTTAAAATCGATAGAACAACCCAGCCGAAAGACGGTTTCGCCGGGTTAAAACAAAATTTTGCCGGTGACGCCCTTTCAGGTTTCCTGGTATTCCTGTTGGCATTGCCCTTGAGTTTGGGTATTGCTACTGCCAGTGATTTCCCTCCGATTTACGGATTGTTTACTGCCATGATTGGTGGTTTGGTCGTGAGTTTTTTCGCCGGATCTGTTCTCACCATTAAAGGTCCTGCTGCCGGATTGATTGTAATTGTAGCAGGCGCAGTAGCCGAGTTAGGTCATGGTGACAATACCTTGGGTTGGCATTTAGCACTGGGCGCAGTGGTTGTAGCCGGTGTGGTACAAATGCTCTTCGGATTGGTGAAGTTGGGTAAATTGACCGATTTCTTCCCGCTTTCTGCCGTGCATGGTATGTTGGCGGCTATCGGAATTATCATTATTAGTAAACAACTGCACTTTTTAGTGGGAATGAATCCGCTAACTGCAGAAGGTAAACCGATGGTGGAACCCGTGGAGTTATTGGTGGCGTTAAAAGACACCTTTGCCAATTTCTTCCTGCACAAAGATGTGGCTATTGTTGGTTTAGTGAGTTTAGGTATCGTATTCGGCTGGCCGATGATTCCGGTGAAAGCGTTAAAGAAAATTCCTTCCGCATTGATTGTATTGTTGGTGAGTATTCCATTGGCAATGTTCTTGCAAATTCACAACATTCCTGCCGATCCTGCTACCGGAGTAAAAGCATTCTCACCATTGTTGGATTTCAAAGAAGGTTTGGTTGACATTGTAAAAGTAAACGTAGATTTCAGTGGATACCACCAAACATTCACCTTCATTAAATTTGTGATCATGTTTGCCTTGGTAGGAAGTTTGGAAGCCTTGTTGACAGTAAAAGCAATTGATATGCTTGATCCGTGGAAACGTCGTTCGAACACCAACAAAGATTTGATGGCTGTAGGTTTTGGTAATGTTATTGCCGGTATTTTCGGTGGTATTCCAATGATTAGTGAAGTGGCCCGTTCATCTGCGAATGTTGCAAATGGCGGTAAAACGCGTTGGGCAAATTTCTTCCATGGTTTCTTCATTTTGTTGTTCTTGATCTTTGCTGTTTCATTCAGCGGATTGATCCCGAAAGCGGCTTTGGCAGCCATGTTGATCGGTGTTGGTTGGAAATTGGCTCACCCACGTGAATTCGGTCACATGGCCAAAATCGGTAAAGATCAGATTGCGATTTTTGTGATTACGATCATCATTACCTTGATGACTGACTTGTTGGTTGGTATTGCTGCCGGAATCTTGTTGAAATTTGTTTTCCACATTGCAAACGGCGCACCAATTGGAAACTTGTTCAGTGCTAAAACTCAAGTGGAAGGTAATACCATTACAGTGAAAGGAGCGGTGGTTTTCAGTAACTGGATAGGTGTGAAAAAACAGGTTTTAAAATTCAATTACACCGATGACGTCATACTGGATGTGCGTGCGTGTAAACTCATTGACCATACGGTGATTGAAAGTTTGCACCACATTAAAGACGACTTTACGGTTGAAGGTGGATCGCTTGAAATATTAGGAATTGAAGAGTTTGGACCGGTATTCGGTTCAAAACACCAACACGCTGCGGTGAAAAAATAGGCGTAACAAAGCAAGTGTATTTTTAAGAAACCCTCGTTTGTGATCTTTGGATTGCAGATGAGGGTTTTTTAGTTAGGGGAATGGGTGAGGTGTGAAAGAACACAAAGGCACAACGCTTTCGCCTAAGCTTGTGCCATCGCTAAAGCTATAGGCGACACGCGATTAGCGAAGGAGCAAAGTTTTTTTTGGAAGGATAGGCGTTGTTATCTTTTAATAAGTCAAACCCGGAGTATCCAATCTCTTCAATGTACGTATTTTGATAGTTGAGAATGATCATGTGTTATATAGGTTAGATTCGTCGCATTATTTGGGAGTATTATTCCGTTATAAACCGCTGAATGGTTGAGTCAACGATTCAATGAAGATCTTAGGTTCTATTTGTTTAAATCAACACTTATTTCGCGTTATTTGTTTGTTTTTCAAATAATTAATGTGATTGTTCAACCATTTGTACCACATCTTAATGTGGTACGATTCAGCTATAATTCGTTTTTTGAAAATAATTTCTGACAAGTACTTTAGATTAAATTATTGATAATCATACTGATTCGTAACTAACAATTATTTACTTCATTCGAAAAGCAAATTTTAACAGTTTCCAGTGTACCAACAAGAGGAATTATTCGTTAAATTAGCTATCACGTTAGTTACTTAATCACGGTTCAACAACCAACTTTTTAGATCACCATCTTTTCAGCACATATTTCGTTCGTTGGCTTTTTGTCGCGTGGATTTTTGTCTGCACTCTGGAGTTTTAATTTGTTGTTGTGGCCTAACCTTAGATACACTTAAATAAATTCAAAGACAATGGCAGATTTTTTCTTTTTTACGGACGTTGAGTCTATTGTAAGTCAGGATGTAGCTGATCGATTTGGCCCTATCTCGGATTTTGAATACCGGGCTGACACTAAATTTAACGTCTCTTCCAATTCAAAGGCTTATGCTGTTTGTGATTCATTTGTATTAGTGCAGAGAGATTCATCTTCAGGTATCAATATTATTCTAAAGCCAGTAGTTCAGCCCGATTTTAATATAGGTCAAATAGCCTATTTTATTTACAGGGGAATTGATCCTAATTCACTTGTTAGTGGATCTAATGTTGCCGTAAGAACAAATAATGATCTTACTGAAAAAATTTGGCACAATCAGGAAGTTACAGATACAAATAGTGAAACAGGGCCTAATATTCCTTCAGTTGCATCTATTGGACTGGCTTATTCTTCGTCAGGTGTTGATGAGCTATTAGTTCCAGACTCAAATACAATTGAATCAGTATTTTTTAAAGTAGATGAGTATCAGCTTCCATTAATAAGTGCAGGCGAGCATATTGGGGATTTTATAGGTGGTTCAATCAAATGCGGTTTTGAAATTATTATTGAACGTGTTGGAATAGATCCAACTATGAAAATAGCAAGAGCGCAAGAGCATTTAATTACAATTACCAACCTTTTAGGGACAACAAATTATGAAAAATTCTTGCATTTTCACAAAAAGGAAGAAATCCTTAATTATATAGATCCGGTTGCATTTTATGGTCTTTTTTCACACTCGAAGGTTGGGCTCAAACTCAAATCTACAGCAAGCGCGACTTTCACAATTACTGATTTAATACTCAAATTCCAAAACAAAAACAGAATTTATCTTGACCTTCGTAATGAATACGATTATTCGTTTAATTATTATTATCAATACGGTTCGAGTTTAGGTCTTTCGTTTGACCCGGAAGATACTTCTCTTACGATCCCTGCGTTTGATTTTTACATTGAAAATGCCAGTTCAACAACATCTTATGGTTCATGGCCTATTTTCATCATTGAAAACCAAGGTGTTATTGAACTGTCTGAAAATGAACTGCATGGTAAGCTGTTTCTAAAAATACCCGATGAAAACAACGTTCTTAAAAGTGTCTATTTTTTAGAAGGAAGAAAAGACGGAAAAGAAAGAGGAATTAATAAGAATGGAGAAAGCAACCGATTTGAATTCCCCACTCTAGAAGAACCTCTTGTCTCTTGTTCATCTTGGATATATGATGATTCAGGAACACCTAGATTTGGGGCTTCTTACATTTTTGCCAAACTGGTTTTTGATAATACGACCGATTATGAAGGTTTTTTCCATCCTGGGGAAGCAATTATTGATCATTTGTACTCAATAACAAAATTAAAAGTTGATTTTTTTGATAGAGGAGATGAAGATGTAGCTTTGAAAGCTTACCAAAATGGGACTACTATTGAGCGGAACGAATATCCGGAACATTGTGGTGAGCTTTACGGAGCAACTTTGGGTCTGGCCAAGGACGCAGAATCCTATGTCTTTTTTACACATGCAAATCAAGACAGTATTGGTAGGTATAGAAAGGAAAGTGCGCAACCAAATTTCACGTTTGTTACTGCGTTGCATAAAAATTATTCAGATTTCTTTCTATTACTGGTGAAATTAACCGGTGCTCTGGATATAGATGTTCGAGAGATCGAAGACGATTCCGAAACACACAAGACACTTCGAATGGTAAATACTAGCTTAGATTTATTGGAGAATAAAATTGAACCTAGCATGTTCGATTGTTTGCAATTCAGTCATGATGAATACGATGAACTGATTAACTTGGTTAACACAAGCAATTTTATCCCGGGATTTGACGTGTATTTTGCTGTAAAACCAGAAGATACTATTGTTCAGGAAATGAATCTTTTTCAATGGAGACAAGTTCAAATAACCCTAGAAGGGTTAGAATTTGTCCCTGGTACTAGTGACACTGAACTTCGTAAAAAAACGGTTGAAACCGGTATATTCTTAAAAACCTCAATCCCTAAATTCGCATAAAATGGCCATCTACAGCTCAAATTCAGCCGCCCAGAAAACAAAGTTTCCAACGACAAGATACAAGAGAACCGTTAAAAGGACGCAACTGACAAGTCCATTATTTCTCTCAGATCCTGAGGGGCGTATATCTAAAATTTTCGAAGGAACAAGAGGGCCACTCGGAAACGGTTATTCCAAAGAAACGGTAGTTATTAATGAAACTACCGGCGAGACCAGGATTAAATGGATTCCTCAAAGAGATACCTTCCCTGCCGTAAAAATTCTACAAAAAGCACTGTATTTGTTTTTTACAGCCTATGCCAGAAAGCGTGTTGGAGCAGGAGAAACATTTCCAGTCAATCAACCTCTGAAATTTTACAAATTCAACTCCACAAATAACATTTCTAAAGCTGTTTTTACAGGTGTTTACGATGATGAGACGGAATATTATGTTGCGTATTTCCAAGGAATCTTTAGACTGCCGACAGATGGTCTCACTGATGAGGGCGAACCTGTCGAACTAAACGATGATGAACCTTATCCAGTACCTATAGAAAAACAGTTTCGCGGTAAAGCAGATTGTAATGTTTTTGCACAATTAGATATTGAATTGGCTAAAATTCATTGTTATTCTTTTTCGGGTGACGGAAAAGACAAAACATTTGTTGGGCATAATTATAGCCGTTTTAAGGAGAAACCGATCAAAACAGTCGCCTATCAGTCAATACCTGAACATCCTGACGACCCAAGTCCGGGACCCAAAAACGACAATGTATACATTTATAAAAAGCCCGAGAAATTTAAGAAAAACCGAAAGTTTTCCCTAACCAAGTTTATTACAAGGGTGAATGTTATTCAGGATCTTGAACTTTGCTATAGCTCTGGAGGAGAGCCCTATAACGAAAAACACTTAGGGTGGTTCTATGTTTCAGCTATTATTGATGGGCAAACTGTTTTTGGTTATTGTGATCGATCGGAAATTTGGAGGACAAATATGCCAGAAAGTGGAGCTGTTTTGCGCAAGGTACTTCCTGATGAAACAGTAATAAGTATCATAAGAAATAACTATTACAATTATAATTCCACTGAAAATAGCTGGAAAAATGATCATGATTTGGTACTTCATATGTCGCCTGGTTCATTCAGTAACAATGAAGCGTATTATCAGTTTAAGTTTTATGTCAACATGCTGCTTTATGCGAATAACGAAACCGGTATTATGCCGGTAGATCCAGCACCTGGCCATGAAGAAACGATAGGTTTGGTTTTTGAAGATGCACAGCCAATGAATAATAATTTTAAGGGTAAAATTGCCTATTCAAACGCTTTTGAAAATACAGATCCAGAAAAGTCCAACTATCAATATTTTTTAGAGAAATTGACGGTGGGTCCTGACGGAAACCCCCACTATAATTGGGATTGGAATGGTGAAGGGCCAGGGAGTTCAAATACAATAAATCTAATCGCTGATTATTATATGTGGATTCCGAGCCGAGAATTTGCAGATACATTGTATGCATATATTAATCGTAAAAATTCGTATTTGCATCAGCTTTCGGTTAATGTGAGGGATAAAATGAATGAACTTTGGCCAGTTAATTATGGTATAAGTCTGGACGCAAGTTTAGGAATCACTTTTGGTATTCCACTCCATGTTGAAGGTGGAGGGTCGGTTTATTTGTATCGAAAAAACATTGATCAATCACCTCCTACTGTACTTCCTGGGCAGACTCCCCCAAGAATTCCTGATTTAATAATTGGTATACGGAAGTCTGGATATCTTAAAATCGGTGCTGAGGTCAATCTAGGTATTGGTTTCACTTTAGGCAGTGTGAAATCAAGAACAGAGGGGCAAAAGATTGGTGCACAATTATATGCCGGTGGTGGTGCTGGTGGTAAGTTGTATTGTGAAACAGAGTATGAATTTCCTCTTTATGTCAAAGAGGCGGATGAAATGGATTTGCATAATGATAATGCTACTATAGCCTTAATGGTGAAATTTCTTGGATTAACTGATGTAACCGGAATCGTAGAGTCGGTAGCACTTAAGTTTATTGAAGGATTCAGTGAATACAATATTGACCCTGGAAATTATCTTACAAGAATGGAAGTAAGAGTTATTGAGTATCTGGAAGCGAGTGCAGGTGCTTATGGTGGTTTAAAACTGAACAGTTCTTCGGACGATAGCGACCCGCTTGATAGAACACCTCAAAAAACACCTTTCTGGCTAAGTCAGATAATGAAAAGAGCATATGCCCAGTTAAGTCTTAGCGCCTCATTCGAAGGCTGTTTCGGTTTTGAATATAGTGCGGATTATAATGAAGACTGTTTTGATCTTTACTCTGGAGCAAGAAGATTAAATGGGTATACATTTACGCTCTATACTCAGGCACAATTTATGCAGGAAATTGATGTTACTGCTGGAGGAATTAATTTTGTGAATTTTAGTCCAGCACCGTATTTAGGGGTTAAAGTGGTACTTGACTATGGTACAACGAAACCAGACTATCTTCCGGTTAATACTTCAGGATTGTATCCCCATACTCCACATTTCAGTGTCTTTTTAGGTGATGGTCAATGGGATAATTATGGTAAAACAGCAACAGAATTCGGTCTTTTTTTAAAGCCTTTTACTTTAGCTGGAAGCACAATACTAGACGTGTTAGATGCAGTTGATCGCTTTTATATTAAAAAAAGAATTTCATTACTTGCATTTCAAAAAGCTGGTGCAGTTAATCAGAATAATACACATGTACAGATAAAAAACTTCTTCAGTAAATCCAGTTACAGTGCATTTGGAGTAGAAGCAAATGCATTTGTTGATATTGAATTAAGTATTTCACGGAGTTCAATACTCGAATCTGATCTATATGACAAATTCAACCAAGTAATTGATGAAATAATGTCGAAATACGGCGCAGGAATTGATATTACCCTGGAATCTGGATTTATGGAGATTTTATCAAAGTTACTCGAGTACATTAATCCTTTTTCTTCTATTGCCGTGCAAAAAGCGACTAATAATTTTTTTGCGGAGTTGGTAAATATAAGCGTTATTGAAAATGCTTCGATTCATACGGAAATAGGTGGTGGTTTTGCCGGAGCAATAAAGTTTACAAATATTACTATTGGTGGTAATGTGTTGGTGTTGGCGGTTTATCATCGATCCCTTTTCGAAGATTCCAATTGCATGCTTGGCATAGGAGATAGAGATGAATTGATAGCTTTCCTGAACAATCCTTTGGTAATTCAGGTAATAATGTTTTTCCTATTGTAAAAGGAAAAATCATCGTTATGAGAATTATAATTATATACCACATTAAGATCTACTTATTATTGGATAACAACTATTAACCATTATATACCAAATCACATGACCGTAATTAAAAACCTGCCTTTGGCAAAGGAACTTTTACCGATTGATAAAATGCCTCAAACATTTTTTCACTTGAACGAGTCTACTATTAATGTTCTAGAGAAAATTCATTTTAAAGACTTGTACTTGTCGCAAGGTCGATTTAAAGAAGCAGGACATTATAGTTTAACGCTTGTCTTGTTTAACCGATTGGGGCTTGAAATCCCCGGAACGGATGGGATGGAATTAATCCTGAATCCAGGATTAGAGCAAACATCTGAGAGTTCAGAAATTAAAATTTCGCTCAACTATCGATGGGATATTTTAAGATATATCAACTCTTTTTCCAATTTAAGTCTCAATGATTCAATAGATCAGATTTTTGATCTTTTGTTGGGTATTCTCAAAGTCAAAAAAGCAGATTTCCTATCTGATTTTTTAGTTTATTTTTTTGAACCAATAAATGGGTTGAATGATTTTGTTACAGACTTTAATACCAACTATAGCTCATTACTGACGATCTCAATTGATGAAGAAGTAACAAATATTGTAGAACATATTGAGAGTATTGTCGAACAGTTTGAAAGTATTGACCTTGATTTATTTCAAACACTTTACACCAATTATATTCGAAAAGACACTTTTGATGAAACGCTAAGTAATATCGTTGAAGTTTTAAAATCAGTACTAGGTGATGTTACTCTTGATAAACTGAAAGATTTTCTTAAATTATCCGCAGAGTTATCTATCGATGATCTTTCTGTGGCGCTCCAAATACCCAAAAAATATGCTAGGCCAATTTTCACAGGTTACGACGATTATCCTGATGCACCTGACGACTATCCTATTGGGGACGAATTACCAATGGAATTTTACACCCTCCTAAAATTTGATATTGGTTCCATCGTTTATAACACGAAAGATGGATTGTCTTTCAATAAACTTGGCACATTCAATTTTGCAAAAAGCTTTTTGGGTAATTCTCAATTTACACTTGAGGTTCAAGATTTAGAATTGGATTTTAGCAGAGATCGCAATATTGCAGCTGCTGATGCTGATGGCCGACCTGCCGACTTTATCGGCGCATATATTTCAGAAGGCTCCATCGGCTTCCCAACAGACTGGGGACACAACATGGGCTCAGAGGCTTCCTCGGCCGAGCTATTCGTCAACAACCTGCTTGTCGGCACCGGCGGAATATCAGGAACCATTGGTATGCGATCTGTTGTGCCTGAAATTGCCGAAGATGAGGAAGCAGATCAGGGTTTACTACGATTAAAATTCGGCTCAGACTTCGAAGTTGGTCTAAAAGGCTTCGAACTGGTCTTTCAGCAAAACGCGATCATTAGTTCCGACATCCACGGATGGTTGAAAATTCCTGGATTTAAAGACGAAACCGGCGGACAAGCAACCATCGACATCAATATTCACATTGGTCAGGATGGCGAGTTCAATGTGGTGGCAACTTCCGATCCGGCGTTTAAGAAAATAGGTATCGACGGTGTATTCGATTTCTACATTGAAAGTGTGTTTTTTGGGCGCGAGAAGGGAGACGACGGACGCTTTTACATTGGTATCAGCGGTGAACTCGATTTCACGATAGAAGGTTTTGCCGAGCAATTCCTGCCTGATAAATTGGACATCAAAAAGATGTTGATTTACGATGATGGCTCTTTTGAGTTTGAAGGCGGGAAATTGTCATTGCCGAAAGCGGTTACGCTTAAGTTCGGTCCAGCAACTTTGTCCATTACCGGAATTCACATGGGTGCTTACGAGAAAGACAATCGCAAGTACAAATTTTTCGGGTTTGATGGTGGTGTAAAAACCACGCCGGGTGGAGTAGAAGCACACGGTAAAGGACTCAAGTATTATTATTCTGTTGATGATGAGTATTTTGACTGGTTTATCCGACTAGAAAGCCTCAAAGTTGATATTATTTTGCCAAGCGGAACCGATCCGGAAAAAGCAGCCGTAGTGATCCGCGGATTCTTGTCTATTGCAGAACCGAGAATTCCAGACGGAACAATAGATCCGTTACTTAGCATTTTACAAAACAGTCAGGAATACATCGGTGGCGTAAGTGTGAGTTTACCAAAATTCCGTGGATTGAAAGGAAGCGCTGCTATGCGCCTCAATCCGAAGGTTCCGTCGTTTATCGTGGATCTGGAAATTGAGATGTCCAAAGCCATTCCGTTGGGAACAACCGGTTTGGGAATCTACGGTTTCCGTGCTTTGCTCGGTAAAAAATACGTGGCTACCAAAACCTCGGCAGGAGTACCCGAAGACGGTGAATGGTGGCAATATTACAAAGCTAAAATCGATCCGGATTACAAAGAAGGAATCCAAGTGTCGAAATTCGATACCAAAAACGGATTCAGTTTCGGAGCAGGAGTTTCGTTGGCTACCAGTTCCGATTCCGGGAAAATCTTCTCGTCGAAGTTGTTCTTCCTTTTATCCTTACCGGATGTGTTCCTCTTCCAGGGGCAAGCGCAATTCCTCAAAGAACGGATCAGTCTTGATACCAACCCCGATCCGCCATTCTTTGCCATTATTGCCATCACGAAGCAATCCATCGAAGCCGGCTTTGGCGTTAATTACAAGTTGCGTGACGAAGGAAAACTGGTAACGGTTGATGGTGTTATTGAACTCGGCTTTTTCTGGGGCGATTCATCGGCTTGGTATGTGAACGTGGGACGTGAAACACCTGACGACAGACGTATTCAAGCGCGTTTGTTCGATATTCTGAATATGTATTTCTACCTGATGATGTCGAATAGCGGCATTCGTTTGGGAGCTGGTGTGAAATTCGAATGGGCAAAATCATTCGGTCCGTTGAGTGCCGAGTTGAAAGCTTACATCGATACCTTCGGTAAAATCAGTAAACGTCCGAAACAGATCGGTGGCGCCATCAAAATGGGTGGAAAAGTTAGCATTAAAGTTTGTGGTTTCGGTTTCGGAGTTTCCGGAAGTGCTACACTGGCAGCCGAAGCACCTAATCCGCACATTGTGACCGGAGAATTTGAAGTATGCGTGACCGTTCTAAAGAAAGAACGTTGTGCCCGTTTTGAATTTACCTGGAGTTTCAACGAAGACCTTGATGTTAACCGCGTTCCACTTTTGGTGGGAGCAATCGGTGATGGAAGTGATCTTGATACAGCAGATCTTGCCAAAGTGGCTAGTATGACGCATATGGTTACCGGTGAGCGTTTCCCGATAGCAGCCACATTAGATTCGTCAATGCCGGCACCAAATACCTGGATTACAGGAAGCAGTGATGATTACCGGGTTCCGGTAGATGCTTTTCTTGATATAGAATTCAAGCGAGGCATGAATGTAAGTACCAGCAATACCAATAATCTTGGTCGAATAGGCGGACAATCAACTCCTG
>Ga0302296_1002619_pt1 | contig 12033 bp, 10 predicted proteins | sample III_Fen_N3_1_FD_194546 | JGI IMG/M metagenome (GOLD analysis project Ga0302296, IMG submission 194546) | Peat permafrost microbial communities from Stordalen Mire near Abisko, Sweden - III_Fen_N3_1 | ecosystem: Environmental > Terrestrial > Soil > Wetlands > Permafrost | place: Sweden: Abisko... | reverse complement strand
AATACTTTCAACTTCAAAACTAAAATATTTTAATGCAATTTCTTCTGCTTCTTTGGCTAAACTCTTTGCGAATTCTAAGTATTGTTCCATGTTTGTATTATATCAAAATAACATTATTTATAGAAAATAAACTTCGATTTATATACGGAAACAAGGCAGTTTACTTGCTCGAGCAGACCATATTAAAAAACACCTAATGAATAGGTGTTTTTTAATATGGTCTGCTCGGCAGGAATCGAACCTACGACCATCTCCTTAAAGGGAACAATGAGATAGTCTTTATCCATAAAGAGTAGATAAATTAAAGCTAAAATCGTATTTTGAGAGTTTTGACAGGAAAATTTTAGCGACCTGTTTTCCACCCTCTAAAATTTCAAATAAATACTTTGTAATCGGTATTTTTAGCTAATAAATTACCTAACTAACATCTATATTAAAATGGTATAGTATCAAAACAATATGTTATTAAGCTATTACAATCATCATGTACAATAATTTCATTATCTTCTAATTCAAATTTTTTACTTAAAAAATTAACAATATCATCTTGCACCTCTTTATTTCTTATTGTAATATGTATTTCTGAAATTTTATTTACAAATTTTAATTTACTCAAATTATATTTTAAACCACCTCCCAATCCTAATATGTACAACTTATTTAATCTACCATATGTTTGAACAGTATGATTATTGCTATCATAACAAGAGATTGTATCTATATATTTTTCTTGATGATTACTTTTAGGAGTACTCTTATAATTATGAACATTAGAATTATAATTTATTTCAAAATGTCCATGAGGGTGAAAACTTTTAATCCTCCTTGTGGAAATTCTACGGATGGCTTCTTCTTTTAGTAATTTTTCTTTTACAGTTAAAGGTTCAAAATTAAATAAATTTCTGTTTAATACATCATCGTAATTATAATTTATAAAAGATATCTTATTTTCTAAGCCAGAATTAGATTCTTTTATTATATCATTTAATTTATTTATCCAACCATCATTATTATCTTTATATAATTCATGAAAAATATCATTCATAATGGCAAAAATCTCATTTTCTATATCTACTCCATCATCATGATATTGGCTAGAAGCAGATTCATGCCTTATACATTCATCGATTGTTTCATATTGTTTTTTATCACCAATTTTACTTAACCACTCCATAATTTCTTTTTTGTAATTATATTTACCACTTTTATCTTCAATCACTTTTTTTTCTATAAGTTTAGTGAGTCCTTTCCATGTAGGTAAACTATAATCAACTGATGCTCCAGCACCAAGTATAAATATATTTTCTTCTTCTGTGTGTCCAATTTCTATTAGCATAATTACCAATATTACAACTTTTTTTGTGAAATTGAAAGGTTATCTACTCATCTACACATTTATGATGAAAACAAGCACCTATTTGATTCTGACAAAAGATGTAAGGATCGTCACTACTTTTTATAAGGATATTTTACAAATTTCTTCGCTCATATTTTCAGCGTTTAAAGAACGTGTATATTTTAAAAAGAAGCTGTTGGGGACCAACTTCTGTCAATATTTTAGTAGGACCGGCAGTAGCCTTATCGAACCTTACAGGTTCAGTACCCCCATTCGTTTCGGTTAATACCGAAAAACGAATGGGGCTTCGATTCATACACGCGACTGAAGCAGTTCAGTCGCTCGAGCGGACTTGTCGTCACGAGTCACTAAATATTTTATTTCATAAATTCATAAAATATGTAAGTGCTCGCGACCCCGGCTCGTGGTTTTGTCTACTGACAAAACAACACTGCGCCTCGTACAAGCTAAAAGCCCCTAGCAGTAGGGGCTTTTAACGCTTGTCCGCTCGGTAGGAATCGAACCTACGACCATCTCCTTAAAAGGTATCTGAAGGAGAGTTTTATCCATAAAGGGCTGATAAATAAAGTTATAATTGTATTTTGGATGATAAACTAGGTAATTTTTAGGGACCTGTTTACCGCTCACTAAAATTTCAAATAAATACTTTGCAATCGGTATTATTAACTATTAAATCCTCCGACTGACACTTGTATTATATCAACATAATAGACATTCATCAATCTTTTATATAAGACAAATAATTTTAATATCTTTTTATTTTTTATATTTCAATGCTCTATTTGGAAATTCGTAAATAAGTTTTAAGAGCATCTCCGTAAAACTTAATATTTCTTCTGCTTGATCTTGTGTTGATAGAGCTATTTCATGAGTAGCTTCATTGCCTTGAGTTCTAATAACATCAATCCAATCTTTAGTACCATTTGGTATAAAATTATTTGTATCAAGATAGTCAACATAATTTTGAAAACTTTGATTTTCTTTTGCTCCCTTTGATACAGCTAAATTCATAAGAAGTTTTCTACATACCATAGTTGATGCAGTAAAAGCACAAGCAGAGTAGCATCCACGAGCTTCTTCATATAATGCTTGTATATTCGAGTCATTTATATTCAAAACATTTTCACCAAAAGTTTTTTGAGGGGTTTGTTGACCAATATCATCAAAAAATGTTGGATATGAACAATGATGACATATGTATATAAATGATGGAAAAAGCATTCTGCCGTCAGATTTATTTCCAGTAAATGCCTTATCTGAAGAAACTGAATTACCACAGTAACCACAATTAAATGATTTTGAGTTAACAGTCTTTATATTCTCCCATGTGATTTTCATATTCATAATTGTATCAATCTTAATAAAAAATGTAAATTAAATATAAAATATTAAAATGATATTTTACTAACCTCTTCCATCATATCTTCTGCCCTTAGAGATCGAGTATATTTTTCTGTCATAGACAGCTGAGAATGCCCCAGTAATTTTTGTAATGAAGCAGTAGGGGTATGCCCTTCTATTATTTTACAGGCGTAAGTATGACGAAATAAATGGGGATGAAATTTAACCCCAGATATTTCTATTATCTTTTTAACCCAGTGTTTTAAACCATCCAGTGTTAATTTTTCATCTTTTTTACTAGATGTAATTACGAATTCTGTTTTATATCCTAGCTTATTTCTTTCTATAAAATAATTTTCTAAGTGAAAAAGTAAGGTAGGATGTATTGGTAATGTTCTCGTTTTCCCTGACTTAGATGTTTCTCCTCTAATAGTTATCCGCATTTTATACATATTTATATCTCTTAACTGCAGTGAAATAAATTCACCTCTTCTCATCCCTGTGTATACAAACAAACTTACCATTAGTGTATCTCTATGAAACATAAAAGAATTTCTTGAGTGCGTTACGATTGAGGAATATATTTTATTTATATCACTATCATATAATCTTTTAAAATCATTATAACTAACACGAGGTGCTGGTATGTTACCCAGAGGATTCACCGTTATATATTCTTTTTTTTCTAACCATTCGAAAAATGTATTTAATTTAGTCCAATATGTTTTTATTGTTGTATTTTTAACACCAGTCCTAATTTCTCCATTACCTACCATTCTTGGGCGAGTTTGAAGACGCTTAAAAAATTCATTAAGCATCGCTTCTGTTAATAAATCAACAGAGGTAACTTCTGGCATTACTTTTATAAATAGCTCGAAAACTGAATTGTATCCTCTTATAGTATCAGGGCGACGACACATAGAAAATTTATATATGTTTATAAAATCGGTATGAAGTTGTTTTAAATTTTTTGTCATAAAAGGGACCCCTAAGAGCCCCTTAACAATACTTCTTACTTATTTTGGTGTATAAGAAAAATTTGAACCTCACTTTTTTTCACGTCTCTTTTTTTCAAGGGATATAATCTTCCCAATAGCTCCTGGGTCTAGGTCTGCATTTAATTCTTTATTCACCCTCTGCATGATTGCTTTTCTGGATGAATCTTTATTTTTATATATAAAATTGTTTCGCTCCTTTATTCTTAAATTTTCTTTTGTTTTACTATTTTTAAATGATGCAACCCTTGTTTTATCTATATAATTGTCTTGAAAACTTTTAATACGTGGCCATTGTTTCTTTATATATTCTATAATATCTCGCTGCCCTGCTTCAGGATGTATACGTAGAACAATAGGATAATAAAAGAGTTTTTCCTCTAACATTTCAATATAGGCATCGTTATATCTAGGAGAAGAATCGGGATCATCATTGGGACTATATTCATCAAATTCTCTTTGTGCATCATCTATTTCACACACATTAGAATATTGAAAACTCCCCCTAAGATTTTTAACTTCACTAAATAGAAGTTTATTAAAAATAATATAATAGTTAGTCAGAGTAGAAAGATATGGATTATTTATTGGCAATAAACTAAGAAGTTTCTTTCTTTCTTTTCTTAATGTTCTTATGAATAAGATGTCTTTGTCTATAGGTTGATGTAATTCAATCTTTTTATTATCTAAAATATTAAAATGCTCAATATTCTTTTTTGTGGGTTTTACTCCACCTACAGGAATATCTAATTGAATACGAATACGTTTAACTTCTTCTATAAAACCATTATTTTCCATAAGTCGCTCAAATTGAAGCCAAATCTTTTTTTCTCCTCTTGTTGTTTCTATCTCCATTTCTTAATTTTACCTTTTTAACAAGCAATAACAAGGACTGGTAAGGATTAATCTATAATGCTAAAATATCTATACAACTTAATAAGTAGCGGGCCTAAACCATTGAGTAATTAGTGGCATGGCCAAGAAGTCGCATCACACGTAAAAACCCCGTCATATAGGGTTCGCGTGTGATGCGCCGTATCTGGAAACGGATATGTCCTATGTGGCGGGATTTTTGCGTCTCATCCTAGGATTTATTAAAAAAGCAATTTAATTATATGAAAAAAGAAATTGTTAATTTAAAGTGTCCAAAGTGTAAAATGGAGGTAGACCCAGAAGCTATAAAATGTCCTTACTGTAGAAGTAAGCTTAAACATTCAAAAATAATTCAAGCTTTTATTGTTATAGTTTTTGTTGGTATTATTATTTCAGTATTAATTGCTGATTCAAATTCTAATACTACACCTAATAATATTGTAGTCCCTGTTGTAAAACCTGTAGTAACTAAGACTGCCACACCTCAAAAACAAATTTCTTATGAAATAATAAAACGTTGGGAAATTCCAAATGGAGGAGAAGGAAAAGTTGTAGTTATTTCACCTACCAATCTAAATGAAACCGATATGACTTTACTAGGTACAAAATTAAAAAATGACGCTCTAAATGATAAAAACTCTTTTGTATATGTATTTGATAGTAAAAAAGCCGCACTATCAAGGGATAACTCATTGAACAACAAACTAAGTACTGCAGATCAAAACTTCTATGATAAACACTATATTGGTACATATAAAAAGAATGGCAATACTGGTTTTAACCAGTTTGATATTTATTTTGACGATGTAATGGGAACTAATCAAAAAACAATAAACTATTAAAATAGTAATAACTTTTAATATAAATAAATGATTTAAAGCGCAACGAGTAGTAATATAATGTATTACTAAATTTGAACTTGTTCTTGTGTTTCTATTTGAACTAATTCTTGAAATTCATTAATTTTAAGCATATCCTGTCTAAAATTATTCAAGTTAGATAGATCTCTTACTGTTAAAATAAAAGCATATGATTGATTTTCTAATTTTTCTTTTCCAACTATTTTACTCTCATAAGCTTGTGTGACAGATAACTGTAAAAGCACCTCTAAAACAGAAGAACCCACCTTGTTTCTTATTTTTTTAAAATGAATTACGTTATGGTTTGGATTACGATAATTATCCCAAGAATCTTTTGGATTTAAAGAAATTGTTTTACTTTTATTTTTAATTTCGTCGTCTTCATCAATAACAGGGACAAGAAACCTAATCGCTGGCTCAATACCCACCATTTTATATTGAGGATAGTTTTTGTCTACTGGTGGATTGTATACAAGAGTAAAAATAAATTCTGCTTTTTTACCCAACATACTTTCTGGAAGTTGTATTTGTAATTTGTGTTTTTTGTCAATAAAATTTATCTTATCTGCATACATTAAAGTGACTTCATTTTCTGCGTCTTTTAAAACTAAACTATGGTCAGGTATACCAAATCCGTAAGCCCTTTTAATAGAGTCATCTAATATTTCTGCTTGTTTAACTTTTGAAGTAGAATGTATTAACAAAGCTTTAACTAAGTTAAATTTATTTTTTTCTAAATCTATATAATCAGAAGCTTTAGCTTTTTTTATAAAATCTAATAAAAAAGCACACTCTCTAGTAATTAATGGGGTACTAAAACTAGTTCCAATATCTTTATTTAACCCATCTTTATTCATACTTTCTACTCCAAATACATTATTAGAAGCAATCATATGAGTTTCACCATAAACTAAAGTTGGATCTTTTTTAATATTTCCTCCACTTGCAACAAGTTCAGGTTTTTTTATATTTTTAGTATTTTCAGAAATACGAGTAAATGGAGATGGAAAATTTTTATTACTATTAATGCAATCATTATTGGCATTGTTTGATATTGAACCAACAGAAATAATGTTGAGTGCATCACTTGGAGCAGAGATTATTGACTCATTTTGTTTAAAAATATCACCATAATTATGGGTTGCGTAAACTTCATGATTACCAACTGAGCATACAAATATCACATCATAATCACGGGCTATATTATCTAAAAATTCAGTTAATTCACTAATATCAACAGTATTGATTGGCTTATTTTCACTAATAGAAAGATTATATATTGATATATTATTATATCTTTTTACCACCTCTAAAATGGCCCCCTTGAGATCATCAATCGGTATACATTTTGAAATATTATTATCTAAAAATAAAACTTGTACATCTAAAATGTTACAGGTTGGAGCAATTTTACCACTAGTTAGTTGTGTAAAAAAATTATCACCAAATAAAATTCTACTGGCGACAGCTGTACCATGATGCTCATCTTGTTTTTGATTATTTAAATAATTGTGATGCTGAACTCTTAAGGAAAGAAGAGATTTGTTATAAATACCACTATCAATAAGTCCAATTATTTCGCTTGTTAAAGAAGGTAAAAGATTTATATTATTTACCGATACTTCTGGAATACATCTTTGGGAACTTAATGTTGGTTGTTCTATTATTTTTGATACAAAATTATAATTTGCATCATTTAATATATTGGTAATTTCATTACAAGTTAGAGAAGCTAAAAAAGAAATATTATTAAAAAATAGGTCGATATTTCTTTTTTTAATTTTTCCTTTAAAAATTGAATCCGCATTTAAAATATCATAATATGAATTATATTTATTTTTGTTTATATTAGAATAAATCTCAATAATACAATCAACGGTTTCATTCGAAACATTATTTTTTATAATAGAATAGATGTAATTACTTACCCTTCCTTCTATTACAGCATTACGATCAACAACTGCAGACATTGCATATAATTCACGCAAAAGGTTTTTATCTTTTTTTCTTCGTAGATCTTGTCCATTTAATGCAGAATCAAATGATCCATTAGAACCAATACCAATCAATCGTTCAAAATCTTCTGTTTTGCCACTAACAATAAGAGTTTTGTCATCTTTTGCCCCCACAATTTCAAGCCCAGTTTCATTCCAAACATCTGTTGGACTATTAGATTTTGAGTTTGCCATTTCATCTAGTTTTATCTCGACATACAGGAGTTGTTCGGTATTTTTTGATTCTGCTTTAATTTTTTTTACAGTTGTATCAATTTGTTTTATTCTTTGGGCAAAAAGATTTGAGTAATAATCTCTATTACTTGAATCAATTTTCTTTTCCCAGAAAACCTTCCAAAAATCAGACCCCATTCCAGGCCTTTTTCCTTTATTTATTTTCTTTTTAGGAACAACAATTGAAAAGTTCATTTTTATATTATTTTATATTATCACGAAGTGTTGTATAGGGAACATTAGAGATATTCGAGATTTCAATTAAACTAAAACCATTATCTTTTAATATTTGAGCCATTTCATAAATATTTTTTTTACTTACTTTTTGGTTTAATTTTAACTGATGATTAAATAATAATATGTGTTTTAAACAAAAAACACTATCTATTTTTTCTTTATTTTCAATAATGGAGGATCTTTTAATATTTTGACATATATCATTAATTAATGATCCATTTATTCCAGATGTCACCTTAGCCATTAATTTATAATTAGGAACTTTGTTTTTAATAAAATCACCCAAGAATAATTCAAATAATAGAGCACGTGATTCTTCTTCGGGGAGATCGATTTCTAATCTTAAACCAAAACGTCGCCAAAGCGCTTTATCTAAAAGATTGTCATGATTAGTAGCACCGATTAGAATTGAAGTATCAGGGAAAAAATCAATATTTTGAAGTAACACAGTAACAACTCTTTTTAATTCACCTAATTCCCTAATGTCATCCCTATGTTTAGCAATTGTATCTATTTCATCGAAAAAAATAACAACCCTTTCTTTTTTAGCTATATCAAAAATTTCACTAATATTTTTACCAGTTTTACCTAAATAAGAAGATATTAATTCATCCAATCTTACAATAATTAATGGTAAATTTAATTTATTAGCGATGCCACATGCTAATCTTGTTTTACCAGTACCGGGTGGTCCATAAAATAATAATTTATTTATTGGAACAATATTTTTTTTAAATAAAATATCAAAAGATTCCCAATTTTTTATAAAATCTATAATAACAGCTTTTGCATCAGGATTTAAAATGACCGAATCTAATTGTATATTAGAGTAAACTTTCTCAAAAAGTGAATCATTATTATTTGAATCTAACATTCTAGGCGATAATGATTGTCCCGATAAGGAATTGTCTTTTGAGATATCTCTTATTAGATTTGATAATCTTTTAGCAACAATAATATTCCCATTATTTCGTTGTCGCTTTATTTCTTTTTCTAAAATACTAACAACCTCTTCTTTTTTACCTGAAGAATAAGCTTTAATAATGTCTTCTACGATATTTATAGTAGTCATGATTTTCGTAATTAATAAAAACCTTTTATTTAAACAAGTTTATTATATCATATTACGGAAATTATAATAAGTGATATTCCCGTATTTTGCAAAAGTGGATTTATTAAATTTTATGATAAACCCAATTCTTTTTATTCTCAGGAAGAAAAATATTAACTGTTAATAGTATAAATAAAATAGTAGGTATTGCTAATACTGAAGGAAAAGCGGTCCCAAACACATAAAGATAGATATAAGATATATAGCCAGTGTTTTGCATTGCAGCAAATATAAATAAAACAACAGAAAAAGAAAACATATTAACAAATAAGAAACAATTTGTTAGATTGAAGATTTTTTGTGATTCCCATCTCTTTGTGCATTCAAGTAAAATATAACAACATATAAGTATAGCTATTTCTAATCCCCAAAGTAAAATCATCTTATTTACTTCGAGATCTGAAGTACCACCCTGTTTAAATAAATATTCTAAAATAATTGGGAAAAATAATGCAATTGTAACAAGAAATTGTAGGCGTGGTTTTAATTTTTCAGTTTCTTCCATATAATATAATACTATCATCAACTAATCACTATTACCAGACTTATATTAAAAATGATAGTATATAAAGTATAATATTAATTGTTTTTGTGTAAATTATGAAAAATAAATCAAAGATAAGTGCTAATACATTATTTCATTTTACCAGCTCAAGTGAACGATTATTAGATATTTTAGAGGATACATTTCATCCAAGATATTGTCCAGAAGATATCTCTACTATCGAAAAAGAATATACTGAAGGAGCTATGCCTAATTATGCAATTCCTATGACTTGTTTTTGTGATATTCCGCTTTCTGAAATTGGTGATCATACAGAAGAATATGGAAATTATGCAATTGGTCTAACTAAAGATTGGGGTATAAAGAATGGTATAAATCCTATTCTTTATACCATTCCAAATACAACAGCATCAAAAACAATCAGAGCTCTTGCAGATTATTCTATTAATTTACCAACTGAGCAGTACAGTAAAGAACTTTTTGTAAATATGACTTATCTTTCTTGTTTCACTAAAAAGTATATTGGTAAACAATTTAAAGATGGTAAATATAAAGACGAATTAATAAATCTTTATAATGAGAGAGAGTGGAGATATGTACCACAAATTGAGAAAATAACTGAGATGAAAATAGATTTAATAATGCCTATGGAGGTTTTTCTAAATCCTGAAACCAAGAACAGTTGGAATCAAATATTGCGAGATGGATGTAAAATTCATTTTACACCTAATGATATAAGATATATTATTGTAAAAGAAGAAAAAGAAATTGTATCTATATTAGATAAAATTATGCAAATAAAAGCAAGATTTTTAGACGAAGAGAAAAAACTTCTAACAACAAGAATAATATCGATGGAAAATATTAGAGATGATTTTTAAATAAAATTTAGTCATTTTCTTAGTATCTTTAATTTTATAAGTACGTCGATTAGGAAGATCCATTTCTTTAAACTCATTAAAATATCTAAGGATTGGTTGAATTGAGATATCTAATTGGTGATTCCTCAAAATTGGTTTTATTTCTCAATACGGGGCAATTTAGGGGCTAAATATGTGATAAGTTTTGACCTATCAGACCTAACTCTAATTATTATATTTTATCTAATACATGAAGTTGTCTCTTGGTACGTAAGTTCTAATATCTCCCAGTATTCAAAAGAAAAGGTAGCAACATTTTTATTTGCTATCGTTTTATTTATTGTACTTGTCTGTCTCGCGCGCGTAGAAAAATAGAAATTTAACGAAATATAATTATATCGTTATATGTTGCTATTACTGGTTATTTTTCAATAAAACCGCAATTTCTTATACTCTATGGGTTTTTGTCTATTCTTTGTAATTAATTGTAAGATTCTATAGAACAATAAAAACTATTTGGAAGATATTATGTCGTTTAGGGGGTGTTTAATCATTTGTGATCTTAAATGTTCTGCACTCGCATATAAATAAATTGTAGTTGTCTTAATATCACTATGTCCCATCATCTTAGATAAACTATAAATGTCACACCCTCCCTCAAGCATAAGGGTTGCAAATGTATGCCTTAGTTTGTGAACCGTAAACTTTATACTCGAAACAGCTCTTATCTTATCTGTTAATCTTTTTAGTCCTGCATCTGTAAAACCAACATTTCGCCTGGAAGAAGCAAAGAATTCTGGACATGTTTTGTTTAGTTTTTTTCTTTCGCCAAGATATTTTTTTAATGTTTGAGCTAATGTATAAGTAATAGGAACCATTCGATCTTTATTTCCTTTACCTTGCCTAACAAAAATAGTTAGGTTGTCTATGTCCATATCCGCAAATTTAAGATTTAATAGTTCTTGTTTCCTTAACCCTGCAAATATAAATGTTGAAAATATTGCGTGGTTACGATACCTTATATAGTTTGATTCATAAGGGTAGTTGTAAACTATTTCTAACAACTTCAATGTATCTTGTTTTGTTAATTTGGGTGGTAACCTCTTTTCCATCTTTGGTTTTTCTATATCTATAACTGGGTTTTTATCCATATACCCTTGTTTGATACACCACCGAAAGAAAACTAATAATGTCTTGTGATAAATAATAAAAGTATTTACCGACCAATTTCTTTGTGTTCTCCTTATATAAAACAAGTCACGAACATTATTGTCATTAACTTGTTTAATTTCACTAATGTTAGATATCTTACAAAAACATTTTATAATGTACCGATATCTCCTTACAGTGTCTTTTGAATACCCTTTAATTGAAACGGAATAATCACAAAACTTCTGTAATAGGATTTCTATATCCATATTTTATGTACCAAGCAAAATAAATATTTTAATTTTATTGATAGACCTGTTTACCACGGAAAGTGGTCTTAGAAATGGCCTTTTCTTAATGAAAATTTAAAAATACTCTTATTTAGCTTTATATTTGTCCGCTCGGTAGGAATCGAACCTACGACCATCTCCTTAAAAGGGAGCTGCTCTACCGACTGAGCTACGAGCGGATATGTAATTTTTAAATTACCTCAGTAAACAAACAATTCAGTTGAACC
>Ga0302296_1002616_pt1 | contig 12044 bp, 8 predicted proteins | sample III_Fen_N3_1_FD_194546 | JGI IMG/M metagenome (GOLD analysis project Ga0302296, IMG submission 194546) | Peat permafrost microbial communities from Stordalen Mire near Abisko, Sweden - III_Fen_N3_1 | ecosystem: Environmental > Terrestrial > Soil > Wetlands > Permafrost | place: Sweden: Abisko... | reverse complement strand
TTAAAAATAGGATGAACTCAAATTCATCCTATTTTTGTATTCTTAACCTGATTATTGATGAACGACGAAATTTTAAAGGAAAAAGAAGAATTAAAACCCTCAATAAGTTTTATTGAACAGTTTATTGTTGAAGATTTAAAAGCCGGGAAAAATGAAGGTAAAGTCATTACACGATTCCCTCCTGAACCAAACGGATATCTTCATATAGGCCATGCAAAGGCGATATGTCTTGATTTCGGCATGGCCCAAAAACACGGAGGGAAATGCAATCTCCGGTTCGACGATACAAATCCAGTTAAAGAAGATGTTGAATATATAGACTCAATCAAAGAAGATATACATTGGCTTGGGTTCGACTGGGAGGACAGGGAATATTATGCATCTGACTATTTTGGCAATCTTTACAATTTTGCCATAGAGCTTATTCAGAAAGGACTGGCTTATGTAGATGATCAGCCTGCTGATCTGATATCTTCCCAGAAGGGAACACCTTCCCAGCCCGGAATTGAGAGTCCGTTCAGAGACCGGATGGCTGACCTGAACATTGAACTTTTCGGAAGAATGAATAAAGGCGAATTCGAAGAGGGCAGCCATGTTTTAAGGGCTAAAGTTGATATGAACTCTCCTAACATGCATATGCGTGATCCTATTATTTACAGGATAATAAAATCGCCTCATCATCGCACTGGCAGTAAATGGAACGTATATCCCATGTATGATTTCGCCCATGGACAGAGCGACTATTTTGAAGGTGTTACCCATTCACTTTGCACCTTGGAATTTGAAGTTCACCGTCCTCTCTATGACTGGTTTATCGATCACCTGAAAACTGATGATTACCGTCCCCGCCAGATCGAGTTCAACCGGCTGAACCTGACATATACCATGATGAGCAAAAGAAAACTTCTGGAACTGGTACAGGAGGGAAAGGTAAGCGGATGGGATGATCCGAGAATGCCGACTTTATGCGGTCTGCGGCGAAGGGGTTACACGCCTGAATCGATAAAACGGTTTGTAGACCTTATCGGCTACACTAAAGTTGAAGCCATCAATGATGTCTCGCTTCTGGAACACGCTATCCGTGAAGATCTTAATATAAGATCCCCCAGGGTTTTTGGTGTATTGAATCCACTGAAAGTAATTATCACTAATTATGAGGAAGGGAAAGTCGAAAATGTTGAACTGATCAATAATCCTGAGGACGAAAAAATGGGGAAAAGGCTTGTTCCGTTCTGCCGCGAGGTGTATATTGAACAGGATGATTTTCTGGAGATTCCTCTGCATAAGTTTTTCCGTCTTGCACCGGGCATGGAAGTGCGTCTGAAAGGTGCATATATTATTAAATGTGAAGGTTTTAAAAAGAATGAATCAACAGGTGCCGTAGAAGAGGTCTATTGCACCTATGACCCAGATACAAGAAGCGGAGGGAATATCTCGGAAAAAAAGGTTAAAGGAACCCTTCACTGGGTGTCTGCCCGGCATGCTGTTGATGCAGAAGTAAGGTTATACGACCGGCTTTTCAATCATGAAGATCCTGCAGGAAGCAAATGTGATGATTACCGTACATTACTGAATCCCGATTCATTAAAAGTCCTGACCGGCTGCAAAGTTGAGCCTTCACTCGGATCTGCAAAACCACTTGATAAATTTCAGTTCCAGAGGCTTGGTTATTTTTGTGTGGATTATGATTCAAAACCAGCGAAATTGGTCTTCAACAGAACTGTGCAGCTTAAGGATACCTGGGCTAAACTTAATAAGTAAAAATTGGGTGTGTGGTACGCGGTATAGGGTAGGCGATTTGAAAAATTGTGACCGTGCACCGCATACCTCATACCTGATATACAATTACTAAAATTGTTGAATTATTCTCGTTAGGGCTTTTTTTAGAGAATATTTTTTATATTTGCCTCCGCAAAAATGTCCCGTGGTGTAATTGGCAACACGTCTGATTCTGGATCAGAAGAGTTCAGGTTCGAGACCTGACGGGACAACCACGATGCCGGTACTTTAGCCGGCATTTTAATTTTGGTCGGTCAGGTCGAGAAGTTTACCCCGACATTATGAACAAAGTGAATAATCGTCGGGGGGACCTGACAAGACAACCAGATATTCAGCCACTTACTATAGACATTGTAAGTGGTTTTTTGTTTGTTGCCAGGTTGAACTCTCTAAATCCGATTGAAGGATTTGTAGCGATTTTGGGGCATTTGAAAGGACTTATGCCACCCTATACTATACAATACCTTTGTGATCGCTATAGCGTCGACCTTTGTCAATTCCCTGATTCAATTGCAAACCATATCTATTCATTGGCTGTCTGTTCTATATTTCACCTATTTTAATTCAACAATCATAGATTATAATTGTTAGTATAAGCATAAAGACAATACTGAAACTTATTGATTGGTTATGCATTATGATTGGATTAATTCTTAAAACCACTGATGATAACAAGCGTCAACATGGGATTTTTATGCATCCTGACAAACAGCTCTAATATGGAAATACTTTCAAGAAATCAACTTTGCAAAAATTCATTTTATGAAAATTAAAATACAGAAAATAATATTTGCAGCTTTAATTTTTCTTTGTTCAGGAGAAACTAAGATAATTGCGCAAATCACTAGTTCTAATAGTGAACTGCATCAATTATTTGAAAATTACTATGAAGATCGTTTAAAACTTTTTCCATTAGAAGCTACTGCTGCAGGAGACAATCGTTATAATAATTTGCTGCAAAATGATGGTTCACAGGCTTTTTTAAAACAAGTACATGATTTTTATTCAAAATATCAAACAGAATTAACTGGCTACAAACCGGAAAATCTGAATTTCGAAGACCGTATTTCTCTCTATATTTTAAGAGACATTCTGACCAGGGAACTCGAAGCCGAACAATATCACAAAGAGTGGATGCCTTTTGCACAGTTCTTTTCATTGCCTCTTAAAATGGGTCAGCTTGGTAGTGGAACAGGAGATCAGCCGTTTAAAACTGTTCAGAATTATGAGAACTGGGTGCAACGGATTGATGCGTTCACCGTATGGACAGATACCACCATAGCAAACTTTCGAAAAGGCATAAAAGCATCAATGGTATTGCCAAAGGCATTGGTATTAAAAATGATTCCTCAAATGGAAAGTCTTGCTCAAAGCGATACTTCTAAAAATGTTTTTTATGGCCCGGTAAAGCATTTTCCTGAACAATTTTCAAACGACGAAAAATCCCGATTGACTATTGAGTATAATCGTGAGATTAAAGAGAAGCTTATACCTTCTTACAAAAAACTTAGTGCCTTTTTTAGTGGTGAATATTTAGATGCTGCCCGCTCAACAAGCGGCATTAATGCCTTACCCAATGGAGATGCATTGTACCGCTATTATATCTATTACTATACCACTACGCATAATACTCCTGAAGAAATTTATCAGACAGGTTTAACTGAAGTGAGCCGTATTACTGCAGAAATGGAAAAACTAAAAAATCAAATGGGTTACACCGGCACTTTAAAAGAACTCTTCAACTATATGCAAACCAACCCACGCTTTATGCCATTTAAAACTGTTCAGGAGGTTTTAGATAGTAATCGTGCAGTACTTGCTAAAATTCAGCCGCAATTGAATAAACTTTTCGGCATTACTCCTAAAACACCTTTTGAAGTGAGAGAAGTAGAATCATTTCGTGCTGCAGCCGCTGCACCTCAATATAACCGGAGTTCGGCTGACGGAACTCGTCCGGGCATTTATTATATTCCTATACTTAATCCTGCAAAAATCAACACAACAAACTGGCCCATGGAAGCAACTTTTTTACATGAAGGAATTCCAGGACATCATTATCAAATTTCCTTACAGCAAGAGAATACTTCGCTACCTAAATTCAGACGGTTTTCCCTTTATCCGGCGTTTACTGAAGGGTGGGCGTTATATTGTGAATCACTGGGCAAACAGTTAGGCTGCTATACCGATCCTTACCAAAGAATGGGTGCTTACGGCGGAGAAATACACCGGGCTATTCGCTTAGTGGTAGATGTGGGATTACATACAGGGAAAATGACAAGGGAAGATGCCATTGATTATATGATGAAAAATGAAGCCATGTCAGAACAAATTGCCACTGCAGAGATTGAGCGTTATATGGCAATGCCAGGTCAGGCTCTAGCCTATAAAATCGGAGAATTGAAAATTAAAGAGCTGCGAGATAAATATAAAAAAGAGTTGGGGTCAAAATTTAATCTGACAGCTTTTCATGATGCTATTTTGCTAGGGGGCAGTATGCCGCTAAATGTATTTGAAACATATATGGATGAATGGGCAAAGAGAAAGTAGATTTAGATTTGCTGATTTAATTTGTTTAAAGATTTTTATCATTTTTCAAACTTATTATGTTTCATATTGTTATAACATCCGGAGTCCAGAAACCATACAAACGGGGCGATTCTGAAAAGCCATATGAGTAAGAAAAAATTACAAATAAGAAAATGAATATTAACAGGAAATTGTTCGTATTAGCCGGAGTCATTATTTCTTTGTGCATTATGACCTCCACGTCTAGCTATGCTCAACCAGCTAATAAAGCTCAGGCGGTTGAAATTGCTTCGCCCGAATATTCAAAATTGGCGGCAGAGGCTTTGACTTACCTTACAAGTATGGATATTGATAAATGGGTGTCAATGATGTCCGATGATGTGGAATTTACTTTCCCCGATGGTGATGTGGGTACGAGAACTAAATTGACGGGAAAGAAAGCTGTGGCTGATTGGTGGAATAACTGGAAAAAAACTTCAGGGGTAAAATCCATGACTTACGAGAAACATGTTGAAATACCCGTAAATTCAAAAGACGTAAATCCATCTACAGGGTTGGCCGGAGTATCAGTAATTTCTTATTTTTCCAACAACATGGATATTAACGGGTCTTCAGTGCGGCTGAGAATGAATTTTTCTGCTCACTTCAATAAAGATAAGAAAATAGATCGATATTATACTTATTACGACAGGACCAAAATTGTACAGGCTATGGGTTCGAATATCCTGGAAAAGAAAAACTAACAATCTCTCCACGTGAAAGTTTAAAGAAGCTTTATCTCTCATGATGTTTATAAAGAAGGAAAAATGGTCGGCATGTGCCTAAATCGCTGAAACGATTTTTTGTTTCTGTTCAATGATCTTGCACTGACATCCATGCAGGCCATGAGACTATCGGACTATAATTAGATTCATTATACAACGGCGGCCGTATCGGAGCATAGATCCGTGCTCCTTTGAATGGATTATCCTGTGTGTAGATCCAGATAGACTCTGTATCCCATACTATAAGTTCGTCCCTCGGGTCTCCCGTCATGTCATGAGCCATCCAACAAAGATCCGGGTGGCCATCATTTGGGAACATGACAACCCTTCTTCCCCAACCGTCTACCAATCCTCCTTCCACTGTGTTGGGTGATAAGAAGATAAACTCAGTGCCGTCACCTCTCCAGTTCACTGGCATGACCGGTGAGCCGGCATGTATCAGCTCAAAGCTGGTAATTTTTTCTCCCGAACAGTTGTAAAGAGATATTAATCCTGGCTCTCCCCAGAAGTTGATGTTGCAGAATTCCAGGCCTGGAATGTCAGGCCGGAAATTTCCGGCGCTAGGTGTCTGGGCATGACCAACCAGGTCATGCTTCAGGATGCGGCCCGAACCGTCGAGAAACAATACGCCGTCGTCGCTTCCTCCTATGAACACACGTTCCGGGCCGCCGGTCAGTGAGAAATCCCCAGCACATATCCCGTCGGCATGCTCACCCATAAGACTATCTAGAGACCAGATCAGCTTACCTGAAGGATCAAATTTGGAGTACCCTATATATACCTCCTCTTTACCATCCTTATTGCTATCATAGAATGTAGGGAAGTGACCGAGATTGGCTGAGGCTGTCCACAGAAGCTCAAATTTATTGGTATATGCCCAAAGACGGGTATGACGATCTTTAATTATCACATCCTGAGCTTTCCCTGTTCCCCTGAGATCAGCAAAAGATATGCAATCCACGTTCAGGTAAGGCAGTAGGTCTCTCCGGTAGTAGTGACTGTACTCTAGCCACGACTTCTCTTCCGGCAAAATCTCAGATGAAGGAACAGGATAGCGTGCTTTCACTCTGCCTGTCTGCCCATCAAGCACTTTGATCCATTTGCCTTGGGCTATAACTACTTCGTTCTTTCCGTCTCCATCAATGTCGTATATCTGGGCAGCAACATCATATGACACCCAGGCATGCTCAGGGTCGGGGGTGCCTGACTGCCAGAGCATCTTTCCGTCATTATCAATTGCTGTAAGACATGTAATCTGATTATAGTTGTCACCAAAGAAAGGCATGTTCTGCACCAGCAGAAAGTCGAGCCTTCCGTCGCCATCCAGATCCCCAAGCCTCATTGCACGGGCAACTCCGAAACCTTTGGTACTGATCTTCTTCCAGAGCAAAGGCTTGGGATTATTGTGGCGGAGCTCTTCGGTCTCTTTCTCTTTTGCAGTTCTGAGTGAAAGGAATGCCTCTTTTTCTTTAGATGGACTCATTACCTTCACCTCATGAAATGCTACAGGAGAAGTAGCAAACAGTCCGATCTTCCCCGAAGAATACTTGTTATCTGAAACATTAAAAATCTCTTTACCGTCAATTAAGCAACGTATCTGGTTTCCTTTTAGCTCGACACGCATATTGATTGAGGCTGAGGAGTCAGTAGCCATTTTCACGGAAGCAATCTCATGCCATCCGTCAAGCCGGAATCCCTTTTCTCCGTCACGATAGCGCAACGTGACCCTGTCTCCTTTATCCAATCCGAAAAGATAGTAGTGTCTTCCATCCTGATATCGGAAAATAACGCCGTTAAGATCTTTCCTGCTGAGAGGAGTCAGGCTGACCTCAAGATTATAGTTACTCCACAATGGATCGCCGTAGCATAGAATTGGGTAGGTAAACTCATTGGTCCAGACAGAGACATTAAAACCCAGATATGCCAGGGAGTGCTTCCCGTCTGTGTCAAGCACCTTCCACTCCTCAAGCCCCCTGTTATTTACTATTTCCCAGCCATCAGTAAATTGGCGTGCTATATATTGGTATTCCGGAAAACCTTTTGTTACAAAGTCGCCGAACCTTCCGGGTTTTAGATGTGAAAAATCACAATATGCAAGCTCTGAATCGGTCTGACCCGATGCAGAGTGTTGCAAAAAAAAGCTCAGTAGGCATAGACACAGGATAGATTTAGACATAATGAATTCTTTTTATATACCAAAAACCCATGATGGGACTTCCATGCGGGCACCCTTATTCGGGTCAACGATCTGGTTTATTTTCAATTGACCGGTCAATCCGACAAGAAGACGTGCCTCCTGCTCTGTCCTGCCGGTCTTTTGACGGAGAAGGGTTATCATATCATCAGTTGCCTGCCATGCAGCATCTTCGAGGTTTCTGTGAGCTCCAATTGTCGAGATTGAATCAGTCCTCATTATTACCGGCCTTTCAGAAAGGGTTCCGGACAGTCTACGAAAACGTACAAGTGCAGTGGCATCCGTTTCAATTCCCTGTCCCGTTATCTCGCCATCACCCTGAAGTGCATGTGAGTCACCCATACCTACGAGTGCTCCATTCACCCTTGCATTGAAGACAATTGTGCTGCCAGCACGCACCTCCCTGCAATCCATATTTCCTCCGGTGTCTGTGGGAGCACTGGTGTCAGTGGAGCCTTCAGAAGGAGCAACACCTATTCCCCCTATCATGGGCTGAAGTGGAAGCCTCAGAGTTGGTGAAAATATAGCATAGCCGTCAAGCAGTTCAAAGATCCTCCCGTTGCAGTAGCCCCAGTCTCCCGGTTTTATGTCAAGGATATCTATGGCAAGAGCATCCCCGGCCATTATTCCATCAATAAATACGGGTCCTGTCTGAGGATTCACCTTGTCGCCGGGACCAGGCTCACGAAATTGGCCCTCTCTTGTGACCAGCCCCGGAAGACCATGAGACATTTCGATCAGGACAATTTCACCAATCTTAACATGGTAGGCCGGATCCATTACAGGCAACCAGGATGTAAAGTTCTGTTTCCATGAAAGACGTCGTACACCACTATCCTGTGTATCCTGAAATGATCCTTTAGCAAGGCCTTGTAAAATGACAGGCGCAAAGACAAAGGACTTGACAAACTCACTTCTATCCATAAAGAATTAAGAATTTAATTTCTTTGCTAATTCGAAAGCCTGTTATGCGTGTTGAACGTTACATTAAAATATTTAAACTCTGGTGATTTGTTAATTGGTAAAATATGAAGTTCAGAATAAATAAAATTCAGGTAAGTTTATTAAGGAACTGACAGGCTTTTCTGGCCTCTGCATTGATGTGTGCAAGATCTCCCGGGGAGAGGCATTCAATAATCAGTGGCCCACTCCTGAAACCGCCTTTCTGAAGGCGGGCCAATACCTTTGGGAAGTCCACCATCCCTGTACCGGGTGTAACATCGACATTTTTTGGCAGAGTAAAATCCTTGACGCTCATTCCTACAACAAGACCATCAACTTCTGCTGTATCGTCTACAGGATTTAATTTTCCGTCAGAATAAAAGTATATGTTGCCTGGATCGTACCAGAGTCCAAAGTTCTTATGCCCCACTTTCGCAATTAGAGGACGGCACTCCCTGCCGGTTGAGTTAAGGGGGCCATGAGGTTTTACACTAATGGACACACCCTTTTCTGAAGCATAATCACAGCACTCAGCGATCACTTTATAGTAATCTTCCACCAGTTCTGGAGAAGCTATGCCACCGAGCAGTAAGTTCGGGCAGCTGCAGCTGACACAGTTGTCTATCAGCCGTTTCATACCTTCAATGCCTGTGTCAATGGATTTCTTCACATCAAAATTAGCTCCCCAAAGTGAAGCTATTCTAAGCCCACGGGTTTTAGCTTCCTCTCCAATGGCATAAGCTTCTTCAGGTGAGGTATCCGGTGTGATCATTGTCCCGGATTTAGATGTCATAAGACCAACAAATTTAAAGCCGGCTCCTTTAATACCATCGAACGCTACACGGTAATCGTAAGCCGCCCAGGGACGGGTGTAACATCCAATCTGCCAGCGAGGCGTTCTGACAGCTGAGATAAATGCAGCGCCTGCAGAAGCAACCATGATGTTGCTAATAAACTGACGCCGTGAGAGTTGACGATTAGGTTTTCCATTGGTCGCGTCCATATTGCATTTTTAATTATGAAACAATCAGAGAATATTGAGTTATTTAAAAATATGGATAATTTGACTATTTGCAACCAAATCATTGATTTATTGTTTTTGACCTTCTGGATCAGAAGAATCCAGTGCCGGCATTTTCATTTTGTCCTCTGTATGTACCCATTAATTTTTATAAATTAGTCGTGCATAATTATCTGAATTTACTATACGAAATTCCTTTAATCCCAACAGAATGAAAATTTGCAAAAATCTAACAGTTTCAGATGAAATTTCAACCGTTGAAGAATGGTTCAAGAAATGCCCTCCACAAAGAGGTATACTGCAATGGCAAGATGGTCGCAGTGCAAAGGAAACCGCCAAACATTGGATAAATGGTATTCCACAACCATTTACAGATTTGTTTAAAGGATTTAAATTCGAGTTTCAGTTATGTTCACCTGAATATGTATCAGAATTTGATAATTTGAAGGGGAATGGAAGAAATCACGATCTATTAATTATTGCTCGAGATTCAGCTACCGATAATGAAATCGTAATCTCCGTTGAATCAAAAGTTGATGAACCTTTTGGGAACATTATAGGTGATTGCATGCATAATATCAAAAATAAGAGAGATAATAACATTCCAACTCAAGCTGATAAAAGAATTCTTGCTCTCAAAAATGCCCTTTTACCTAATATCTCAATTTCAGAATTCAATAAGCTAAGATATCAATTACTTACTGCTGTTGCCGGAACCCTATCTGAAGCAAAAAAACAGAATGCAAAGTCGGCGATTTTTGTTGTGCAAACCATTTCTAGCAATAAAATAGATCCTTTCAAGCATCAAATAAATCAGACGGATCTTGATCGTTTTGTTTATGCAATCAGTAATGGTATTTCCAAATATCTTAAAGAAGGAACATTATTAGGCCCAATGAGAGTTCAAGGAAATATATTCATTCCCAATAATATTGACTTATGGATAGGGAAATATTCTCTATAATTAAAGTTGTTAAACTTAATATCTTTAAACAATCAAATATCAAAAACTCATGAAATGAAACACTTTATTGTAATCCTCTTAACATTTTCATTCTTGTCCTGCTATGGGAAAGAAACAGAATCAATATTTTCTTACTGCCACCTATTTTTAGACACCACAAGAATCAATACACAGTCCATCACCTCTGACCAAAATCATTCATTATTAAATGCCATTCAGGGTGCAGGTGTCAACCTCGATGGATTTCTTACTGAAAAACTTCCTCTGATTGATTATCGCAAAATTGTTTTACCGGGACCTCAATACATTATTTCCGATGACCCTGAATACATAAGGGTTCAGGAGGCCATTGCAGTACGAGAAACGGTACAGCCTGGTACTGTTCGATTGTATGTATATAATGTAAATGGTGTACTTGACCCTGCTAAGATCGATCGGAAAATAACGGCAGTTATAAAAAATCAGGGTACTGAAGATATGCACCTCATTATGCTTAAATATTCTTCTCAGAAACCTTCCACAAATTATTATCAGATAGCCAAGATGGGCCTTAATGATTATTTTAACTCCCTGCCACAAACAAATCCTAGGATCATCAAGCCGGGTGCGATTGTGGCAATCGATGAACAACTGGAAAAGAATGTTGTGAAATATGATGAACTTGTTCATGGCATTTACGAATTTGTGATAGATCAACGTGGGGAGATCAGTGTTATCCAGACAGATACTCAAAGTTCCGATGCTGATGTGATTTCTCGGATAAGGACAGTGCATCCATCCAGCAATACCAATGCCGGCCGCGGCTTGTTTGGAATCAGCAATTACCTTGTGGTAGCCAAAGATACTTTTAGTACATTAAATCCTGCCGCATCATTAGTGGTAGCAGATGGGTTGAGGGATCCATGGATAAATGGTATTGATGCAAGTACGGGCAGGATTATGAATCTGGACGGAAATTACGGGGTGATATACGATATCGAAGTGAATTGGGAAAGTCCTGATGGGAAGGGATTGGCATTAGTTACCTGGAACGCCCTGTCGAGTGGCAAATGGTGTGGCGGCATGGCCAATGTGATGAGAGCCAGCAAAGGGAAGTTTAAAGAAGGGATCATTCAATTGCCTTCTAATAAGCTGATAACCAATGGCTATCCCGAAGCTGTCTTAATCCAGATATTTCTTCCGGACCCCAAAAACAAAATTCAAACGATTAAGCTCACTTATACTCCTCCGGGAGCTTCTTGCCTGCCGATACCGCTCATCTTTATTCCTGTTGACCTGGAATAATCATTAAAAAATGATTGGATTGACCATTTCAGGGCGAAGGTGGAAACCTTTTCGACATTCAATGATCCTTCACTGACTTCAATGCAGGATCATTGAACAGATACAAAAAATGAAAAACGCTATTTGAGAATGATTACCCTGGAATAATTATGCTGCTTTTCACCTGAAAGCCGTACAATATAAACTCCGCCAGGTAATGGTGCATTATGTTCCGAAATGCCATACCAGTCAATAAAATATTCTCCGGCTTCAATGATTTGATCGGTCAGAATACTGACAAGCTGCCCCTGGATATTGAATATTTCGATTTTATATCTTCCGCTCACTGAAACCCGAACACTCATTGTGGTATAATCACTGAAGGGGTTCGGAAAGCAGCTGATGCTGCACCCGCCGGTAAGTGGTTCACCTGAATTGTCAGACTGGACTGACTGGGAGTTCTTTGCACCCGGAGTACCACCTGAAATACCTGATTTCCAGTTTTTACCAACATTATTATCAGAGAAAGGATCCATAAGTTCTATTGTCTTACCTGTACCATTTGCATCTGTGGGCCATGGAGTATTTGAA
>Ga0302296_1002615_pt1 | contig 12044 bp, 8 predicted proteins | sample III_Fen_N3_1_FD_194546 | JGI IMG/M metagenome (GOLD analysis project Ga0302296, IMG submission 194546) | Peat permafrost microbial communities from Stordalen Mire near Abisko, Sweden - III_Fen_N3_1 | ecosystem: Environmental > Terrestrial > Soil > Wetlands > Permafrost | place: Sweden: Abisko... | reverse complement strand
TAAAAAAGGTATACCACCTACACAGCAAATGTCAAGCATGCTATCGGTGTTATCAGCATCAGGACAGAATAAAAACCCACCGCCTTCATAACGCTGAACCATGGAAGCAATAAATAGAAACCGAGGTAAATAAATTGGTTCCAAATCATCAAGATATAAATTGCAACCCACAGGCTTTTCGTGAATTAGCAGATGAAGTGCAATTCCAAGGTAAGTCAGCTTTCCTAGCCCCAGCTTATTTAATTTGTTTTTCAGTGTAGATGCATTTGCCTGGGCACAAACTGCCGCATCAAAACCGACACCACTGCTTACAGCAAAACAACGTTTGTGATTAGCATAATCAGCAAGGCCAATATCAATATGTTTTATATTAGTTTCATTTATTATATGATCCAGAATTTCCGGTCTTTTTTTGGGCATTCCAAGAGAACGTGCAAAATCATTGCTGGATCCGGTAGGAATATATCCAATAGTTACATAATCAAAATTGCAGATACCTTGAATAACTTCATTCAATGTACCGTCACCACCTAGAACGACAATGGTTATGGGGACTTTGAGGTCTAAAGTACAAAGTCTGGCGGTATCGGTCGCATCTCCCTGAAACTTGGTTAAGTGGACTTGGTAATGAATACCTTTTTCTTTTAACTGAAGCTCAACTTCATGCCAAATGTGTATTCCCTTTCCCGATTTTGAAGCGGGATTTACAATAATCTGCAACATCTTATTACCTCGTAAGATCATCCTGTTTCATTTTTCTTAAATACTCCTTATTGTATCAACAAATGCGCCAATAGTAAAGATTGATTATTAAAATGAATTCTTATTATATTATTAATTAATTCACAATTTAAATAAAAATTTAAAGTACAGTTGTTTTTTTAATCATTTATGTGGAAAATCCGTGGCGAATTAATCTGCTTTTTTATTTGCATTAAAAAAAAACTATGCTATAATCAACACAATATATTTTTCCGAATCGCTATATGTACCGAATCGCAATATATTACTGTTTGAAAAATAGAATTACGATGGGTTTTCCCTGTTATAAAAGGTACTTAATAACTTAATAAGTTGAAAATATAATTCTAGGAGGAAATAACATGTATTCGTTAGACGAAGTAAAAAAAGTTGATCCTGAAATTGCCCAGGCAATTCTGGATGAACAAAACAGACAAAACAGCCATATCGAATTAATTGCTTCAGAAAACTGGGTAAGTAAGGCAGTTATGGCAGCAATGGGAAGTCCACTAACCAATAAATATGCAGAAGGCTATCCGGGAAAAAGATATTATGGTGGATGCGAATGCGTTGATGTTGTTGAAACTTTAGCTATTGAAAGAGCGAAAGAATTATTTCATTGCGATTATGCCAATGTACAGCCACATTCAGGAGCTCAGGCAAATATGGCGGTGCAGTTTGCCATATGTGAACCGGGCGATACAATCATGGGAATGAACCTTGCACATGGTGGACATTTAACACATGGAAGTCCAGTTAACATGTCAGGTAAATATTTTAAAATTGTTCCTTATGGTGTAAATGATGAAGGCTTTATCGATTATGTTGAACTTAGAAAAATAGCATTGGAAGCAAAACCAAAAATGATTATTGCAGGCGCTTCAGCTTACGCAAGAGCTATAGATTTTAAAAAATTCAGAGAAGTAGCAGATGAAGTTGGAGCAGTCCTTATGGTTGACATGGCTCATATCGCAGGACTTGTTGCAGCAGGTATTCACGAAAGCCCTATTCCTTATGCAGATGTTGTTACGACTACCACTCATAAAACCCTTCGAGGACCTCGTGGTGGACTCATTTTATGTAATCAGGAAGCGGCAGACAAATATAACTTTAACAAAGCAATTTTCCCGGGAATTCAGGGTGGACCTTTAATGCATGTCATCGCTGCCAAAGCGGTTTGCTTTAAAGAAGCATTATCAGATGATTTTAAAGTATACCAGCAGAATATTGCAGACAATGCCCAGGCGTTATGCAAAGGTCTTATGAGCAGAGGTATCAAAATTGTTTCAGGTGGTACCGATACTCACTTGATGTTAGTTGATCTTACTCCATTTGGACTTACAGGAAAAGCTATTGAAAAATTATTGGATCAGGCCCATATCACAGCCAATAAAAATACTATTCCAAATGATCCCCAGTCTCCATTTGTAACCAGCGGTATCCGTCTTGGAACACCTGCAATCACTTCCCGTGGAATGAATACAACTGATATGGACGAGATAGCAGAAGCTATTGCCCTTGTTATTAAAGGCGGAGAAGATAAAATTCCAGAAGCACAGGAAATTGTAAAAAAACTTACCGATAAATATCCATTGATTTAATCCATATTTGAAAAAGCACAGATGTATTTGCCTATGCTGCGACGAACCTACGGTTCTAAATGCAGCGACGGCAAATCATGCTGTGCTTTTTTATATTATAAAAATTGTTTTGTGCAATTTCACTTTATTATTATAGATATAGATATTTCTTTGTCCATTTCGGCAATATACTAAATTTAGGCATTATTGTATAATTTATGGAACTGCTGATGTCCGAGTACAACAAACAAATGTACAGTGTAGAAAGAGAAAACAGTAAAAAGAACGTCAAAAGTATTGCATGCTTAAAAACTATATGGTAATATATCCCTCAGTGACAAACAAATGTATGCGAAAGGAGAACACACCATGACACAATCCACAGGATATTTTGTGGTAAAGCAAAAAGCATTGCCTGAAGTTTTATTAAAAGTTGTGGAAGCCAAGAGGCTCTTGGAATCCGAAAAAGTTCTGACAGTTCAGGAAGCAGCTGACCAGGTTGGAATTAGCAGAAGTTCTTTTTATAAATACAAAGATGACATCTTTCCTTTTCATGATAATGCCCAGGGGACCACGATAACATTAACATTTCAGATGGACGATGAACCGGGACTGTTGTCGGATGTATTAAAAATCGTAGCAGAATTTAGAGCAAATATATTAACAATACACCAGAGTATTCCCATTAATGGAGTTGCATCATTAAGTATAAGTGTCCAGATTCTAAAAACCACCTTAGATGTTTCGGAAATGATAGAAGCCATGGAGACACAAAAAGGTGTTCATTACGTTAAAATCCTTGCTAAGGAATAAAATAAATATTTGACAGTAATCAATAAAATAAATTAATAAAATAAATTAATAAAATATATGTTTTACAAATATATGAAAAAGTGGGAAAGAGGTAGTGTTTATGATACAGATAGCTGTTATCGGTTATGGCATTGTAGGAAGCGGAGTAGTTGAAGTTATTCAGACAAATCAGGAAACGGTAAACAAGAAAGCCGGAACTGAAATTAATGTGAAGTACGTTCTGGATCTGAGAGATTTTCCAGGGGATCCAATTCAGGATAAAGTGGTTCATGATATCAATACCATATTAAATGATGATGATATAAAAATTATATGTGAAACCATGGGCGGAATTGAACCTGCATATTCTTTCACAAAACGCGCATTACTTAGCGGTAAAAGCGTATGTACTTCCAATAAGGAACTTGTAGCAAATCACGCACCGGAGTTATTACAATTGGCAAAGGAAAACAACTGTAATTACCTCTTTGAAGCAAGCGTGGGTGGTGGAATTCCTATCATAAGACCTATTAACTATTCACTGACTCCGGAAAAAATTCAGGGAATTACAGGTATTTTAAATGGAACAACAAATTATATTTTAACAAAAATGCAAAAGGAAGGCGCTGACTTTGCAGATGCTCTGAAGGAAGCCCAACTGAAAGGTTATGCGGAAAAAAATCCGGAAGCCGATGTGGAAGGTTATGATGCCTGCAGAAAAATTGCAATTTTATCTTCACTTATGTATGGTAAAAATGTAAAATACGAAGATATTTATACTGAAGGAATCACAAAAATATCAGCCGAAGATTTTGCATATGCTAAAGTAATGGGAACCTCCATTAAACTTTTGGCCATGAGCAAAGATATGGGAGATAAATATTTTGCAATGGTAGCTCCGTTTATGATTGGTGATGAATATCCACTTTTCAGTGTAAACGATGTGTTTAACGGAATATATGTGCGCGGAAATATGCTTGGAGATACCATGTATTATGGCCGCGGAGCAGGAAAACTGCCTACTGCAAGTGCTGTTGTTTCAGATGTTATTGATTGTGCAAGACATCAGGGTAAAAACATTATGTGCTTCTGGGATGCAGAAAGAGTTGAACTTAGTAGCATAGATGATATAACAAGAAAATTCTTTGTACGTATCAAAGGAACTGTTGAAGAAGAAACTGCAAAAGTTGAAGAGGTATTTGGCAAAGTCACAGTCATTAAAGTGCCTGAATTAAAGGATGAATTTGCATTTATTACGACTGTTATTTCTGAAAAGGATTTTAAAGAAAAAGCGGAAAACCTCAGTGGAATCCGTAGCAGAATCCGTATAGAAGAGTAAATGGTAAAAGAGTAAAAAAATAATCAAAGAAAAAATAATAAATAAATTAAGAGAATAAATAATAGAATAGAAGGTAGCCGTCATTATGAAATATATTATTGTACTTGGAGATGGAATGGCAGATGAGCCAATTTCACAGCTTAATAATAAAACTCCGCTAGAATATGCTGAGACACCATGTCTTGATCAGTTAAGCAAAAAATCAGAAATAGGTCTTGTACACACCATACCGGATGGTATGAAACCTGGAAGTGATACGGCAAATCTTTCTGTTCTAGGATATGATCCTCAGAAATATTATTCAGGAAGGTCTCCATTAGAAGCTTTAAGTATTGGAGTTCCTATGAAAGATACAGATATTGCACTTCGCTGTAATATTGTTACCCTTAGTGAAGATGATGTTCCTTTCGAAGAAAAGACAATTATTGATCATAGTTCAAGCGAAATCAGCACAGAAGACAGCACAGTTCTGCTTAATGCGGTGCGTAAAGAAATAGAGACAGAAGAATATAAATTTTATGCAGGAACCAGTTACAGACATTGCCTTATCTGGGATAAAGGACAGGTTATTGATTTAACACAGCCTCATGATGTGCTAACGCAGGTGATTGGTCAGTATCTTCCACAAGATCAGAACCTGTTAAGGATGATGAAAAAAAGTTATGAAATATTAGTAAACCATCCTATTAATATTGAGCGTAAAAAACAGGGTCTAAATCCGGCAAATTGTTGTTGGTTCTGGGGCGCAGGTACAAAACCTCTGTTATCCAGTTTTGAAGAAAAAACCGGTAAAAAAGGTATGATGATTTCAGCAGTAGATTTATTGAAAGGTATTGCAGTAGGCGCTGGTATGGGAGTTGTTGTGGTAGAAGGCGCAAATGGAGGTCTGCATACCAACTACGAAGGAAAAACGCAGGCCGCTTATAAGGCGCTGGTTCAGGACGGTTATGACTTTGTATACATTCACGTGGAAGCACCGGATGAAATGGGCCATCAGGGCAGCATTGAAAAAAAAGTACAGGCAATTGCCTATCTTGATTCCAGAGTGATAGCTCCATTGATAGCTAAGATGGATGCTTCGGGTGAAGATTACAGATTACTGGTACTTCCTGATCATCCAACACCAATCAGGGTGCGGACACATACTTCAGATCCAGTACCATATTTATTATATGACAGCACTGCAATTTTAAATAAAAACTGGAATTATAATGAGATTGAAGCAAAAGAAAGTGGAAATTATGTTGCAGTGGGACATACTATCATTGATCTGCTCTTTTCAAAATAACAGTTATTGCATGTTTTCAAGCACTTAAAGCATAGCAACATTCGTAAAATAATAGTATTGTGAAAACAGCACTAATAAAAAAATAGAAGAATGTATAATAAATGGTTTGGCGTATAGAAGAAAGTACAGAGCACAACGCTCTTTCAGAGGAGAGATAAGTTATGAAAAAAGTAGTGAAATTTGGTGGAAGTTCACTAGCTAGTGCAGAGCAGTTTAAGAAAGTGAAAGAAATCATTAATTTGGATTCCAAAAGAAAATTAGTAGTTCCTTCAGCACCTGGAAAAAGATTTTCAAAGGATACAAAAGTCACGGACATGTTATATGCTTGCTACGCATTAGCTGCAAATAATAAGGATTTTACAGAACAACTGTCTAAAATCAAAGAACGTTATGATGAAATTATTGCAGGACTTAATCTGAATCTCTCTTTAGAAGAAGAATTTAAAATAATTAAAGATAATTTTGAGGCAAAAGCTGGCGATAATTATGCTGCTTCCCGTGGGGAGTATTTAAACGGAATCGTTATAGCTGATTATCTGGGATTTGAGTTTATTGATGCAGCAGAAGTAATCTTTTTTGAAGAAAATGGTAGCTTTGATGCTGATAAAACAAATAAAGTTCTTTCTGAAAGACTTGCTGGTATTGATAAAGCAGTTATTCCGGGGTTTTACGGTGCTTATGCAGATGGAAGAGTAAAGACGTTTTCCAGAGGAGGTTCCGATATTACGGGTTCTATTGTAGCAAAAGCTGCCAAGGCTGAAGTTTATGAAAACTGGACAGATGTTTCGGGATTTCTGATAGCAGATCCAAGAATCATTAGCGACCCTATTGGCATCGATACCATTACTTACCGTGAACTAAGAGAACTTTCCTACATGGGGGCTACAGTTTTACATGAAGAAGCTATCTTCCCGGTTCGTCAGCAAGGTATCCCTATTAATATCCGCAATACCAATGCACCGGAAGATGAAGGAACCTGGATTGTAGAAAGTACCTGCCAGAAACCCAAATATGTCATTACGGGTATTGCAGGTAAAAAAGGCTTCTGTGCGGTAAGCATTGAAAAAGACATGATGAATTCAGAAATTGGGTTTGGAAGAAAAGTACTTGAAGTGTTTGAAGAAAATGGAATTTCTTTTGAACATATGCCTTCTGGAATTGACACTATGAGTATTTTTGTCCATCAGGATGAATTTATACATAAAGAACAAAAAGTGGTATCAGGTCTGCACAGACTTGCTAATCCGGATTCTATTGATATAGAATCAGATCTTGCACTTATTGCGGTAGTAGGCAGAGGAATGAAATCAACAAGAGGTACAGCAGGGAGAATTTTCTCAGCACTTGCTCATTCCAATGTAAACGTAAAAATGATTGATCAGGGTTCCAGCGAGTTAAATATCATTATTGGAGTGACAAATTCTGATTTTGAAATTGCAATCAAAGCCATCTATGATATTTTTGTAATTGCACAACTATAAAAACAGTCCCTGGAAGATTATCTTCTGGGGATTTTTGTATAAAAATAAATGTGGTATTTAGTTGCAACCTGACAACTGGAATCTTATACTATATTAAAAGATTGTTTTATAATATTAAAGAATTTTATGATACGGATATATATTTTATCTGATAGAAGTTGCTTGCGGGAGGTCAAAATGGAACTTAACCAAATACATAACTTTAATGATTTTTACAATAATCTCTGCCTGGCAGGATTTTCAACCGGAGGAATAAACAATGAAGGGGTTTTTGGACTTTCTGACTGGTATGGGAAGGAAATCTTATGGCATACAGAGGAATCTGATACAGATCCATGGGAGTGGAGAATACGTGTTTTAAACGAAAAGGAAGATGTTGCCTATGGCAAAATATTTCTTAATAAAAGTGGTTACATCACAAGGCAATGGTATCCGTATTTCCTGGCAGTAAGAAGACCTCACGAAAATTTTTACGAAGCCTATCGGGAAGGGCGAATGAGTTCTGTAGCCAAACGCATCATGGATGTAATTGAGAATCATAAGAAAATAGCACTTCACGAGATAAAGCATGAAGGAAATTTTACAAAAGAAGAAAAATCTGTCTTTGACAGAGCTTTATGCGAACTACAGATGAAAATGTTTATAACTATGTGTGGCAGTAAGAAAAAGCAATCTGAAATGGGAAGTGAATTTGGATGGAATTCTACTGTTTTTTGTAGTGCTGAGAATTTTTTCGGAGAAGAAGTTTTCCGTGAGGCAGGTGAAATGAAATTCCGAGAAGCCTATGAAACCCTGGAAGAGCAGATTTTTAAGTTGAATCCCCAGGCGGAGGACAAAAAGGTTAAAAAGTATATATTGGGATAGGCTGGGAACATAAAATTTAAAATAGACCGGAAGGCAGAATACATATGATTTTAATCAGAAAAACAGGAGAAATAATAAAAAAATTCCTATCAAAATACGGAAAGCATATAAAAAGGATTTTTATTGTTCTACTTATAGTAACCGCCATTGTTACCGGAATATGGCTTTTCAAGTCAGCACTCGAACGAGTTCATAACAATAAGGTGCTGAAAGAAAGAGGAGAAGTTTCTGTTGTAGTGTTTGGTGACAGCATATGGGACATAGTAAGGGATGATACTGGGATTGCAGCAAGGTTGCAGCGCCAGTTAGGAAACAAGGTTATCCTCAGCAATTGTGCTATTATGGGAACTTCCGCTGCCATGCGGACTTCAGAGGCTAAGAATTATAAACTTTGGAATGAGCAGTCACTATATTCCATGGTACAGATAGCAGCCGGACTCAAAGAATCAGCAATCCCAGAAGACAAGGCAGCAGCAGAACTGATGAATACAGTGGATTTTCAGAAAGCAGATTATTTTGTCATAGCATATGGTTTAAACGATTATTTCAGCGCGATACCAAGAGCGAGTGATGATCCTGAGGACGTTTATACTTATGCTGGCGCTCTGCGTAGTTCGGTTAAACTGATAAAAAAATGTTTTCCAAATGCAAAAATTATTATAATGTCTCAGACCTATTGCCAGCAATATTCATATGGCAGGATTATATCTGACAGTAATGATAAAGACTTTGGGGGTGGAACGGGATTAGAATATATCCAGGCAGCAAAAGCAGTAGCAGATGAAATGGGTACACTTTTTATCAATAACTCTGAAGACTTGGGAATTAATATTTATAATGGGAAAATGTACTTATCCGATGCCACCCACCTGACAGCGGCAGGGCGATTGAAATATGCTAATAATCTGGCGGATTATCTGATTAAAGCATTTGAAGAGGATATGAAGTAAAGGCTTTTTATATGTAAATTTATAAAAACTTGTATGTGCAAATAGGCAGGATACAAGATACAGTCATAATTGAATTACAACTGTTTGAATTGACAGATAATTAACGACAATATATTACAATAAAAGAATATATAGTTCAATAGACCAATATAACTGCGTAACACGCTTAATATATAAAATAAATATTAAATAACGCAAAAATAGATTAATTGTGTTGACAAAATATTCAAAAAGAGCTAACATGAACTTGTAAAGAAGAATATATAAGCTTAAAAGTAAATATAAAAGAAAAGGAGGTACAAACCACCAGAAACATAAAATTTGATGTATAAATAAAAAAATGGGTTCAACGAAAGAAGAGTTCTAGAAACAAATCTTAAGCGTAAAGAACTTAAGAAAAATAAATTTCTAAGCCCAAAGAACTTAGAAAGTCTTAAAAGTAATAACTTAAGATAGTTATCTTAAGAGTATTGAAATTAAAAAATAGATTTTAATAGAAAAGAAATTAAGAATCAGATTTAGAGTCCAAAAGCTTTGAATGGAATTTTAAAAGTAAAAAAATTAAGAAATAAGATTTAATGAAAGAGAAATTAAGAGAAAGGATTTTAAGGCAAAGAAATTAAGATCAATCCAAAGCGAAAGCAGAGGAAAGTACCTTAAGCGTAAAGAACTTAAGCAGATAGTAAAAGTAATAAGATTAGTAAATAATAAGCCATAAAGAATTATGATTAACAATTATTAGATTAGTAAAAAGTATTAGATTAATAAAAAGTATTAGATTATTAAAATGTATTAGATTATTAAAAGGTAAAAGGAAGTAAAAATTGAATAGATTTTTAGAAAGACGTAAACGAGTACATAGAAAAAGTAACGAAGTACAAATTTGTAGATTGCCGTTACAAGTATATAAATACGAAAAAGAGTTATGGAAAGGATACGGAAGTAAGGATTTAAAATTGAATACGGAGGACTAGTCCAATGGATAGTATAGTGTAGAAGCGGGTGTTTATCGAAATTGATGGATGCCCGCTTCTTAATGTGTTGCCATCTCATTCTTAAAATATAAAAAGGGGTTGCAACATAGATTGGGTCTTACAGTGCTGTTTTGTGGTAAACAACAAAATATAGTGGTTTTTAAGAAAAAAATAAGAAAAATATACAATATACTATAGAAATATTATAGATAATCGGTTAATATAAATATAGATTGAATAACGGTTTATTAAGCAGGCAGAATTGTCAGACGCGTTTAGATAGGAATAAGAGGGATGGAACATGAATCAGAACGATATAGATACGAGACGGGAATATAGGAAAAAAAGAAGAATACGAAATCAGGTAATCTCTTATAGTGTACTTGTTGTATTACTTGCCTGCATTGTATTTGGATCCATTGAAGGTGTGGGCCTGATTACTAAAAAACTAAATGCTAAAGCAGCTGCACAGGAAATTGTAAAAGAACAGATTCCGGAAGATACTGCAGCAGAGGCACCGACAACAGATCCGGTAGTACCAGAGGTTGTTGAAGAAACTACAGATCCACTGGTAGCATTTGTAGATGATTGTATTTCCCAGATGACATTAGAGGATAAGGTAGCAGGTCTCTTTTTAGTATCCCCAGAATCTATTACGGGAGTAACAGCAGCGACTACGGCAGGAAGTGGCACCCAGGAAGCATTGACAAAATATGCTGTAGGTGGGTTTGTATATACCAAAAAGAATATTGTAAACGGTGATCAGTTAAAAGAAATGCTGGCAAACACTGTTGCTATGAGCAAATATCCTATGTTTTACACAGTTTATGAAGAAGGCGGCGATGTTACCAGTCTTGCAGCAGCAGGACTTGATGTTAAAACCTTTGATTCGATGTATAAAATCGGTGCAACTGCAGATACGGCAAACGCCTACAATCTTGGCAATACCATCGGGCTTTATTTAAAGGATTATGGATTTAATCTTGATCTGGCACCGGTTACAGATATCGTTACAAGTGTTGACACGTCATTTATGAAAGAAAGATCCTTTGGTTCGGATCCGACAGTGGTAGGAGCCATGGTTAGCTCCTGTGTACAAGGATTTACTGATGCAGGAATCAGCTCCTGTTTAAAACATTTCCCGGGTCAGGGAAATGCAACGGAAGATACCACAAATGCATATTCTGTTCTTGATCTTTCTTACAAAGAACTGCAGGAAAAAGAATTAATTCCATTTGTAGAGGGAATTAAAGCGGGTGCTGAATTTGTTATGATGAGTCATGTTACTGTTCCACAGATTACCGGCGACAGCACACCATCTTCTCTTTCAAAAGCCATGATTACAGACGTATTGAGGGGAGATCTTGGATTTGATGGTGTGGTCATTACGGATGCTCTAAATAAAAAAGCTATTACAGATTACTATACAACGGACCAGGCGGCTGTTATGGCTATCCAGGCAGGTGCGGATATGATTATGCTTCCTGATGATTTTGCAACAGCTTATCAGGCTATTCTGACCGCAGTTCAAAATGGTACCATTACAGAAGACAGAATCAATGAATCCTTACACAGAATCTATATGGTTAAATATAAAAACTATTTAGATAAATAATAACTTTTTAAATCAATAAATATAGCAGTAAATCCTAAAAAATTTAATAGATAAAGTGATTGACAAAGCACATATCATATAGTATATTATAACTTGCCCGCTGGTCCGGTGGGCAGATATGCGCGAGTGGCTCAGTTGGTAGAGCGCGACCTTGCCAAGGTCGAGGCCGCGGGTTCGAGTCCCGTCTCGCGCTCTTTTATATGAAAGATTAACAATGTAAGCTATGTCATTATATGACATAGCTTTTTGTGTTGTAGAACTCATTTAAATGCAAAGGAGTGGGAAAATGCCGCAGATTGACAAAAAGTATCTTGTTTTAAACGGAAGTACACTAAAGATTATTGCAATGGTGACTATGCTGATTGATCACATTGGAGCCGCGATTTTACTGTATCTGCCAACCTATGGTTATATTTCAGC
>Ga0302296_1002614_pt1 | contig 12045 bp, 15 predicted proteins | sample III_Fen_N3_1_FD_194546 | JGI IMG/M metagenome (GOLD analysis project Ga0302296, IMG submission 194546) | Peat permafrost microbial communities from Stordalen Mire near Abisko, Sweden - III_Fen_N3_1 | ecosystem: Environmental > Terrestrial > Soil > Wetlands > Permafrost | place: Sweden: Abisko... | reverse complement strand
ATCTCTAAAAACGGTGAAATCATTGATCTTGGCGTGGAATACGGCATTATCAAGAAAAGCGGTTCGTGGTACAGTTATGGTGACACAAAATTGGCACAAGGACGCGATGGAGCTAAAAATGTGGTAAAAGACAATCCTGAATTAGCTGCTGAACTAGAAGCTAAAATTGTTGAAGCCATTCAGAATAAGTAGAAAGTTTATAAAGTAGAAAGTTCCAAAATCAGTTATCATGCTGGTTTTGGAACTTTTACTTTTGAATTAGTCTCCTATTTCTCTTCGTTGAGTGTTGTTTGAACATTAAACCCTTTAATGAAAAGCCACAACGGGAATACCAGCATTTCCCACAAGCCTCCGGGAATATATAAAAGCGAACCCAGTCCGTTGGTGGTGTCAATCACACCACACATATCGAGCACGGCACTTATCAACAGAAGTAAATAGCCGATTCCACCCCATACGGATATAAAGTGCGGAACAACCCGCGACTTATAAAGCGAATAACAAAGAAACAGACTTCCAAAACCCAGCACCATCATGGCTATTTGAAATCCAACATACTTTATTTTCAACGCCATAGCAATGGCTAACGGATAACCGGAATTGAACGGTACATTTTCAGTATTCCGACTTAAAGCCATTATATACAAATAGCAAATTGTCCCCACTACAAGCAGCAAACATTCAACGATTCGGAGACTAAGATAGGTAAGGGCAATGGTTTCACTCTGTCTTTTCACCACCTGGAAAAACGCAATAGCTATAAAAACAATACCTACCGCCATAATCAACACCGAGAATGCACCCAACAGCAAGTTAGAATCAAGATGCAAAATACCTGTTACCGGTTGCTTCAACGCAGGTGCAACAAAATACGCATCGATCATTCCCACCAAGGTTGTGAATATAAACAAGGCTCCGATTGTTACGGCATTTGCTTTGAAAGTTTTCATAAATGGATTTTGTAAATTCGTTTTTTGCTATCTCTTCACCATATCGTTCAATGCTTCTCTCTTGACATTGAGTTGATACTCGATAATCAGGTCGTAGTCGCAAGTTACGTCTTTGATTTTACTTACCACCACCAATAGTTCCAGAGTAAAAATAAACGTAAACAGCAATGCATAAAACAAAAATGCCAGCGGTTCGGACTTGACAAGAATAATCATGGCTTTCAGCTCTTCCAGAAAACCGGCATTGGCTTCCAGTTCTTTTCTGACTGTATCCTCCACATTTATTTTCTGACTGTAAAGACCATCCAATCGGCTTCGGCAGGTATTGATAGTAGCCGTATTCGATTTTATTTGATCTATTCGGGTATTGGCAACATGCTGGGTTGCCACAATGGTTTTTACATTCACTGTTTTAGTTCCATCCTGATTAATGACGGGATTTTTCTCCGTGGTAACATTGGTAACGGCAATGGTCGGTCTTTTCGCCACTTCGTCATTCAACTTGGAATTGATATTATCCAGCGAGTCGATAATGGAGTTGAGCTTATTAATCTCCGCCTGAATAGTGACCTGCCTTTTGGCTGCAATCAGATTGACTTTATCGGCACGGGTTTCCACTAATATTTTTTCCACATCGTTTTTGAAAATAATCTGATCCAGAATGGTTGAACCGATTAATGCCATCAGAATGGCCAACATGATGCGAAAGCCTGAAATCCATTTGTTTTTACCAACTGTAAGAATTACCTGTCGTTCAATTTGGATAACCACAATCATAAAGATAATGGCCGTAATGGCACATCCCCACCAATTCTGAATGGAAAGATAACGGTGCGCGAAAGTATAACCCGTTGCTCCCCAAATAAAAAGCAGGATAAGAATAGAAGACGAATACTTCTTTAACGCCTTGTAACTTGCTTCGGTACAGTTTTTCAATATATCGGGATTCCAACCGACAATGAAACATTTAAATCGAGTCCACCAGCTCATAGTTTATCTTTTTAAGTTCAACGTTTCGAGAGATAAAGCCGACAAACCGCGCAGGAAACCACGCTCGTACGACAACAACATACCGATCATATAATCGTCTTGTTTTTCAAGATCTTCCTCCATTCGGATAATTTCTTTCAGATGGCTATCGAGCAAATCCTTCCGGTTTTTCAGCAATTCCACAATGTCAATCAGTCCGGCTTGCGACCGCGACTGAATATGAAATTCGGTGGTGTTAAGCGTATCAATATAGATTTGGCGGGTTTGTTTGAAAAGCACTTTCAGGTTGCTGATGATTAGCTTTTTATTCATATCGCGGTACGACGTATCGGGATTGCTTAACGCATCTTCGTACCCACGGCTTTCAAAATCAAACTGAAGATATTTATAAATTTGGTCGATAGGCAAAACTACCAACGTGCTATTCCCCAACGCGTTCGGTTCCGAGTTGTCTATAAATGCCGATTCGGTAATTTCAGGCAATTGCTGATCCCGGCTTTTGGTTTCGGGCTCGTTGTTTTGTTCGGCAAAACTTTTTCGTTTAAATACATCAAATAGTCCCATATTCTGTTGGTTTAAAATTTATATATTCTTGGTAGGTACTTCAAATTGAGCATGCCCCCTGCGATGACAACTCTCGCAAAGCGTAATCAGGTATTTGTTATCATACTCCCATGGATCGCGATACCGATTTAAACGGGTGGAGAAATGATATTGTTTATGATGAACGGTCAAATTACTAACATTATTGCATATCACGCATTTATATCCATCCCTTTCGAGAATTTGCTTTCGTTTCGCCTGCCATCGAGAGTCGAATAGCTTTTCACGATACGAACCATGTGCGGAATGTTTTACTTGATCCATTTTCTATTTTTTGATAGCACAAATTAAATCGGAACTCCCGAAACCCTAAATAAATTACATTTCAGGAAAATCAGCTCAACATGTCATTTATTTCAAATTTGTTTATAAATATCCTTCTGTATAGTACATTAGCAAACAAATAGTTAACCCAATAAATCCACCCAATAACACTTCCTTAATCGTATGTCTTTTTAAAACAATCCTCGACCAACCCAATATAATAGTGAACAATAATATAACTATTCCGATTTTGAAATTTATTGTCATTACCAGAAACGAAAGATAAATATTCAATGAAACGTGTAATGAAGATTTTATAAATAAGTTGACAATTTGTGATACAAAAATAAGTATCGTGGCGAATAATACACTGATGCACAAATTGCTATTTTGTTGCGTTTTAAATAATAAAAATGTTACAACTATCAATAGAGGGACAATATAAATGAATAATGATTTTCGTTGTATCCTGTCAGAAACATCAAAATTAGTATAAGTGCCATTTTTTGATTTTATAAGCATTCTTAGAATCAAAGGTATAAATATACAACCAATTATTAAAAACGAAACAAATGATGCTTTTTTAAAATCTTCGGATGTAAACATTGCGATTGCAACAAAAACAGGAATTGTCAATAACGGATGACCAATTATTGATATAAAATTTGCTATTTTTTGTTTCATACTTTTCATATCAACTAAATAATAAATAGTTGTATTGCTGTCCTTTCACGAAAAGATTAGACGAATTGTTCGCTAGCTGACAGAAAGCTTTTTCACTGTCCACTCTGTGAATCAGAATTTTCAGAATGATAGAATCATAGATCAGCGACTTTGTATTAGGAGCTAATTATCAGAATGAAGATAAAACAATCTTCACGTCATTTACTAACTCTTCACCTCCAAACTATTATTCTATAAATTCTCAAATTCTGTAAATTTTGATTCAGACAAAAGTAAAGAAATCAACCTCGCCTCTCAAAATTCTAATTATTGTACAAACCTAGAAGCGTGTGTTAGCAGCATTGAGTTAATAAAATATCGCGTTTTCAAAGTCTTTATTTGTTATTATCTTATTGTTTTCAATCATATAAATAACTAAATCGCAGAGTAAAATAAAAGATTCTTCAATAGCAGCTATAATTTGAATGTTTTTTAATTCAGACCCATGGACAACTTTTGATCTTAGTCCATATAGTTTCTTTATTTGATTAAATCTCCTTAATCTCGCTTCACCTCTTATTTCTAGTATAGAAGAAATATTTAAAGATAGTCGAAATACAATCTCAGAAGACACACCAATTATAGATTCAATTGCCGCCCAGATAATTGTAATTGAGCTTTTTAAATCCTTTGAATATCTCCATGAATTAATAGTCTCAATAGCGAATTTGAAATTGCTATTCTTTGAAGCTAACGAATTAGTAGTTTCATAGTATTTCTTTATCCATTCAATGTCTGATTGATTTATTTTAAAATTTTCTAAATTAGGTAATTGGATTATGCTAGTATGAAAATCTAATAAATGGCCCTTAAAAGGAGCTAGTGTCATGTCGTTTCCTAAAGATCTTTTCTGAAATCCAGCAACTTCATTCCACGAATAAGAAGAACATGCAACACAGTTAGCTCTTAATTTCATTTTGAGAACAAGTAAAGTGTTTAACAGCCATGCTCTGTTAAGCACATCATATCCCGAATTAATCCCGTCGTCTATTGATTCAATTTCAAAACTGTAAAATGAAGATAAACGTTCTAGCAATGTCCACTCTCTAAACCCTTTAGCACCAATTGCAGCAAGGTCAAAGATTGACATTTCGGAATTAATTCTTTTTATTCTTAGGTTTGGTCGAATTTCAATTTCTTGAGATTCAATTTCAATTCCATTTCCTAAGACGTACCAACATTCAATGTTTTTGTCTGTCATTTTTTCTTTATTTATGGCTGCCGCATAACACCAATATCTCTTCAATTGCACACATCTCAGCTTTATGTTCTATCATCTATTCCACATACTCCATATATAGGTATATTGTAGTGCTTTTGAATTTTCGTCCTCAAAGATAAATAACACACTTAATATATCCAATCAATTTTTCAATTATTTTTTAGGTAAATTATCAAACCCTTTATTAATGGGGGTTTCCATTAATGCAATATTATCGCTAACAACTTTATTTAATCGGCAGAGTCGGAAAACAGACCTTGATTTTAGCTAATCAGGAACTTATTCTCTAACTTTAAGAATATATTCTCGAACTTTGAGTATACATTCTTAAACTTTGCCTGTATATTTATGAGGGGAAATTACTTATAAATATTGTTTCTTGGTAAATAAATATTCTTTGCCGAGATATAAATATTTGTTATTTGCTCTCACTTACGTTTCCGTTCCCAAAAGAAAAAGGGAAAAGCCATAGCAGCTTTCCCCTTTTTACACTCGTCGATTTAATTCTAAAATCACATATTATTTTTATTCATCAAGACATCCCACGCTACCCAGTCAACTACATTGGTGGCAAAATAGACCTGACGCAATGACAAGAACAGCGTACGAACATCGGTGATAGTTGTGCTCAGCAATTGGCTTACAGTGGTTACCGTTCCATCATCGAATGTAATTTGCAAATCTCTGTTATGACCAATTACACTAAATTCTGTGTTCTCATCGGTAGAACTACTGGCAGTATCAATAATTTTTACTTTTGCCTTGGTTTGCAATACGCCCCCTAAATAAACCCGGGCACTATCCAACCCATTGTTCCCGCTTGTTGGATTTCTTAAAACCTGCACATTCCCAATTGTCAAAGAGTATAGTTTTTCGCGGTGATGGCTGGTCAAATCTTTAATCGAAGTAAATTTTTCCTGGAACAGTGTGGTTACACCTTTAGAAATACTGTAAACCGACAAAATGGTATCGCCTGTTGAGTACTGCAATTTGGCATCATATCCGTTGGTAAACATAAAATCGGAAACAAAATTTTGTCCGCTGGTCTTGTTTCTCGACGATTGAACCGATAAAGCGCCGACATTCACATTGCTTACAGTAATATTCGATGCTAAATTATAGTTCCAGAGAAAACCTCCATATACATAACGGTATTTTGAAACATCAATCACATAGTTATTTACCAAAGCAGTGTCGGCAGCTAAGTATTGGAATAATGTTCTTGGATTTTTCACTTTAGATTCAGGCAAGCGAACTATAAAATCGGAGCTTGTCCCTGTTTTTGAAAAGAAATTAAATAATTCAGGTCGCCATTTTTTATACTTGGTGGCTTTATAGTCATAAATTCCGGCTATTTGTGATAACGAAATTGTATCAGTAAAAGTAGTCATTGATGCAGCAGCAGATGATCTAACCATGCTTGGAGAACTCGCCAAACCCGAATTAGACAAAACACCATAACCGGGCGAACTGGTAATTGAGGTCATAGCGGTAGTCAAACTCTGCGCACTTGCGTTGATAGAAGTCTTCAAGGACTGATTACTCGATCCGTCTTGCGAAGTACAGCTCCATGTCATAAAACTTAGTAAAGCTAAACCTAAGTAGAAACTTTTTGTTTTCATATTCCTTTATTTAAAAGTTGTTTTATATATTTCTGTTTGTTGGTTTTTCTTGTAAAACACCAATTTGAGCATATTATTATAGCGCAAACATGAAGTATAACAACTTTTATATCAAATATATTTTACCGGATTCAATTTTATTAGCGGATGGGGAGGAATATTCACAAGAATTAGAATTTCACGGAGGAATCTATAAAATATTACTGATCCAGTCCCAAGGACATAACAATAATAAAGTTTTTGATTTTCATACTCCTGCTTTTCAGTATAGATGCAAAAAGCAACAAAAATATTGCATAGGAAGTTATCAATTATACCGCCACATTCCGTTTCCTTTTATATCCGCAAAATTTTTTCCATTTTGCGCCCTTTAGCCAGTTCATCAACCAGTTTATCCAGGTACCTGATTTGCTGCGTCAACGGGTTTTGAATTTCCTCTACCCTATAACCACAAATCACCCCAGTTACCAAATGAACATTGGGATGCAAGGTTGCCAACCGAAAGAAAGTCTCAAACGTTACTTGGGTATCGATCATCTCCCCTATTTTTGACTTATCAAACCCAGTCAACCAGGTTATCACCTGCTGCAATTCTTCTTCGGTCCTGCCTTTCTTAATTACTTTTGCCACATAAAGCGGATATACGATGGCAAAAGTCATTTGTGCCAGGCGTTCGTCGTGATTAGATGTGTTATTCATATCATTGATTACCAATTTTTAGGTCGGATTTATCTCAATCTTTCCAAATATCCTTTTCTTTTTACTATGTTTTTATAGTCCCTGCTACTGCACGATTATATCGCGTGACAACAACTTTAAATCAACACACTATCCAATAAGCCTTTCTATCCAGTATAATCTACTTACCGTCCACGAGATTCAATTGCGCGATAGCGAGGAGCGATGGCTTTACTCGCCGTGAATTAATCCTAAAACTTCACCATTTCTTGAGTCTATTGCAATTTCAAAGACCCCTCCTTTACTAAGATAAGTAGGCATTGTGCCTACAATAATCCAACAATTATTTATTGAATCTATATTATAGGGTTGTTGCTCTGTAATTTGTTTTTTACCATATACTTTGAACAGATAAGCCTCTGCAATTTTAATTGCCATTTCTTCATTGTCTATTAATATTGGCTTCCGATTTAAAGTGGAATAATTTTTCTCTTTAGTTAGTTCGCTATAATATTCTATTGATTCCTTTTTCTCAAGCTTTTTCCATTTATCTTTAGTACAGCTGTATGACAATACTGATATAAATAGAATTATTAATAGATAGTTGTAGTAGGATTTCATATGTTGTTATATTAAATTTCAATCTATCATTTCAGGTCTTTCCCCCTCGCTGCCGCACAATTTTATCGTGTGGCTACAATTAAAAAAAACTTTTTTTATCTGTATAATCTACACCTCTTTTTTAATCAATAGGTTCCCACAATTCTACTTTGTTTCCTTCCGCGTCAAGGATATGAATAAATTTCCCGTAGTCGTACGATTCAATTTCATCCACCATAGTAACACCTTCTTTCTTTAATTCCTCAACCAACAGTTCCATGTTTTCAACCCGGTAATTAATCATAAAGTCCCTGGAGGAAGGTTCAAAATATTCTGTTGTTTCGGCGAAGGGTGTCCATTGCGTTTGAGCTTTCGTTTTACTATCGGCATTTTCGTACCATTCAAACGTTGCACCATACGGGTTTACTTCTAATCCAAGGTGTTTTTGATACCATTCTGTCATTTTCTTGGGGTCTTTACTTTTAAAGAAAACCCCTCCTATGCCTGTCACTTTTTTCATTTTCGATTGTAATTTGTTTGTTTACATTTGAACGTAAAATACGGGAAAAAAGTTGTAACCTTGCTGTTGCATGATACTATCGTGTGGTAACAACTTTACATCAACATAATATCCAATAAACCTTTCTCTCCTTGAATAATCTACTTATCTACTGAGAGTGTGTTTGCGGTTAGGGCTTTTCTTGTTTCTTTTTACGTGTCAGTATTTTCAAGTCCGAATATAAGTAAATTGTTGCGATGATGATTACTCCAAGTCCAACTATAAAAGTTACCATTGACAATCGTATTAATATCGTATAGATTCCAAGTCCAATCAAAATCAAACTAAACGGATATGCAAAGAGTCGAATCAATATCATCTTTGCAGACCATTCATTTTTGGTAGTGATTTCTTTAGGGGGTTCGATATATTTTCCTTGAATGATATCGATCAAAAACTTGATGAATGTATTGATATTTCTCTCGTTTCTTTTGAATGACAATAACGGAGGCATTCTTGAACTTAGATTACCAATGCTATTAATCAGAAGTCGGTCTTTATACTTGATTACAGTCAATGTATATCCCTGAAAAACTGTCGGTATATAGGCTTTGAATAGTTTCTTATTATTATTTTCTATTCTCCAATTCAAATCGGCTACTACATTCTTTACCGCTTCCTGAAATTGTTCTTCAGTATAGTTGATTTTAATTTCGGTTAGATAAAGTCGTTGATATTGAATGAATGCGAAAATAATAGCTAAAATAAAAAATATGACGGAGAGTATTATGAGTTCACTTTTCTGGGTTAAATCAATATCTGTGTCATGGAGTGACCAGAATATTAGTCCAGAATAGAATAACAGAAAGAGTACAACAATATAATGTGTCAACGTCTGGTCAAAGCTTAGCTTTAATCGCTGTTTAATTTTCTTTTGCTCAATCATGTCATCTTCAATGTCTTTTTTTTAATTCCAAATAAACCTTTCTCCAGTATGATCTACTTACCTACCATGCGATACAATCGCGAGGGAGCGGGGGAGCACAGGCAATATATTTTATTCGAATATAATTTCTACTCCTTTTGTTCCAAAAATGCTTTTTCTGGATGCGTAGTATCGTATTGAACTAAAAAAGATTCAGTGTTAATATTCTTAGCTATATAAATCAAGTAAGTTGATTTTGTCAGCATATTTAAAGTCTCTTCATGGTCATATATTTTTCCATTTACATTATATCTGTACTTTACTAAATAACCTACTGCTATGTTAGTGTTACCAATCTTCGTCTGTTGTAGCATGGTTTTCGTTTCGTATGAATATATAGTAGCATTTGTAGTTTGATAAGCTTTTTTGTCGTTAGAATTAAAGAAATTAGATAATTCTGAGTTAAAAGTCGTAATTCCAACAAGTAATAAAAAAGTTATAGCGAATGACGAAATTAAAAGAATAGAATTCTTACCCCATTTTTCTTGTTTTTCTTGTTTTGGAGGGTGTTTAATTTTATTAAACTTCTCTTTTCTTCTTTCGTTTCGAGACATACTACTCATATGATCCTTAGTTATATAGTTATTATAGTTGAATTATTTTTTCTAAAATGTCCCCCAACACGTTTATATGCTTAGTTGAAAATAGATATATCCTGTAACTGAACATATATCACATTTATCTACTACTGCATTTCTCTTTACCCTTTTTATTTTACCCCCCAAAGATAAAAACTATATTTCACATAGTCAACGAAACATTGTACTATTTTTAATCAAATTCACAACCTCTTTATTGGAACTGGTTTTAGATACTATCTGAAATGGTGTGGAGTGATTCGCTTTACTATCAACTGTTTGCTTTTCTATCACGTTTTCTGTGGTTTTCACCATTAATCAACTATCCTTTCTGACACAGTTTATTGAACAGACCCGTATAGAACCTTAAAACACTTTATCTTCTGTTGGAAATGCGCCATCTTCTGTTGGAAATGACTTATCTTCTGTTGGAAATGACTTATCTTCTGTTGGAAATGAGTCATCTTCTGTTGGAAATGACTTATCTTCTGTTGGAAATGCACTATCTTCTGTTGGAAATGAGGTGTATTTTTATTATTCAAGCTATTTTTAAGAGAGATAACTGAAAAAAATACGAAATAAAAATGGGGTTTAATAATTAGATTCCTTGCTCCCGTCTTACGGGATCTAACATTCGCTCGGAATAACAAATAATAAATTGTTTTTTACCGAATAATACGGCTTCAACTATACATTTTTCAAAACATAATGCAGACGGGGTTGTTATAAAGACACATAATCCCTAAAAATAATGTAAAATGAAAACAAGATTGTTATTCACGATTGTTTTGGTCGCAGGACTTTTTCTCGCAGGCTCAACATTTAATAACGCCTACGGACAAACCACTCCAAAAACGGAGAAAAAAGCAAAGGAGGTGAAATATACCTGCCCTATGCATCCCGAAGTGTTAGCAAGTAAGCCGGGCAAATGTCCGAAGTGTGGAATGGATATGGTGGAAAAGAAGGAAGTAAAGAAAGACGGAACCAAGAAAAAGCCAACAGACAAGGAGAAATCAATGTCTATGTAATTCAGGTTACACTAAAAACTAAAAATGACCGCAAGCTATTGCCTGCGGTCATTTTTGTTGTTATTAATTGTATTCTCGTTCAATTATTTCAAATGAGCTCTGAGCATCCAAGCCATTTTCTCGTGTGTTTCCATCAATCCGGTTATAAAGTCGCTGCTTCCTGTATCGTGGAAGTCGTCTGCAAACCGATTTATGTTTTCACGCAATTCAACGATTACCGCTTCATGGTCGCTCAGCAGATCTTTGATAAAAATCAGGCTGACATTTCCTTCGCTCGATTTCTCGTTCAATTGTGTCAGCTTTAAATAATCTTCCATAGTTCCCACTGCGTAATGACCTATGCTGCGAATTCGTTCAGCCACCTGATCAATAATCTCTTCCAATTGACCGTACTGACTTTCGAAGAATTTATGTATTGCCGCAAAATCAGGTCCTTCTACATTCCAGTGTGCATTTCTGGTTTTAATGTAAAGCACGTTCTCGTCGGCCAGAAGTTTGTTGAGAGCATCAGCTACCTGAACTGAATTCTCGGGTTTAATTCCAATTTGAGTTTTCATTTTCTACCTTTTTGTAATTAGTTCTAATTGATCAATTCACTGTCGCATAAGTATCTCTTTTTGACTTAGTGATAGTGAAATTATAAAACAAAGTAAAGAATTTTTCGTTCGATGCTTATTACAAAATTTCAGGTAAAAGTTACATGATTCACAGGTTTAAAGTTGTTGAATTGTTTTATTCCTCATCAATACCTTCAACAAGCTGGGCAAAACAACTAGTAGTAATGGTAAGGCGACCAACAATCCACCAATAACGGCTATGGCAAGCGATTGATGCATTTGAGCACCACTCCCGATTCCCAATGCCAAGGGTATCAGGGCAACAATGGCTCCGCTGGCCGTCATTAATTTAGGACGAAGACGGGCGGATATGGCATAAATCAATGCATGATTTAAGGTGGAGGTTTTAAGTTCGCTCAGGAATTGTTGAATGGTGAAAATACAGTTTTCACCGATGATTCCTACAATCATAATCAATCCGGTGTAACTACCAACGTTCAGCGGTGTATTGGTAATAAACAGGGCTATCACGCCTCCCACTACTCCCAGTGAACTGACGAAAATGACAATCAGCGATAGTTTCAAGTCCTTGAACATAAACAGTACTACCGTAAACACTAACAATGCTGCAATTAGAAGGATTCTCAGCAATTCCGAAAAGGATTGTTGTTGCTCGGCATACGATCCGCCATAAACAATTTGATAAGACGGAGGAAGCGTTATTTTGCCGATTTTTTTCTGAATGT
>Ga0302296_1002613_pt1 | contig 12046 bp, 4 predicted proteins | sample III_Fen_N3_1_FD_194546 | JGI IMG/M metagenome (GOLD analysis project Ga0302296, IMG submission 194546) | Peat permafrost microbial communities from Stordalen Mire near Abisko, Sweden - III_Fen_N3_1 | ecosystem: Environmental > Terrestrial > Soil > Wetlands > Permafrost | place: Sweden: Abisko... | reverse complement strand
TTCCTTTGATGTAATCGACATCGGGTTTGTCCATCCTTCCCAAAAACTGACGTGCGTATGATGAAAGACTTTCGACATAACGGCGCTGACCCTCGGCATACAATGTGTCGAATGCAAGCGATGATTTTCCCGAACCTGAAAGTCCGGTGATGACGACCATTTTGTTACGGGGAATATTCAGGTCGATGTTTTTCAGGTTGTGAACCCTCGCGCCCTTAATTTCAATATATTGATTCTTAATATTTTCAGCCATATAAAGCAATAATATGTTTTGATTTTACAATCGCCCCAAATTTACGAATAGTTTCCACGCGAATGATCAATCTTGCGGATATTGGGCAGCGTTCGACAATTCAACAAACGAAATGAAGGAAAGATGATCAATTCAATGAAAATAATTTTGAAAATATTTTAATATTTGAATTTAAAATGATATCATTGTGATATCAAATTTAAAACTGATACTATGGAGAAGGAAATTAAATTGGCGACTAACGGATTCTTACATTTGTTTATCGCATTGGTGTTATTATTTGCCCCGCTGGGCCTGATTTTTTATCGCGATGGTTGGTTTATTCCGACATCTATTATTTTGTCGGTTGTCGGTATTTTTTGGTTGACCGGCTTGTTTATTATCCAGCCTAATCAAACAAGTGTCCTGGTTTTTTTCGGAAAATACCAGGGGACCGTGAAGGCTAATGGCTTTTTCTGGTTGAACCCGTTTTACAGCAAAAAGAAAGTTTCGTTGCGTGTCCGCAACCTTGAGTCGGATGTGATCAAGGTAAACGATCAGCAAGGAAACCCAATTTTGATCAGTGCGATTGTGGTGTGGAAGGTGATCGATACCTACAAAGCAGTATTCGATATCGAAGCACTCGAAGAGGTTGATCCCAAAACGGGAATGAAAAAGACAAAATCAGAAGAGTCGTATCAGAAATTTATAAAGATTCAGACAGAATCGGCACTGCGTAAAATTGCACATACTTATCCTTACGACAATATCGAACAGGAAAAAGAGGGAGATGAAATTATCTGTTTGCGCTCTGGAATCGATGAGATCAATCGTTCTTTGGCCCACGAGATTGGTGAAAGACTTTTGCTGGTTGGTATTGAAGTAATCGAAGCCAGGATCTCCAATCTTTCGTATGCACCCGAAATTGCCGGTGCCATGTTACGTCGTCAGCAAGCTACTGCGATTGTTGCTGCCCGCCAGAAGATTGTTGAAGGTGCCGTTGGAATGGTTAAGCTTGCTTTGGATGAACTAAAAGACAAGCAAATTATAGATCTTGATGATGAGAAAAAAGCTTCGATGGTTAGTAATCTGTTAGTCGTTTTATGTGCCGACGAATCGGCACGTCCCGTTATAAATGCGGGTTCAATTTATTAAAAATAGCATGGCCACTAAAAAATCATTTGTGCTGCGAATCGATCCCGAGGTCTCCAATGCTTTAGAGCGTTGGGCTACGGATGAGTTTCGCAGCATGAATGGACAAATTGAGTTTTTACTTTCGCAGGCACTGAAAAAAGCCGGAAGGCTTCCGACGAAAAAGAATAGTATAGATAATCAAAAAGACACTGAAAACGAACCTGTATAGGTTCGTTTTTTTATACATCATAAAATGCAGATGACTGAATATTAAACAACAATGATTTCCCATCGTATTTCGGATGAATTGTTTTTTAATTGAATATTCATTAAATTTGTGGCTAAGACTTTTCCTGAAGGGAATGTACAAATTGATAAGGTGAAATGATGGACGACGAGAAGTTCATCTAAAAGCATCTGCAATGAAACAAATTAAAAATCAGCTTAATCTCCTCCATATATTAGATGCGATGGGAGGTTGGGGGAAATGTATTTTGGGCCACAAACAATGTAGCCTGCAAATTCTAATATTAATTTTTTCAATTTGTACCGGCATTGCGCAAAATAAATCATACAACCTGAATAATACAGTAGGCCGTGATTCTAAAGATATTTCAATCTTAACACAAAAGTCGGCTATAACCTTTAGAAATGCCCAACGATTCAGGGAGCTGTCTCTAAACCCAATCATTCAAAATGCTGAAATAGTCAGGGTTAATGATACCATCTTACTTGATCTGTTTAGTGATAAACAATACAAAGCGACTGTTTATAGTACCAATGTTGATATAAACGGAACTTTTTCAATAAGGGCAAAATTAATTGATTTTGATTATAGCTATTGTGTAATAACGACCTCTAATGGCAAGAGCTTTATGACAATTGAAGTACCTGAGAATTCGGAGTTATACCTATCAAACTACAATGATCAGACGAACAGCTATTATTTACTTCAGATTGACAAATCAAAACAAAAAGCACTGGAGGGAGCGCCTTCGTTGATTCCTCCGGCAAATCCTGAAATGAATAGTAATTCTAAAAAAAAAATTGAGGACGATTCACTAAACCTTAAGTCTTCTAAAACTGCAACAGTAATTAGTAAAGATTCTGTAAGTAAGATTATTACGCAAGATGATCCGTTCATTCGCGACACGATTACGGTGATGATTGTTTATACGCCAAGTGCTGCTGCATGGGCCGGTACGAATGAAGCAGGCATCAATAATACGATTGGTTTGCTAATGGCAAAAGCACAGTTAGCACTTGATAACAGCAATACATTAATAACACTTAAACTTGTTCATACCGAACAGGTAAATTATACGGAGCTCAATACCGATGCCGATATCTATAATCTGACGAATACCGATGATGGGTTTATGGACAATGTTCATAGTTTAAGAACTGCTTATTGTGCCGATTTAGTCGTTTTATTAGAAAATGTAAATTTTACAGGAGGAATTGCCTGGTTATTGGATTCGGCAACAGGCGATCCTGATCATGCATTTTCATTAATCAGGGTCCAACAGGCAAGCTGGACATACACAACCATCCATGAGATGGGGCACAACATGGGTTGTAGTCATCATAAATTGCAGAATTTTCAACCAGGTCCGGGATTATATTCATATTCGGCAGGTTGGCGCTGGACCGACAATTCAAATGTCAAATATTGTTCAGTAATGACTTACGAGAGTGGACTTTATTTTACAGATGGAATTAATGCAACACAAGTGCCCTACTTTTCAAATCCGGACATCAAATTTCAGGGAGTCGCCGTTGGTGATTCAGTCGATGCAGATAATGCAAGAACCTTAAGACAAACCAGATCTGTTGTGGCCGGGTATAGAGTCGGCTGTAATAGCGCACCACCAACTTCTCAGGCGTCATCATTAACATCTTCATCATTAACCGATCGTTCAATGACAGTCGGTTGGACACGGGGAAACGGAACTTCCGTATTAGTTGTTGCCAGAGAAGGAAATGCAGTTGGTTCTGATCCTGTTAGCGGACTATCATATACCGCAAGTGCCACTTTTGGTAGCGGATCACAAATTGGAACCGGAAATTATGTAGTTTATAATGGAACAGGATCTTCAGTAGATTTAACACAGTTGACAGCAGGAACAACTTATTATTTTGCTATTTACGAGTATAATTTGGCCAATTACAATTACCTGGTGCCTTCATTAACAGGAAACGCAACAACAACTGGAATAGCTCCATATTGTAAGGCAGGATCGCTCGCTACAACCGAAGAATATATATCAAAGGTTGAAATTGGTTCTATAGCCCAGGTATCAGGCAGAGGTATCGGAGGATATCAGGATTATACCTCCCAAGTTTCAACAATGCAAATTGGCAGAAATGATTCAGTTAAAATTAGCGTTACAAATCCATATAGGACAGATCAGATTTTAATTTGGATAGACTGGAATCAGGACAATGATTTTGCAGATGCAGGTGAAAATGTCTATTCGTCAAGAGTTTCTCCTTTCACAAGTCCGCATACAAGCTTAAATTTTTCACCTCCTGTTGGTGCAACAATTGGTACGACCCGAATGAGAATCAGATTACACGATTCAGCTGACAGACCGAATACAACACCTTGCGGTAATTCGGGATGGGGCGAAGTGGAAGATTACGGGATAAATGTTATTGCAGCATGTATTCCTCCAGTTGCTCCGGCAATTGGACTGATAACACAACTAACCTATACTTTAGCGACTGGAAGTGTGGTTTTAAATGGTTTGCCGGGAACAGGAACCTGGACTTTAACAAGAATTCCAGGTGGAACAACTGCCACGGGAACGGGTACAAGTTTTATAATTTCAGGACTTGCAACCGGAACATATACCTTTACAGTAACTAACGATTCTGGCTGCACATCCGTCGAATCTACGAATGTGGTTATTGATGCACAACCACAATTACCAATTGCCAATGCTGGATTGGATCAGTCCGTTAACGAAGGAGTCTCGGTTACTTTGGATGGTTCTGCTTCACATGATCCTGGTGAAAATCCATTAACCTATCTGTGGACTGCGCCTGTTGAAATTACATTGGATTTACCAACTACTTCTCATCCTGCATTTATTGCTCCGGAAGTATCAACTGACACTTCTTATACTTTTTCATTGGTGGTGAATAATGGAATGATTAACTCCCGCGAAGATCAGGTGGTGGTAACAGTAAATAATATTCCAGTTATCAGTGCGGTTCTTACTGTTTATCTCGAAGGCTTTTATAATGAAGTCTCAGGACTAATGAATACAACACTGAATGATCGCTCACTTATGCCACTATCGCAGCCTTATACTGTAACACCATGGAACTATTCAGGAGGTGAAGCAGTAACTTCAATTCCTGCTGATGTTGTCGATTGGGTATTGGTTGAATTACGTCAGGCAACAAATGCTAATCTGGCAACTTCCGCAACAATACTGGCAAAGCGTGCAGCTTTTCTGACGCGTAACGGCCGCATCGCCGATTTGGATGGAATCAGCCCGCTTAGCTTTGTAAATTATTCATTATCTGGAGGAAATAATCTCTATGTCGTAATTCATCATCGTAATCATTTGTCAATAATGTCAGCCACCAGTGCCGAATTGAATAATGGTCAATATCACTTTGATTTCACTACCGGAATTGCCCGGGTTTATGGAGCCGGAAAGGGTTATAAACAGGTAGGGTCTGTCTTTGCAATGGTTGCAGGAGATATTGATAAAGATGGAAATATATATGTTTCTGACTATAACAAATGGGCTGCCGGATTTGGAACAGCAACAGGCTATTTTGACAATGATTTGGATATGGATGGTAATTCGTATATAACCGACTACAATAAATGGGCATCAAATTTCGGTACAGCTGAAGCCTACCTAAAATCAATTCCAACAAAATCGAAATATTTTAGTTGCGTGCCAAAATAATTGATTCGCGTTGGATTTAAATTTCTAATTTTATCTAAAACCTGTAACCTTGTTGAGCCTTTAACGTACTTTAACTCTTTTAAGGAGGTAACTGCTTAAAAGTATATTTAAAGAATCATTAATATAATTGTAGTTAATTATTTTAGAAAATAGGAATTGTTTACAATATTCATAATTAATTAAGTTGTGTTATTCTATAGCCAACATGCACATTAATAGTACAGATTCATTGCTTTTATCTGTTCCGATTTTGTGAAAAATCATTTTTTTCTTGTATTTAAATTTAGAAGTTCTGCTTTTAATATCTTTAAAATCGCCAACGGTGAAAATTTATATATTATTTTTTTATTTGGCTAATAATATCGGAAAATATCATTGTGATGATGAAATGTTTGAAAATAACTAAAATACATATCGAAATATTAACATTCAGTAATAATCTAATTTTTACGAGTATGAAAAAGTGTATCCTTTTATTCTTGAGTGCAATACTTTTCTCAATCGGATCTTATGCACAAACCAACATTACAGGTAGTTTCACCGCAAACACGACGTTGACAGAAGCGAACAGTCCTTATACGATTGTCAATTCTATCGATATTAATGCAGGAGTAACAGTTACAATCGAAAAGAACGTTATAATCAAATTCAATTCCGGAAGGTATTTGCAGGTATTTGGAACCCTTAATGCCAAAGGGGTACTTTTTACCGCCAATAGCAGCACGGCCAAAGGATTTTGGGATGGTATTTACGTTTCGAATGAAAATAGTGCAAGCGTTGGAAATGTAAACCTTGACAGTTGTACCGTAGAGTATGCAGGGAACCTTTATGTCAGGAAAGGGCAACTTACACTGAAGAAATCAACCATTAATAATTTTAGTGCATATGGTGTCCAGGTTTATAGCCAGGGAACTTTAAATATTGATAATACCACGATCAAAAATACCAATTACCCTCTTTATTTAAGTGGGCCCGGAATATTGAATGTAGGAAGCGGCAATAATTTAACAGGAAATACATACAATACTGTTTATCTTAACTTCCAGGATATACCAGGAACTTTCTATATGCCGGATTTAGGTATTCCATATCGATGTAATTATATGAGGGTTACCGAAACTGGTAATCTTTTGATTTCGCCAGGAGCCAATCTCTGGTTCGTTAATTGTGAATTTACAGTTCAGGGAAAAATTAAAGCCCTTGGAACCAGTGAAAAACCGATCGTTTTCGACATGCATCCGGGTGTTTCTTATTGGCTTGGGGTAAATGTAACGGCCAGTGCTATAGATACTGCCTGTATTTTCAAAAACTGTGTCTTTAAAAATGCCCAAAACGATAACGATGCATATGTTGCTATGGGAATTGATGCAGCATCACCATCATTTTATAATTGCATATTCAGGGACAACGGACGAAATCTGATGGTAACGGGAATTAGCAAACCAACTTTTACCAATTGTAATTTTGAACCTTCAACAATCCTGGGTGGAGAAGTATATAACCTTGGAATTGATATGAACACAAATGTTGATTTCACTTCAGATTCAATCAAGTTTAACGACAAAGAAATCAGGGCAGTCAGAATACTACCATCAACAGTTATTGATGCTGGCCATTTAAAGAAGTTAACCTTTAAGAATTTGGATAATCCAACCTATTGCTTGTATGGACAAACAACGGTTCATGATACAGCATCGTTGGTTATTGATCCGGGTGTTGTTATTAAATGCCGTCAATATAATTGTTATCTGTTGGCCAACGGAACATTGACCGGTATCGGAACTGAAGCCGAGCCAATCATTTTCACCCACATTGCCGATGATAATTTTGGGAATCCAAAAGATTCACAAAATGATGGACAACAAGGTATTGCCAACAGTAACTCTGGCAGGTTGATGCTTTACAGTAAAAATACCACTTCGAAAATTGAAAACTGGAAAATAAACTATGGTGGGTACGACTTGAATAACTGGGCGGTTTATGTTGCAAATGGGAACATTGTAAGTAAATGCGAAATTAAAAACTCTTACCGGGGAATCTATTTCTATGATAATGCACAGATTCTGAACAATGCCTTGTCAAATGTCAATTACTATCCTGTTGGAAGGTACTTAACTCAGGGAAATCCGGTCTTATTGGGAAATTCAGTTTCAAATGTAGGTAATATTGGGATATTTATAACCGGTATTGCCACTGACTCACCTACGATTAAACCGATGGACTTTGCTGGCTTCACCAATGTCGCTTATATAGTTGATTATGATCTGAACATTACTGCCGGAAATGTACTAAACATCGACCCGGGTGTAGTAATTAAATTTTATCAATACGGAAAATTGACCATTAATGGCGCAATAAAAGCAATTGGAAAGAAAGACAATAAAATAATTTTCACTTCCTATAATGATGACTCTGCATCAGGGGACACAAACAATAACGGAACGGGCTCTATCCCCGGAAACGGAGATTGGGGTGGAATGGACTATAATGGGACTGCCAGCGACGTTGATAATGTCCTGAAAAACTGTGAAGTTCGTTATTGCGGTTCCTGGTATTATGGTCGCAGCGCTGCAATTCAAATCACCGATTGCAAGGTTGCCATGGATTCGATCTTGATAAATTTTTCAAATGTAAGTGCGTTGAGCATTTTTGGCAATGCAAATCCTGTGTTAACAAACAGCCAGTTATATAATCTTGGTAATACTCCAATTTATATGGATTTGTTTTCAAATCCAACCTTTACTGGCAATAAGGTGGCCAATCTACCGAGAATAGGTTTACGTATTCGTGGCGGAGCAATAGAAGGAACCGTGCCAGTCAGAAGTTTTGCCGGTTATGACAATATTACCTATATTATTGAAGAGGAGATGACAGTCCCAAATACAAAAGAGTTAATCATTCCTGCCGGTTTAACTTTTAAGAGTTCAGGTGTTTGGCGCATCAGAGGGAAGCTTAGTGTTCAGGGAACTACAGAAAATCCAGTTGTTTTTACCGCTCAAGAGGATGATCAATATGGTAATCCAAAAGATTTGCAACAAAACGGAAATACAACTCCCGGTAATGGGGGTAGCTATTTCGTATTCTATGACGAATCAGATGACTTAAGCACTATTGATCATGCATTGTTCCGGTATTCTGCCACCATCCCGATACAAACATCAAATGCTTCTCCAAAAATCTTGAATTCAACTTTTGATAATATTGCCTTCGATGGAATTTCTTTATCTGGTTCCAGTGCCCCAACTATAAATAGTTGTACCTTCAATAACCTTAGGGACACTTATTACTATAGTGAAAACAACTTTAAGTTCCCATTTACCACCTCCCTTCTGAGCTATCCTGCAGAAGCAACGGGTAATACAATTTCTGGTACAACCGGAAGGGCAATCCGTATTAGCGATGAAACACTTACGAAGGATGTAACGCTGATTAAACGAGACTTTGCAGGAATTACAAATATTCCTTATGTCTTCCATTGGTATACTGTAGGCACAGGTGCGAAGCTTTCAATCAGTCCTGGAGTGGTTTGCAAAATTACTACCAACGGGTATCTGAATATTCAAAATGGATTAATTGCCAAAGGAGGCAGTACTCCAGATAGCACCATTGTTTTCACGTCCGATTTTGATGATTTTTATGGAGGGGATACTTATAATAATGGAGCTGAAAAGCCATATTATTATGACGGTGTTTGGCGCGGTATCAATTTTTCAAATGAATCAATTGATGAAAACTGTATTTTGAAAAATTGTATTCTGAAGTATGCCTCATCCAACACTTCAATGGGAGCCATAACTATGGATAATGCCTCGCCCACAATCAATAACTGCCTTTTTGAAAGTAATTATAATGGTATTGTTTCCAGTGGGACTTCCCTACCTAAAATCATTAACTGTGACTTTGTAGGCACAAATCCAACCAATGGCTACGGAGTTTGGAATCAAACAGCAGCAAACACAGTTACTGCTACAGGCTGCTGGTGGAACAGCAATACAGGGCCAAGGAATGCATTGAATCCAGGAGGAACAGGAGAACGCGTTTCAAATTATGTGATTTTTGACCCATGGGCAACTCAATTGGCCAAACCGGTATTGGGTGATGTCAGCCTTAACGGAGAAGTAAAACCATATGATGCATCACTTGTTCTTCAGTATGCTGCATCGGTTATTACATTATCCGCTAAACAGATGAGTGTTGCTGATGTTAGTGGCAACGGAACTGTTTCAGCCTACGATGCTTCCTTGATATTGCAGTACAGCGTAGGTCTTATCAGCCGCTTTGATCCTTCAGGGACCAAGGCCGCTACACTAAATAACGCGGCGTCAATTGTTCTGCCAGATATTATTAGCGAACCAGCCAAAAAAACATTCCAAATTTCAATATTGGTTTCAACAAATCAAGGAATCAAGGCATTGGATATGAAATATTTAATTAATCAGAATCATGTAAGGTTTGTAGGGATTGATAAAGAAAAACTTCCGTCTGGTGTTACAGTCGAAGCAGGATTCGATACTAATAAAAGCGAAATCGCTATTTCGATGGCTTCAGCAAATGATTTGGCATTGAATGATCAGCAGTTTATACTTGAATTTGAATTTGTAGATTCAAGTATTGGTGAATCTCATTTCAGCCTTGCCTCGGGTATGGCTAACGACCAGATATTAGCGGATATCCCGTCATACACCACAATACGAAATAAAGACATTATATCCGGGATTGACACACAATCAGGCTTAACTGAACCTTTCATTTATATTGACTTGGATGCTATTCATGTCAAAGTGAATATGGAAAAGGCAAATCAAAAACTGCACATTCAACTGTTTGATATGGTTGGGAAAACGCTTTACATACGATCTTTAAGTGTTACCGGTCAGGGACTTCAGACTTTTGATTTGCCAATCTCGGATGTAAGCGTTCCTTTAAAGGGCATCTACATCCTTTATTTAAAGGCTGATGACTTTAGTTATTCTAAGAAACTTCTGATAAAGTAAAAGTCCGAAATAAATGGCTCTGCTCTGTAAAATTGCAGAGTCATTTATAATGGATTGCCTTCATTTTAGATGAAAAAGCATTTCTGCCTTGATGATCTTTAATTTTATCTATTACAGGCACATATGTATTCCTGGAGACATAACCAGACACTAAAATAAAACGTATACAGATGAACAGATTTATCAGAAATATAATTGCCTCATTTTGGCCATTTTGTACAGCAATGCTCCTGTCAGGTACTGTTAGTGCACAATCGACCATTGGATTTACCATCGAAGGGGCAGCAGTTAAAGAAAAGGACGTCTTCACCATAGCTGTCAGAGCTGATTCCCTGCTAACAGGAAAGGGGGTCATGGCATTTCGCTTTGGTCTATCGTATAACGCTGACTATCTTGAATTTCAGAATATTGATTCAGTAGGAACTGTACTCAAAGGTTGGGGAATGCCAGCCTTCAGTAATAAAACCAGGGGTCGGATTATAATTGCAGGGGCTGGTACTTCGGCACTCGCCCAAAAAGGGAATATGTTTTACCTGAGATTTAAAGCCCTGAGTGGTGGCACAACTGCAGTTGATAATATTTCAGGTGAGAGTTCTCTTAACGAAGGTTCGCCTCTGATGACACTGAAAAGTGCTTCAATTCAGGCCAGCTACCGTTCATATCCAGATATTTATCCTGATGATATTCAGTTGTTTGTAGGTGATGAAGCACAAATGAATGTGAACGGCGGAACGGCGCCTTACATCTATAGTATTGTTGATACTGCTGTTGCTGTAATTAGCAGTCAAACCAAGGTAAAAGGTCGCAGTCCGGGCCTCACTAAAGCTTTTGTTACTGATAAGGATGGCAATAGTTCTTACATCACCGGAAATATTGATGTAAGAGCTGTTAAAATTAGTGTGATGCATAGCACTGCCTGGCCTCAGGATACGTTTAACCTGCCAATTAAAATCGAGATTGCTCCGGGAACGAAAGTTAACTCCGGATATTTCGAACTCACATTTAATGGCAACGTTCAGGGAATTAAAGAAAGCGTAAAAACCGGGGACTTTGATGTTTCAATTCAAAACAATGCGGCAACAAACATCGTAAAGGTTTCATTTGCTTCCGTTTCAGGAATTTCGGGTAGTGGAATTCTTTGCTATTTAGGGTTTAAAGCTATAAATAGTGGTAATCATTATTTCGAATTTCAAAATCAGCAGTTCAACGAAACGCTAAGAGCATTTACAACCCATGATTATGTAGAAGTTTACACTTTACCGACTTTGAATATATCACCTGGCAGTGGAACATTGATGTGGGGCGCTACCGAAAAAATCACAGTTACTAATGGAACACAACCGATCACCTATAAAGTTTCAGATACAAATCTTGCATCCATAGATGTCCTTGGAAACTTGAAAGCTTTGCGGGGAGGAAAAGTGAAAGTCACGGCTACTGATTTCCACGGAGCTACAACAACAAGCGGTGATTTTTTAATTCTCGACAACAACTTTTCAATCACAAATACAGACGGTGTACTCGATAGGGTCACCCGCGTACCAATATCCACGACTTTACTGCCAACAGGTAAAGCCGTCTTTGATTTTGACGGAACCATCACATTTAATGAAAGTGATGTTGATTTTGTAGGAATAGATCCTGTTGATCTGGGCATGATGACTGCTTTTGTAAAAACAGGTAACTCAGTCCATATTGTAGGTGCAACCAGTTCCGGTATTTCATCTGGGATCATATGTTTTTTGAAATTTCAG
>Ga0302296_1002611_pt1 | contig 12050 bp, 8 predicted proteins | sample III_Fen_N3_1_FD_194546 | JGI IMG/M metagenome (GOLD analysis project Ga0302296, IMG submission 194546) | Peat permafrost microbial communities from Stordalen Mire near Abisko, Sweden - III_Fen_N3_1 | ecosystem: Environmental > Terrestrial > Soil > Wetlands > Permafrost | place: Sweden: Abisko... | reverse complement strand
CTGCTGTTATTTGCCGTGTTACTCTTATTATTTTATCATTTCCTCCTAAAAGAAGCAATTAAAATCTTCCAGGAAAAAGTATGGCCGTATTTCATAGCTGTTTACGAGCGACAACTTGGAATCATTCTTATTGGTTCACGTCCAATTTTAATACTAGGTGGAATGATTACTCTTTTCTTTGTAACCATGTTTATTGCAGGAATCGTAAAACCTACGGTACTGTTTTTCCCCAATAATGACCCGAACAATATCTATGTCTACATAAAAATGCCGGGCGGTACGCATCAGAATGTAACCGACAGTATCACAAACATAGCAGAACAACGGGTATACAAAGCACTTGGCAGACATAATCCGGATATAGAATCTATCATTTCAAATGTCACGATAGGAGCTGAAGAAGAAGGATTTACATCAACGGGCAACCCCTTCAACCGGGGGAAAGTATCCATTAATTTTGTGGAGAGGAAACAACGTACCACCGGAATTACAACGACCAGATACATGGACATTATCCGAAAAGAAGTGGCAGATATTCCCGGAGCAGAAATTACAGTAGATAAAAACAGGAATGGTCCCCCAACGGGGAAAGCAATTAATATTGAGATTACCAGTGAAAACCTGACAAATCTGGTGACTGATGCCTTTGCTTTCAAAGAGCATCTTGAGTCATTGCATATTTCCGGAATAGAAAATTTAAAAACTGATTTTGAGATGAATTCCCCTGAGATCATGATACAGATTGACCGTGACAGGGCACAACGGCTAGGTCTTTCAACAGGACAGATAGGTCTTGAAATAAGAACAGCGCTTTATGGAAAAGAAGTTTCGAAACTAAAACAAGATGAAGATGAATACCCGATTATGCTTCGATACGATAAGGTTACCCGCGATAATATCAACGCTCTGGTAAACCTGGAGATTACCTACAGGGATAATTCCGGCCAATTACGAAGTATTCCCTTGTCGACTGTGGCCAGGATCGATTATACTTCTTCGTACGCAGGTATTAAACGCCTGAATCAAAAGCGAATTATTACAGTCTATTCGAATGTGCTGTCGGGTTATTCTGCCAACGATATTGTTCCGGTGATTAATCGCGAAGCTTTGAAGTTCCAGCTTCATGAAGGAACCAACATAAAACTGACAGGAGAACAGGAAGATCAGGCAGAAACAGCCACTTTCCTGATGAAGGCCATGATTATTGCGCTTGGAGCTATTTTCTTTATCCTGATCACACAGTTTGGTTCGGTAAGTAAATCGTTGATTATTTTGAGCGAGGTTATTTTCAGCATTATTGGTGTTCTGCTTGGAGTCATGCTCTTTCATATGAATCTGGTGATCATGATGACCGGACTGGGAATTGTTGCTTTAGGAGGAATTGTCGTCCGAAACGGGATCCTGATTGTCGAGTTTATTGATACTAAGAAAAAAGAAGGCATGCCAACGCGTCGTGCCATCATAGAAGGAGGCAAGACCCGTATTACTCCGGTTATCCTTACAGCAACGGCAACCATGTTGGGACTGGTGCCATTGGCCGTAGGAATGAATATCAATTTTACAACCCTGTTTACCCACTTAAATCCACATATTTACTTTGGTGGTGATAATGTTGCGTTTTGGGGACCTCTGGCATGGTCTATCATTTTTGGATTGAGCTTTGCAACTTTCCTTACCCTGATGTTTGTCCCGGCTTTATATCAGTTAGATTATACTATCAGGCTAAAAATGGCCAGACGTAAGAACCTGAAACAGATCAAAAAAATGGATAAGGTATAATCAGACATTATGAACCGAAAAAGCGGCTGTCCATTCTGATTGAGCCTCTTTTTCGGTTTATCTTATTTCCAGCAAATTAGGATTAGCTTATTTCCAGAGATACTTTTGTCTTTAACGGCAAACAGTTGCAGGGAGTATTCATCACAAAAAAACCTGACATATTTAAAAATATGCAGGCGTAAGATAGTTGTTAGTGCTTAATTTCAGCAACGGCTTCACTAATGATTTTGAATAATTAATTTAAGCAAAGCCGTCACTAAAAAGCAAATATAAGTCCGATTAGAGATCAGATAAAATTTTAAACAGATCCTCTTTCGTCTTTCCCAGTTTGATCTGAAGTCTTCCAAGCATTTCATCTTTTTTCCCTTCAGCAAACAATAAATCATCATCGGTTAACTGGGCAAATTTCTGTTTTAGTTTGCCTTTCTGTTCGTCCCAGTTTCCTTTTAGTCCAGTAGTGTTCATATTATTATTTAATAAATGGTGAAGTAATTTCCACGTCACAAAATTGTGCAAATTATTCGGCTTTACAGTTACACAATTACCGGAAAGAATTACAGAATTCACACATTACCGGATTTCATTTTACTGGTTGATAGTTTATTGATCAGCAAAATGTATAGTCATTTCAGTCTCCTGATAACCTATTTCTCAATCTATATGAATCTTTGAAGCTTCTCAACACTTCACTGAAAAGCATATTAATTTGATAGTCAGCTATTAATAGATAAGCTATGGTGAAGCTATTGTGCTACTATCCCAAATCGATAGTCTGTATAAACTTCTTCAGGGTATCGGCTGAATGCCTAAACAATTGCTCTTCTTCTGCCGAGAGGTCCAGTTTTACATATTGTTCCACCCCATTTATGTTTACAATGGATGGGATACTGATACATACATCACTAATGCCGTAATAATCTGTGATAAGAGTAGATACCGGTAAGATTGAATTTTCATTCCGGATAATCGATTTGGTTATTTTCACCAGAGTCATGGCAATGGAATAGTTGGTAGCACCTTTTAACTTGATAATCTCATAGGCAGAGTTCTTTACTTTCAGAAACAGTTCTTTCAAGTCATTTTTGGCATTACCCAGTTTTGCATAATCAGAGCAATAAGTCGCTATATCCATTCCGCCGATGGTGGCATTACTCCACACAGGAAGTTCCGTATCACCATGTTCCCCGATAATATACGCATGAATATTACGGGTATCCACTTTAGCATAATCGCTGATCATATATTTTAGCCGGGCAGTATCAAGTACCGTTCCTGAGCCTATTACCCTATTTGAAGGCAGGCCTGATAATTTAAGCGTAACATACGTAAGAATGTCTACAGGATTCGTGACAACCAACAGAATGGCATCTTGAGTGTATTTCGCAATAGCAGGTATAATGTCTTTAAAAATAGCCACATTGGTTTTCACCAGATCGGTACGGGTTTGATCGGGCTTTTGGTTTGCACCGGCTGTAATAACGACTATGTCAGCATCAGCACAACCTTCATACCCGGCGGCATAAATTCTGGTGGGATTGGCAAAGCTCAGCCCATGATTCAAATCCATACATTCGCCAATTGCCAGCGATTCATTCTTGTCAATTAATACAATTTCGCGGGCTAAACCGCTTATCATAAGAGAAAATGCAAATGTACTTCCTACTTTTCCGGCTCCTACAATTACAATTTTTGGTTTTAAAGAATCCATATTTAGAGTGTTTTATTGATTTATAAAAAATAAAATCAGAACGTTGATATCCGTGTTATATACTTTGAATTAAATACATTCTTCTATTAATGTTGCCATGTAATTTTTGAAATTTCAAGAGGTACAGAAACCGTAGGAATAACAGGTATTGCCCTTGCCGTAAAGTCAAAAGCCAAACGATGTGTCGATACATAGCCACTATACAGATAGGCATTAGATTCTCCTTCTAAATTAGCGCCACGCTTCATGTCCTGAACTATCTGAGCTTCACCATTTATTTCATTTGAAAATAACTCCACCTGCACATTATCCGGATTTACTTCATTTAAATAAACCGGGACTTCAAAATTATGTTGATTTTCTGTCGTTACAACCTTTACTTCTCCAAAACGGATAAAATCCCATTTTTGTTCAAGAAAGTGTATAATGTCAGAGAGCTGTTTTCCTTTTTCGCCATTATTGGCAGCACGTTCTAAATAGGCTTTTGCTGCAGGCAGATAATGTAGTTCGGTATATTCCCGCACGGTCCTGTCAGCAGAGAATTGTGGAGTCAGCTGTGCCATGCTTTCCCTCATACGCGACAACCAGGCAGTTGGCATACCACTCTTATTTCGGTTATAAAATTCAGGAACGACCTTTTGTTCAAGCAATGTATAAAGCTGTTCCGCTTCTATTGCGTCCCATGTAGCATCATCGCCATGCTCATTTCCATCTCCTATTGCCCAACCTACTTCGGGGTTATACCCTTCTGCCCACCAACCATCCAGTTCTGAAAGGTTAATACCTCCATTTACCAGAACTTTCATTCCACTGGTTCCACTGGCTTCCCAGGGACGGCGTGGCGTATTGATCCATACATCAACCCCCTGAACCAGATTCTCTGAAATCTGCATATCATAATCACTCAGAAAGATAACAGGTGGACGCGAATTGCTTTGACGGATAAAATGAATCCATTCTTTAATTAAATCCTGTCCTTCCTGATCGGCAGGGTGCGCTTTACCGGAAATGATCAATTGAACCGGACATGCAGGATTGGTCAATAACCGTAGTAAACGATCCGGATCATGAAGTAATAGATTAGGGCGTTTATAGGTTGCAAAGCGTCTTGCAAACCCCAACGTTAACACATTGGGATCGAATAAGTGCTTTGCATACTCCACAGTTTCGAGCGTATGACCCGAACCTATCAATTGCCGGGATAGTTGATCGCCGGCAAATTTGATAAGTGCTTTATTTGCATTGAGACGCATTTCCCAGAGTCTTTCATCGGAAACACGGCGAATATCCTGTTCAAGTGTTTTATTCGTTCCCAACCATCGGTCCTTACCGCAGCATTCCGTCCATATTTCGTCAGCTTCCTTGGAATCCCAGGTTGGCATATGTACACCATTCGTGATATATCCAACAGGAACTTCACCCGTTGGCCATTTGGGAAACAACGGTTCAAAGATGTGACGGCTGACTTCTCCATGAAGACGGCTGACCGCATTGACGGCGCCACTTCCGTGAATTGCCAGGTAAGCCATATTGAAACTTTCTGATTCGTTGGATGAATTATCACGCCCTAAGGCTAACAATTGCTGGATGGATATACCCAATTTTTGTTCGGCATATTCTCCCAGGTATTGCCTGATCAACGAGGGTGGAAAACAATCGAAGCCTGCAGCTACGGCAGTGTGCGTGGTAAAGAGATTGCCGCTTCGGGTAGTAGCCAGAGCAGCTTCAAATGATTGACCTGTATCCATCATGAAACTATAAGCACGTTCCAGAATGGCAAATGCAGCATGCCCTTCATTCAGGTGACAAACCTGAGGATGAATGTCAAGTGCCTGAAGCAAACGCCACCCTCCTATTCCAAGCACCAATTCCTGTTTAAGCCTGAGTTCTGTACCGCCACCATACAATTCACCGGTTATTGCCCGGTGAATAGGAAAATTTGCAGCATCGTTTGTGTCTAACAGGTAAAGTTTGATTCTCCCAACCTGCACTTGCCAGACGCGAAGCCATATAGAATACCCGGGAAAAGTAATTTCCAGTCGTAACCATTCTCCATTGGGTTGCCGCATAGGGGTAATGGGTAATTGTCCGGGGTCATTATAGGGGAAAAGAGCCTGCTGTGCTCCATTCTCGTCAATCTCCTGACGGAAATAACCCTGTTGGTACAATAAGCCGATCCCAACTACCGGGACTCCCAAATCACTGGCAGTCTTAAGCTGGTCACCGGCTACATTCCCCAACCCGCCTGAATAAATAGGCAGTGCTTCACTTAACATGAATTCCAGGCTAAAATAAGCTACACATGTCAGGGAAGAATCAGGGTGGTTTTGTTGAAACCATGCCGGAGCAATACCAGCTTGTTCTTTATTTCGTAATAGTTCATCTACTTTTCCTTTAAAAGCAGAGTCAGACATTAATTTCTGAAATCGATCAACCGATACTGTCTGTAATACAATCCACGGGCTATGGGTGTTATCCCACAGAGCAGAATCAAGCTGCCGCCATACTTCGTCTGCCGAATGATCCCACGACCAACGTAAATCCAGAGCCAGTTCGGCAAGAGAATCAAATCCCTCTATATCGGCCGGTAAAAAACTATAAACAGGTTTGCGAATATTTATTTTTTCTGTCATGATGAGCTGTTCAAATTTAAGGGAATATAATTAGTATCTTTATTGGTTATACATGCAGTTGTAATTGGTTACACTTGCAGTTTTAGATTGTGAGTATAGAATTAATAAACAGACATACCTGTTTTTAGTTTGCGGCGTAAACTAAAATTATTTCTTAATTTTTAATCAGCATTATGTATTATCTTATTATTTAAGTCGTTAAAAAATTTTCAGATGCTTTGAACATCAGTATAAAAAAACAACATCCTCCAACAAAATTAAGTGAACTTTATCCTTTGGATAATGTGTAAAACATTGCAACTGCAGATGCCAGCATAACGACGAATGTAATCCAAACCACTGTATTTGACAACCATCCACTGCGGTATTCACCCATAATTTTCTTATTACGGGCAATCCTGGCAATCAGAAATATTAACGGCACAGCAGCAACACCATTGAAAACGGCAGTAAAAACCAGTGCCTTAATAGGGTCAATGCCTATAAAATTAATCATCAAACCAATAAGCGTGGCAATTGTAATTACTCCATAAAAACCATGAGCTTTTTTTAATTTAAGGTTAAGTCCTTGTTTCATATTAAAGGCTTCTGATAAAGCATACGATGCTGAACCGGACAATATAGGAATACCTAATAACCCAAGACCAATGATGCCGACTGCAAAAATCAGTTTGGATAATAAACCGGCATTAGGGAAAGTCTGAACAAGTGGCTCCAGCGCCTTGGCAGCATCGGCAGCAGATGCAACATTCGTTATACCATTCTGATGTAGAACTGTAGCTGCCACCACAATGATTGACCATGTTGCGATTTCAGAAAATATCATGCCCACAAAATTATCAATCCGAAGATTTTTGATAAACTTTAGTCCAATATTTGGCTTTCCATAACGGCTCATCAAATGTTGGGCTTTTTCCTCTTCCACTTCTTGCGAGGTTTGCCAGAAAAACATATAAGGAGATATTGTTGTACCCAAGATACCTGTAATTATGAAGAAAAACTCAAAATTTAATTCCACATGCGGTAAAAAGGTTGCTGAAATAATCGTCGACCAGGGTTGGTGAACCATAAAGACCGTAATCGGATAGGCTAATAAAGCCAGGGCCAACCATTTTAAAATACGTGAATAAACCCGGTAGGTGGTGAAAATTTCCAGAACTAAAATCAAAGCTGTAAAACCTAACGTAAGAATGACAAAATTGATATGAATAAGCAGTTGTGCAGCAGCCGCGATAGCACCAATATCTGCGCCGATATTAATTGTATTGGCGACAACTACAAGTAATACAGCCGCATATAGAACCTTTTTGCTATAATTAGCTTTAATTACGGCTGCTAAACCATGCCCGTTTACAGCACCAATCCGTGCGCAGGCTTCTTGAATAGCTGTCATAAGTGGTAGCATAACTATCACAGTCCATAGTTGACCATAGCCGAATTTCGCCCCTGTCTGAGTATATGTAGCGATTCCTGAGGGATCGTCATCAGCAGCTCCGGTAATCACCCCTGGCCCAAAAACTTTAAAGAAATTTTTTATTTTATTAAAAGCTCTTTTCATAACGGACTAACTAAAATTTGCCTCTATCGTAAATTATAATCATATTACTTCATCTGAATATTTATATTGCGCTTAATGATCAAAAACAGCAACTTTAATATCATTGTATTTATTAGTTTTGTTTGATTTAAAAATAAAACTTTTGAAAATAGTTACATGATTCACCTGTTTTATCATGTTTTAGAACCTTTAGAGACGCTGTAGGTAATTCCTTAATACGTTCGTTTACAGAATTATATTTAATAGTTTCTTTTATATTTACAACGAGAAATCTTGTAGGTACTTTTTCTATTTTAAAAAATTGGTTTGTAAAAATCAATACTATGGAAAACAAGAGTGCAATAGTAATTAACTTGACGGCTCTTATATAATTTTTATTGCTTTTTTCAGTTATCTTCTTGTTTCTGCTATACGATTGTAAGTTGGCTTCAATTTCGCTCATCAGTATTTCTTGATACGTTTTCGTTAATAACACCTTATACTTTTCTACATTGTAAGCCTGATCGAGTGGTTTCGTCATAAAGAGGTTTAGTAGTAAAAGTATTGCCCAGATAAAAAGTGCAATCGGAATAACCGAAATAAATCGAATTAAATGAAAAGCACCAAGACTGCTAAGGAAAAATGGTATGAACAAAGCTGTAATACCAATAATTGTTCCGGCATACGAATGCTGTTGCCGATAGGATTCTACTTGCTTGTCAAGAATATCTTTTGAATTATTTGCAAAAAACTCTAAATGTCTTAAGTCTTCCATTCTGTATTTTTGAAGTCTAATCTCTTTTTTTAGTAGGAATAATAAACAACGGGATAGTTGTTTTTCTCAACACTTCTTTGGTTACGCTTCCCATAATGATGTTTTCCAACCATTTCTGGCTGTGAGAACCCATAACAATACAATCAGCATCCTTCTCTTTGGCTGTTTCTAAAATCAGTTGAGCCGTATCTCCTTCTTTCAACAGGGTTTGTATTGATACATCTCCTAAATGATGTTTCGCTCTATCCAAAAATACACCTGCCCTTTTATTTGCACTTTCATATACATCAATTACATCAGCTTCGTTAATTTGCCAAATGCCCATATTTGGATAAACGGAAGAATACATGGCCAAATCGATTACAACATGTAATAATATAACTTCAGCATTCATTGCTTTAGCCATTGCATAGCCATCTTCAGCCACCTTTTTAGCAGTTGGATTATAATCTAATGCAATCAATACTTTTTTTACTTTGTTAGTTTTCATAATTTTATTTATAAATCAGTTAAGTTCCGGGAATAAAATTCGAACTGTGTTTTAGAATACTAAAAATTACAACTCATAATATCTCATTCCTAAATATAAAATATTGTTTCTGGCGTCATTAAGCCGGTGGAATAAATTAATATTTTATTTAATAGCCATAAACCATCTATTTTGACCTTTACTTATATCTGCGCCTGCTAACAGACTTTTGTTGGCATTGAAGCCAATCCTGAAATCAATCCTGATTTTTTTTCATTTCTTGCAATTCATCCCACAGGAGTCTAAACCTAATCTCATTTCTTTTCATTCATTGATCAAAGACGATTCAATGAGGCTATAGAGGGGGTTGATTGAGGGTTCAAAGAGGTTTACCTCAATCAACCCTCAATCAACCCTCAATGAACCCTCAATGAACCACCTATGAGCCAAGAACAAATACAGTCTGGATTTCGTATACTTAATTTAGAAAAAAGGCTACATCTGCATGCCAATTTCCGTTGAACCTAAAAATTCAGTTAAGATTTACGCCTGCTGAATATGCCGGCAGAAATGGGCAGTTTTTAGTGCTAAAAAAGATGGACAGATGGTTTAAAATGCAACATCTAATTGCTCTTATTGCCTAATCATTGAACTAATGTCAATAAACATCAACCTATAATTATGCCTATATTACTTCACCCAAGTGTTTATAATTGGACTTAATGATTTTAACTACCTCGTTTGCCCTACCGCTTAACATCATTTTCCCAATATAAAAAGCAAAGCCTTTCATTTGATCAAACTCCAGTTTAGGAGGCATAGCCAGGGCATTTGGATCAGTCTGAATAGTAATTAATGCCGGACCATCCTGTGAAAAGGCTTTTTCTAATGTTGATTTCACGTCTGAGGGATCAGAGATCGTAATTCCAAACATTCCCATGGCTTCCGCTAGTTTAGTGAAGTCAGGATTCAACATATCCGTTTCGATATCAGGAATTCCGGCTACTTCCATCTCCAGTTTCACCATTCCCAATGAGCGGTTATTAAAAAGAACAATCTTCACGGGTAAATTGTATTGAACAATAGTCATCAAATCGCCCATCATCATGGATAAACCGCCATCACCACAAAAAGCAATCACTTGTTTGCCCGGGCAGGCAAATGCAGCTCCAATAGCCTGTGGCATTGCATTGGCCATAGAACCGTGATTGAATGATCCCAGCATTTTCCGTTCGCTGGTTCCTTCAATATAGCGTGCAGCCCAGACACAACACATTCCGGTATCTACTGTAAATATAGCGTCCTTGTCAGCCAACTCATTTATCACTGAAGCAACATATTCCGGATGAATAGAGTTTGGCTCCCCGGGATCATTTACGTAAAACAATAAGTTCTTTTTTACTTCTTTGTAAAAATCTAATTGTCTATTGAGAAAAGTAGTATCTCCTTTTACTTCTATCATAGGTAGAAGTGCTTGCAGTGTATCTTTCACATCACCGCAAAGCCCCTGATCGAGTTTTGCTCTTCGCCCAAGGTTTTCCGGTTTAATGTCAATTTGTACAATTTTATTGTGAACCGGCATAAAGGGTGTATACGGAAAATCCGTTCCGAGTAATACAAGCAATTCACATTCATGCATACTTTGATAAGCCGATGGAATCCCCAACAGTCCTGTAAGACCCACTTCGTAAGGATTATCATACTGAATCTCCATTTTTGCTTTATACGAATAAGCCACCGGTGATTTTAATCTTTCGGCAAGCTGAATAATTTCATCATGTGCTTCAGCTGCACCCAGCCCACAATAAATAGTGACTTTCTGGTATGAGTTTAGGAGTCCGGCAAGTTGTTTAAGTTCAACTTCGGATGGTCTTACAACAGGTTTGATACGGAACAGCGTTGTGGTGGTTTCTGCTGCTACCGCAGGAAGATTGGTAATATCGCCCGGTAATCCCAGGACAGCTACCCCATTCTTACTCACAGCATGTTGAAGCGCAGCTTGCAACATGCGTGGAAATTGTGTTGGCGTTGCAGCCATTTGATTATAGCAACTACAATCGTCAAAGAGCTTGAATATGTTTGTTTCCTGAAAATAATCGGTGCCAAATTCTTTAGTCGGGATGGTTGAGGCTAAAGCCAGTACCGGAGCTGATGAACGATTTGCATCATACAAACCATTGATAAGATGAACATGACCCGGCCCACTGCTGCCTGCACAACACGCCAGACCATTTAACTGGGCTTCGGCACCAGCAGCAAATGCAGCAGTCTCCTCATTACGGACATGAATCCATTTTATTTTGCCATTACGATGAACTGCTTCATTTACATGATTAAGACTATCTCCTGTTACAGCATAAATTCGTTGGATGCCTGCTGCAACTAATATTTCCACTAATTGATCCGATACATTTTTACTCATAAGACTGGTATTAATTACATCGTTTCAAATTAATACCTGTAAGTTTAGGTATCCGGACAAAACTATTTTTTAATTATCACTTTATCTTTCCTATTCTAAACTATACACATACATTGGAAGTGTAACTGATTTGTTTATTATCTGAATGAATTCAATTAACCGATTTCATTTGCTTCTTATTTGTTTGAAGAAACAGGAATGTCCGCTTTTAGCTCTTCAATCATTTTTTTACAAAAAGCCGGAAGATCTGTTGGACATCTGCTTGTAATGAGTCCATTATCAAACACGACTTCCTCATCTAACCATTCTGCGCCTGCATTTATCAAATCTGTCTTAATAGATTTATAAGATGTCAGGTGTTTCCCTTTTAAACATCCTGTTTCAATCAAGATAGAAGCTGCATGACAAATAGCAGCGACAGGTTTTCCTTGTTCAAAGAATTCTCTTGCAAATTTTACTGCAGGTTCATTTGTTCGTAAATAATCTGAATTCATCACTCCACCCGGTAATACAAGCATATCATAATCAACTGAAAGTGCCTTATCAATCGTTACGTCCACTTTAAATTTATCACCCCATTTTCTATTCTTCCAGCCTTTTATCTTCCTCTTTTCTAAAGAAATCACATCAACTAAAAAGCCTTCCTTTTTAAGAGCCTTTATTGGTTTCTTAAATTCCGATTGTTCAAAACCACTGGTAGCCATTACAACTACCCTTTTTTTATTTA
>Ga0302296_1002609_pt1 | contig 12053 bp, 10 predicted proteins | sample III_Fen_N3_1_FD_194546 | JGI IMG/M metagenome (GOLD analysis project Ga0302296, IMG submission 194546) | Peat permafrost microbial communities from Stordalen Mire near Abisko, Sweden - III_Fen_N3_1 | ecosystem: Environmental > Terrestrial > Soil > Wetlands > Permafrost | place: Sweden: Abisko... | reverse complement strand
TCAATTAAAGCGATTTTTCACTAAATATTTATCAGAAATTATGAAAACAACACAATCGAGAAGGAATTTCTTAAGAATGTCGGCAACCGGAGCATTAGGCGCTTTTGCACTGACTCAGTATTCCTTTAAAGCAGCTGCAGAATCGGATTTGTCAGCTGCTGATCCGAAGACTTTCGGTATTGGTCTTCAATTATATACAATTCGTGACGCCATGGCGAAAGACGTTCCCGGATCGTTGAAAAAGATTTCCGATATCGGAATCAAAAATCTTGAACTCGCGAACTATGCAAACGGTAAATTCTATGGCTACGAACCCACTGAATTTAAAAAATTGGTAAATGGCCTCGGCATGGATATTATCAGCAGCCATACACAAGTTGAGGCGTTAGGCATCACACTCGACAATGCAAAGAAAATGGCAGAAGACCATGCCAAAATCGGTGCGAAATATTGCATCCAGCCTTGGGTAGTTGAAGAAGCCCGCACAACACTCGACAGTTATAAAAAGATGGCTGCTGAATGGAACAAAGTAGGTGGTATCATGAAAGAACACAAAATTCAGTTCGGATATCACAACCACAATTTCGAATTCGACACAGTGGAAGGTAAGATTCCTTACTATGATATCTTTATGGTTGAATTAGACAAAGATCTTGTCACGATGGAACTTGATCTTTTTTGGGCAACTAAAGCTGGCCAAAACCCGGTTGAGATGTTCAAAAAATACCCAAGCAGGTTCCAATTATTCCATATGAAGGACATGTTTACCAAAGAAGCGCCATTTTACAAACCCGCAACAAATGACTTTGCTCCTGTCGGCGCCGGCCTTATCGATTTCAAGGCAATTCTTAATGCCAAAAAGACAGCAGGAATGAAATACTTTTTCGTTGAACAGGACTCTACAAAGGATGGTAAACCGTTTGAAGCTATTCAAACCAGCGTTACAAATCTGACCACCAAACTTCTCAAATAAAAAGAAGTTTTAATTTTGCAGCGGGGCTGTCTAAAATATTTGAATTTAGACGGCCTCTGCTTTTGAATAAATACAATATCAAAATGGCAAAGATTGAAATCATCAGGGGAGATATTACACTACTGAATGTTGATGCTATTGTAAATGCAGCAAACCGATCGCTCTTAGGTGGCGGAGGTGTTGACGGAGCAATTCATCGGGCTGCGGGACCGCAACTGCTTGAAGCATGTGAATTGCTCAACGGCTGTAATACGGGTGATGCAAAAATGACACCCGGCTTTAAATTACAGGCAAAGTATGTTATTCACACGGTAGGGCCTGTTTGGAATGGGGGGAAGAACCACGAAAAAGAATTGCTCGCCTCATGTTACCGGCAAAGTCTCCAAATCGCTTCAGGAAACAGCATCCGGACAATTGCTTTTCCCAATATTAGCACAGGTGTTTACGGTTTTCCAAAGCAGGAAGCGGCATTGATTGCATTTGAAACAGTTCAATTTTTCTTAACAGATCATCCTGAAATAGAAAAAGTTATATTTTGCTGCTTCGACGAAGAAAACCTGGACATTTATAACAATCTGAGCTACAATAAAACGATTATCAGAAGTGTTCAATCGCCCAAAGAAATTGAAATAGTCGCTGATCTGGCTTCGACCATTTGGAACGAATATTACGTTCCAATCATTGGAAAGGAACAGGTAAATTATATGATAAAATCTTTTCAGTCAGTGGAAGCAATTCAAAGACAAATCAAGACAGAAAACCAGAAGTATTACTTAATTTATCATTTTGCAGAACCCTCTGGCTACATCTGCATAAAACCATCTGGGGATGATTTATTTCTCAGCAAGTTCTATATTATCAAGGAAAAAAGAGGTACTGGATTGGGAAAAACCGGGTTGAATTTCATAATCGGCAGAGCCGAAGAGCTTGGTGCAACTGCCATTACACTTACTGTCAATAAAAACAATTTCAACAGCTTAAAAGCCTACGACAAATTGGGATTTATAAATACGGGTTCTGTTGTTGCTGATATCGGTGCAGGCTTTGTAATGGACGACTATACAATGAGGTTGGATATTAAAAACAATAACCCTTCGAGGGTCTGAAAAAGACCGCTCGAAGGGTTGTTACTACAGTCCGAAGCGTTTGGTTTTGCGTTAATCGAATAATTCACTAAGGCTTCCAAAATAATCGGACTCCCATCCCTCAACCATATTATCATATGCGTCATCAGGAATATTGGTCTGGTGAACTTCAACATTGGTTCCGCTTTTATCAGGATGTAGTTTAATCGTAACCACAGAATCAGATTCCTCGCCAAAAAACCATTGTTGAACAATTTTTTGATTGGGAACAAACTCCACGTTGCGGCCGACGATCTCGCCATCCCAAAGTGAAAAATCACTTCCAGGTTCAGTACTCATGACGGCTGGCTCGCCCGACCAGATTTCGATCATCACTGGATTGGTAAGCGCATTGTATAAGTCAGCAGGTGAAGCGTCTAACCTAAAATATTTCTTGAAATCTTTCATTTTGTATATTAAATCATTCCATTCAAAAATAGATAAAATTGATGCAATCTCAAAATGCTCAGACAAATTACGATCTGCCATTTAAATAAAACCTGCATAAGCGACTGGTAATTAGCAATTGGCACAACTAACGCATAAGACAGGAAGGAAATCTTCCAACTTTTCAGGAATGCCTTTTACTTGTCAGAACCTGTAAGACAAACCGATCGTTAATAGCTCTTTAAACTGCCATTTTGGTGTGCGTCCAATTTCTATACCATTAGTATCAAGAATCGGAAATTTTGTATTGTAATCATAAATTACCTCTGTCGAAATCCTTGCATTTATCAATCGATTAACTCTCATAGTCAGCACCTGTTCCCACTCGAATGCAAATTTTTGAAATGTGTACCTGTAATTATTGAAGAACTCTCCCTTGGTCTCGTAGGTTATATTCTCGCTGAGTTCCTGTCTCCAATTTGCTTTAATAATGATACCAGGTTCCCAAAGCCTCTCTGTACCGGGTTCCAGTCCATAGGTCGATGGATCTATCAAAGCTGTATCATTGACATAGGTTGTTTTGGAGGTGAAGGGAGCTATGAAGAGGGAGAAATTTTTGTTTGGTTTATAATCAAGTCCCAGAGACATTGTAAGGTATCCTGGAGCCATAAACGCTGAAATCGGATTAGTCATATCGGGATAAGTATAACCTCTGGCAACCTGAGTTCGGAAGTTACCCTCAGCTGTATAATACCATTTTTTAAATGCAGAATATCCAAAACGACTTTGGAATTCAATCTTATCATCATTTTTTTCCAGTCCCCTGGTTTTACTCTTACTGATCCCATATCGAAATTCGCCACTATTCTCCCATTTTACTTTATCTTTTGAATAATTGGCATCGTACTTGCTCATCATCAGCAAAGCCATTGAACTCTCACCTCCTTTTGCCCAGTTCGATAAGGAAGTCTGTGTAAACCCAACCGATCCATTTCCTTTTAAAGTCCAGGCGGGATAAACAATTTTATTCATTTTTACTTTGCGTAACTTCCTGTCAAGCGCCTTTTCGTCAAAAATGATTGTACGATTCTGAGTTTCGGAAAACCGTGTCAGTTTAATTCCATCATCAATTACCAATTTTAACTCGCCCTTTCCATTACTGACCAAAACAACACTTAACGAATCGTTCTGTGCATTTTTAAGAAACATTCGGATCGGCGCCATCGGACGATTGGCTGTCCATAATTGAGTTTTTTCATCTCTTAAATTAACCAGTCGGACCAATGCAGAATCAGCTTCGGCATGGATTGTAAGATAGCGTAATGCAATCTTCAGCGAATCGTTCGCAGTGCTGACAGCTTTATCGTTATATTCAGCCAAAATACGATAGTTGTGTGCTTCCACCGACTTCTTATAAGCCATAATTCTCAAATCAGCCTGCTCCGAAATGTATTCGCTTCGATATGAGAAAATTATTCTTTCGCGCCAGCTGTTCAAAACAGAATCATTAAATACTGTCCGATAGGACGTAAAAAGTTCATATCTTGATGAATCCATTGCCGAACCGGTCATATTTGGGGGAAACTGCATTGCTGCAATCCGGTTATTCAAATTCGTCACAAATTCAGGGGGCAAATCATTTTGCTTCGTTCCCCATAGAATTTCAGGATTTCCTTCAGGAACATTGGGTGCCTTCAAAAGCTCATTTTCCAATCGCACCATTGGCACAATTATTTTTGCAATATTCAGACTATCAAGTACTTTTTTCCGAATACCTTCTACCCCTTTTTTGATCTCTTCGGCCGATAGGTAGCCGCTTATTCCTTTAACATTTCGAATATCCTGCGGGCGCCGGTCCAAAAGGTAACCCACTTTATAGTCGCTTAATAATCGTTTTATATTAACCACTACAGTATCCAAAGGATCATTTTCGGCATAATTCAATACACCCTGAATTGGTTTCTTGTAATTACGATCTGTAAGGTACCATTCGCCACCGGAATAGAGAAGTTTATTCAGATAATCAACGCTCCACTTCAATGAGTCTCCAATTTGGTTTCCGGCATTCATTTCCTTTTCGGGAATCGGCCTATTTAGGTTTACAGCCAGCAATTCTCCGGAGCAGATCACCATCGAATTGATAATAAATAATAGAATTACAGTTTTTCTGATCATCATTAACATCTTTGTGATTTCTAAGAGGCAAAAATAGGTAAAAGGGACTTATATTTGAAGTCTTAAACTGAAGTTGGGGATTTAATCCGATCCGACAACCGGCTTTTCAAAATAGAGCAATGACCAAACCATGTTTTTTATTATTGACTTTCATCCTATTAGCGTCATTTCACAGCAACGCTCAGCAAAACAATCTATTTTTCGATATTACAGGTGGAAGTGGAAGATTGTACCCGCATCACCCCGAAATGAAACCTTTCGCTGGTCCCGTTTCTTTTTTTAATGCACGTTTGGGATTAAAAACGCGTGGACAGAAAGAATGGCAACGAGTTTACAATTATCCCGAAATAGGCATTGGCATATCGCACAATTACCTAACCACTAAATCATTAGGAAATCCGACAGCTGCTTATTCTTTTATTAACCTGCCATTGTTACCAGATTCAAAATTAAAACTCAATCTGGGAATGCTTCTTGGATTCGCCTGGGGATTTAATCCATACAACGAGCAAGACAAAATAAACATTGCAATTAGCTCTAAATGTACAGCTTATGCCTCTATTAATCTCAACACATCCATCAAAATAGGTCAAAACTTCGACATTCTCCTCTCTGCCGGCGGATATCACTATTCAAATGGGAATATGAAGAAACCAAACAAAGGAATCAACATGCTGGGAGCGGAAACCGGACTACGTTATTCCTTTCCGAAATCAGACACAGAATTGAATACAGAACCTGTTGATCCCATCGTAAAAAGCTCATCCGTCATGGTATTCACATCATGGAGCGTAAAAGACGAAGCTACTTACTTTAGGCATTATTCAGCCGGAACTTTCAGTATGGGTTATTACCATACAATTAGTCATAAAAGCAGGTTAAGTACAGGGATTGACCTGTTTTATGATGAAGGTAACCTTTACTTTACTCAAAAGGAGAATCTACTGAAAAATAAGCTTGCTGTTGGACTTTTTGGAGGACACGAACTCACGTTCAACCAATTGTCAATTGTAACACAAATCGGAATTTACCTTCGCAATCCCAGTCCAAACGATCCGTTTTATTACGAGCGGCTCGGAGTTCGCTATATCATTGCCAAAAGATTTGCACCTTCTGTAACAATTAAAGCACATGAATTTAAAGTCGATTTCATAGAATGGGGATTGGGTTTCGTTCTGTGGAAATCTTAAAAAAGGCAAAGAAAATGAAGCGATGAAAAGGATGCAGTTACAAAATTCCTGAAATGACATTTTAGAACAAGATTGTCCTGCCCTTCATCCTTATTTTTGTTGACTGACTTTAACCTTTATCCTTTTCACTTTAACCTTTCTTATACCTTATCCACTTTATTATTCGTATTACCATACTGTTAAGCCTGATCACCTGATGAACCCTCGCCGGAAGACAGGCTTCTTATTCGCCTGAAATTACTATCTTTGCAAAAATTTAGGAATAATTACAGGCATAATGGCACATAAATCAGGATTTGTCAACATAATCGGGAATCCAAACGTCGGAAAATCGACTTTGATGAACGCAATGGTAGGCGAAAAACTTTCGATTATTACTTCGAAAATGCAAACTACGCGTCACCGTATCAAAGGGATTGTCAATGGAGAGGATTTTCAGATTGTTTACTCCGACACTCCCGGTATTTTAAAACCAGCATACAAACTCCAGGAATCGATGCTCGGTTTTGTAAATACAGCTTTGGTTGATGCCGATGTATTATTATATGTGACCGATGTAGTTGAAGATTTTTCAAAAAATGCCGATTACCTTGAAAAAATAAAATCAGCAGAAGTACCTGTCATTGTGCTGATTAATAAAATTGACCTTACCGATCAGGAAAATCTGATCAAGTTGGTTGGAAAATGGAGAGAACTTATTCCCAACGCTGAGGTCATGCCGATTTCTGCGAAAGAGAAATTCAATCTTGACTATGTTTTTAAACGGATCCTCGCCAACCTTCCTGAAGGTTCTCCGTTTTTCCCAAAAGATGAACTGACCGACCGCAATGAACGTTTTTTCGCTCAGGAAATCATCCGCGAGAAAATCCTGTTGTTTTACGACAAAGAGATTCCCTATTCCGTTGAAATCGAAGTAGAAGAATTCAAAGATGAACCGAATCTACTAAGTATCAGGGCTGTCATTAACGTAGCGCGTGACACACAAAAAGGGATCATCATCGGACACCAGGGGAAAGCGCTCAAAAGAGTCGGAACGGAAGCTCGTTTAGATATGGAAGAGTTTTTTGGAAAAAAAGTGTTTTTAGAGACGTACGTTAAGGTCGCAAAAGACTGGCGCGATAAAGAGAGCCAGTTACGTAATTTCGGTTACGAGATTCAATAAAAAGAAAAATCAGATAATGAGTAGTATAGTAGCAATCGTCGGTAGACCAAACGTTGGAAAATCGACTTTTTTTAATCGTTTAACAGAATCGCGTGCCGCAATTGTCGATGACATGCCAGGCGTAACACGTGACCGGAATTATGGAAAATCAATATGGAATGGTGTTGAGTTTTCTGTCATAGATACAGGAGGTTATGTTTCAGGATCGGATGATATTTTCGAAGAAGAGATTCGGCGTCAGGCAAATCTTGCCATTCAGGAAGCCGATGTGATTGTTTTTCTTGTCGATGTAGAGAGTGGATTAACTGAACTTGATGAATCAGTCTTTGATTTACTCCGCAGAAATAGAAAACCGGTCGTAACAGTAGTTAATAAAGTCGATAATCATCAGCGCAGTTTAGATGCCAACGAGTTCTATGCGTTAGGGATAGAAAAACTCTTTTGTGTGTCGTCGATCAATGGTTCCGGAACTGGTGACCTGCTTGATGAAATCGTAGAACTTCTCCCCAAAGCGGAAGAAAGTGAAGTTGATGAGTCGATTCCAAGAATCGCTGTCGTTGGACGACCAAATGTTGGCAAATCATCAATAATCAACACCTTAGTTGGCGAGGATCGTCATATTGTTACCGAAGTAGCAGGTACAACTCGTGATGCAGTTGCACAGCACTACAATAAATTTGGTCATAATTTCATTCTTGTTGATACAGCAGGATTGCGTAAAAAGACAAAAGTTGCCGAAGATGTTGAGTTCTATTCGGTAATGCGGTCGGTTCGTTCAATTGAAGATTCGGATGTTTGTGTCCTTGTTCTTGATGCAACACGTGGCGTTGAAGGACAGGATGTTACCATTTTTCACCTTATCCACCGAAATAAAAAAGGAATCGTTGTAGTCGTGAATAAATGGGACCTTATTGAAAAAGACAACAGTACAATGAAGAATTTCGAGAATGATATTCTTGAAAAGTTTGCCCCGGTCACCGATATTCCGATTGTTTTTACCTCTGCACTTACGAAACAGCGCATTCTAAAAATCCTCGAAGAGGCGATGATGGTTTTCGAAAACAGAAACCGCCATATCGCTACATCGAAGTTAAACGAACTGCTTTTGGGATTTATTGAGGCTTATCCACCACCCGCATACAAGGGAAAATATATCAAAATAAAATATATTACACAGTTACCGACGAAAATTCCAAGTTTCGCCTTCTTTTGCAATCTTCCGCAATACATCAGGGATCCTTACAAAAGATACCTCGAAAATAAAATACGTAGTAATTTCAATTTCAAAGGAATTCCTATACAGCTCTATTTCAGACAGAAATAGGCATCAGGTAATAGATATTTGGCAATAGGGATGAATCATTAGGAATTGATTATCCACTATTGCCAAATGTGAAATTCCTATTACCTCCCATCTCCATAATCAAATATTTAGAATATCGCGCAATTTTCTCTAAATATTTCGTATCTTTGCGCAACTTTTCCCGAATAGGGAATTGGATTTTTTTCAGATAATAATAAGTCGGGTAAATTGGTTCATTAGATAGCTATAACGCCCGCCACAAAACACAGATGATGCAATTTAATGAAATGGGTCTCGACCCCAGAATCCTAAAGGGGATTCAAGAAATGGGCTTCGAACAACCTTCGCCAATTCAGGAACAGTTTATCCCCTTATTCCTGACAAAACCCACCGACATTGTAGGACTTGCGCAGACAGGAACCGGCAAAACTGCGGCTTTTGGTCTCCCAATACTTCAGGTTATTGATCCAAAAAAGAGAGTTCCACAGGCACTGATAATTAGTCCAACACGTGAACTTTGTGTTCAAATAGCCAGAGAAATTTCGGATTACGCAAAGTACTTACCCGATATTTCAATCGTTCCTATTTATGGAGGTGCAGACATCGGCGCTCAGCTAACAGCTTTACGCAAAGGTGCACATATCATTGCAGCGACTCCTGGTCGTTTGCACGACATGATTCGTAAAAATAAGGTCGATCTTTCGCAGGTAACCATTTTGGTACTTGACGAAGCCGACGAAATGCTGAATATGGGCTTTCAGGAAGATGTTGATGCAATTCTTGAAAAAACGCCGAAGGAAAAGAACACCCTTCTTTTTTCGGCTACAATGCCAAAAGAGATTGCTGCAATAGCAAAAAATTACATGACTAACCCTATAGAAATCTCTGTAGGAAAAAAAGGTAGCGGTGCTGAAAATGTTGAGCACATCTATCACATGGTTCATGCAAAAGACCGATACTCTGCGCTTAAACGCGTTATGGACTTTGTGCCAGACATTTATGGAATTGTATTTTGCCGTACCCGTGCAGAAACAAATGAGATTGCTTCTCAGTTGATTCAGGATGGATATAGTGCAGAGGCACTTCACGGCGATTTAAGTCAGGCACAACGCGATTATGTGATGGATAAATTCCGTACTAAAGGAGTACAAATGCTTATCGCAACCGACGTGGCAGCACGCGGAATCGATGTAAACGACCTCACGCACATTATCAATTACAATCTTCCCGACGATATCGAGAACTATACCCACCGAAGCGGCCGTACCGGTCGTGCAGGAAAATCGGGAATTTCGATCTCTATCATTCACATGAAAGAACAGGGCAGAATCCGGATGATTGAAAAAGGAATCGGAAAGAAATTCCTCCGCCAACCAGTTCCTACGGGTAAAGTGATTTGCGAAAAACAACTCATGTACCTAATTGACAAATTAGAGACCGTGAGCATCAACGAAGAGGAGATAGAACCATTTCTCCCATCGGTTTATACAAAACTGGAAGCACTCTCGAAAGAAGATCTTATCAAACATTTTGTATCTCTCGAGTTTAACCGTTTTATCGAATATTACGGCAATACCCCCGATCTTAATGCACCTGATACGCATGAAAGAGGTGGAAGAGACAGTCGTGACGGACGCGATAGCCGTGACGGACGTGACGGACGTGATGGCCGCGAAAGTCGGGACGGACGCAGAAGTTCTTCTGAAGGATTGACCCAATTCAGGCTCAATGTTGGTTTATCGCAAGGATTAATTCCAAAAGATATTATCACCTTTGTGATTGATGCAACCGGAAGCAGGAATGTCGAAATCGGCAAGATTGAGCTGTTCAAAACACATGCTTTGGTTGAAATCGATTCGCAGGCAGCAAATGCCTTCCTGAAAAACAGTCGCGGGATGAACTTCCGTGGATCGTTCTTTGATGCAGAAGTTAGCAGTCCGGGCCGCGAAGGCGGAGACCGTGGAGGCGATAGAGGTGGTGATAGAGGTGGTGATAGAGGTGGTGACCGTGGAGGAGACATCCGCGGAAGATTTGACCGTGGCTTCCGGAAACCAGAAGGTGGTGGCGAATTTAAACGCCGCGACAGGAAAAAAAGGTTTTAAAAAACTCAACATATATTAAGAAGCCGGAAAGCATTTTGCCTTCCGGCTTTTTTTGACGAAACCTTTTTGGGACGATAACAGTTAATAACAAGAATGACAATGTTTTCTCAAACAGTAAACGATACAAACGAAAACCATCCTGACAAACGACGGATCAGGATTGCTGTTTCGCTGTTCTATTTTAGCATGGGACTTTGCTTTGCCTCATGGGCAAGCCGTATTCCTGATATTAAAACCGCACTATCGCTCAGTGATGCCGCATTTGGCACAATTTTATTTGCTTTGCCAGTCGGTCAGTTTTTGATGATGCCATTCTCAGGCAAACTCGTAACTCATTTTGGGAGCAGTAAAGTAATTTTATTCGCGATGCCGTTATATGCACTATGTCTTACAAATTTAGGACTCGCAACCCATGGCTGGCACCTTGGAATTGGACTCTTCCTGTTTGGAGTGTTTGGAAACATGTGCAATATCGCGGTTAATACACAGGGTATTGCAGCCGAGAAGATCTACGAGCGTCCAATTATGGCAGCATTCCATGGTGGATGGAGCATTGCGGGATTTACAGGCGCCCTTGTCGGACTTGCAATGATTAACCTGAAAGTTCCGCCTTATTATCACTTTTGGATCGTCATCGGAATAGTTTCCGTGATTATCTTGTTGAATTACCGGATGCTTGTCCAGGGGAAATCGGGCCCGGCGATGGCATCGTCGAAAAAACGATTATTCTCAAAACCCGACAGCACATTGTTGCAACTGGGTGTGATAGGGTTCTGTAGCATGGCCAGCGAAGGGGCAATGTTCGACTGGAGCGGTATCTACTTTAAAGATGTGGTTAAAGCCCCCTCCTCCCTCGTAATACTCGGTTATACTTCGTTTATGATTATGATGGCTTCAGGAAGATTTGTGGCCGACAGACTTGCCGCCCGGTTTGGCAGGATGCATTTGCTTCAGGTCAGTGGTATCCTAATCTCCTCCGGTCTTTTTCTCTCTGTTTTCTTTCCCTATTTGATTACGTCAACCATCGCGTTTATGATGGTAGGGCTGGGCGTTTCAAGTATTGTTCCATCTGTGTACAGCGCTGCCGGAAAACATGCCACAATAGCCCCTGGAATTGCATTGGCTACAGTTTCGAGTGTGAGCTTCCTCGGTTTCCTGATGGGTCCACCACTGATTGGTTATATTTCCGCTGTTGCCGGGTTGCGTTACTCCTTTGGAGTAATTGGTATTTTTGGCATCTGCATCACACTATTGGTTTCGAAGATTAAGGTAATGCATTAAATTGATTTGATTCTCAAAACTTTCAGACATGTAGCTTTTGAATTAAGAGGTTAATATTGTCAATCTATAGCAAATATTCAGGTATACCTTGTTTAAAAAAGCCAATTTCTAATTGATCGTATAAATATTTACAATAAAAAAATAATACTTATCTTCTGAATAATTAGGCAACCTGCTCCCTATCTTTGCAGCAATCCTTCCCATCCTTACTGAATTTCCTGTTGCAATTTTCATAAAACCCGCTCTTTAAGACTGCAATAATAATGCGAAAGAACCATGAAAATTGATAATATCAATAGTAATACCTCTCCGTCGTGGATGGAGATTGTTTCAAAGTACAACTTTTCGAATCCGGT
>Ga0302296_1002608_pt1 | contig 12056 bp, 10 predicted proteins | sample III_Fen_N3_1_FD_194546 | JGI IMG/M metagenome (GOLD analysis project Ga0302296, IMG submission 194546) | Peat permafrost microbial communities from Stordalen Mire near Abisko, Sweden - III_Fen_N3_1 | ecosystem: Environmental > Terrestrial > Soil > Wetlands > Permafrost | place: Sweden: Abisko... | reverse complement strand
AGTTGGTTAGAATACATGCCTGTCACGCATGGGGTCGCGGGTTCGAGTCCCGTCCAGACCGCGAAAGCTTCGGAAGAAATTCCGGAGCTTTTGTGTTTATATACAACTCCGCCATTCAAATTATCTTTTCAATTCCTGAATTGATGGTAGTCAACCCAATTGCGGGATTTAATTTATTCCTGAATCGAATACGTTTTTTATTACTTTAGCGACGAAAAACCAGTGTATGTTTGAAAATCTTAATCAGCCTTATCCTTTTAATAATAATTTCAAGCACAACATGAAAACTATCGGACTTGTTGCGATGGGATTTGTGCTGCTGGTACTCTATATCCAGCCTTTTGGCATTAATTTTCTTAAGTCGGAGCATGATGGTTATTTTGTTTTGGGGGCTGGTTTAATGAGCGCAGGAACTTTCTTTGCAAACACAATGCTATTACCTGGAATCATGCCAAAGGTTTTTGATCCTTCACGATGGACTATTCGGAAAGAGATGGTATGGAACATTTGGCTGTTCAGTAATTTGTTTGTGATCTTCTCATTGATGGCATGGTTTGTCAACGAAATACAATTTACAGAATTATCTATTTTCAGGATCGGGTCTTTAGCCTTACTGCCGCTTGTTTTATTTAATCTGATCAGCTATAATCACTCTCTGAAGGATACCATGGTGAATGTTCTCGACAATAGTCGCAAACATTGGTTCAGGGAGGAGAAACCCGAGGTTCCTGAATTTCGGGGTATAAAACTTGTCGCCGAAAATGGGAAGGATGTTTTTTCAGCTGGGATTGAAAATATTTTGGTTTTTCACTCTTCTGGCAATTATATTGAGATATTCTGGTTGGATAATCAAATAAGGAGGAAAAAACTCTTTCGTCAAACTTTTGCATTTGTCGAGCAGTACATGAAGGAGAATCCTGATTTCAAAAAATGTCATCGTTGTTGGATGGTTAACCTTAAAAAGGTTGACGCGGTAACAGGAAACTCCAAAGGCTATTTTATAGAAATAAACAAACTTGGATTTAAGGTGCCCGTCTCCCGAAATTATATTTCGGCCTTCCGGGAGCTACTATCCCAATCACCGCAAGGAGATTCTTTCCATGAGAATCTTTAATTTTTCGTCGTCATTCGTCCCTGTTCTATTTGCATTTCGTCCCATAATCCTGTAATTGTGCCCAATTTGCGCAGAATAAACCATTTTTTAACTGCGAATGGCTATAGTGATTATCATTGTGCCGAATTTCAAAACTAGCTTAAAGGTTTGGGAATAGCTCCTGCAACCTTTTAAGAATAAATTTTAATCTTGGCATAAATAATGAAAGATCTTAGTATTGGAGGTTTTAAAATAAAATTACCCATTATACAGGGTGGCATGGGTGTTGGAATTTCCTTATCCGGGCTTGCCTCTGCTGTAGCAAATGAAGGTGGAGTTGGGGTTATTTCCCCCGCCGGAATTGGTTTTCTTTATAAAGAACACTCAAAAGATTATCTTGAAAACTGTATTTTCGGTCTTACTGAAGAGATCAGAAAAGCAAGAGAAAAAAGCAAAGGAATTATAGGTGTTAATATCATGGTCGCATTATCGAATTATGCTGATTTGGTAAAAACGTCCGTGAAAGAAGGAGTTGATATTATTTTTTCAGGTGCTGGTTTACCACTCGATTTGCCAAAATATTTGACTGAAGGTTCTAAAACCTGTCTTGTCCCTATTGTATCTTCTGCAAGAGGAGCTGCGTTGATCTGCAATAAATGGAAAGCCAACTACGACTATTTACCTGACGCAATTGTTGTGGAAGGACCTAAAGCCGGAGGCCATTTGGGATTCAAGGTTGAACAACTTGAAGATGAGAATTTCTCCCTTGAGAAGATTATTCCTGAAGTAATTGCTGTTGCCAAGGAAATTGGAGATAGGAATGGTCGTACAATTCCGGTTATTGCTGCTGGCGGTATTTATACCGGTGAGGATATTGAGAAATTTTTCGAAATGGGTGTAGCCGGTGTACAAATGGGTACCCGCTTTGTCACAACCGTTGAATGTGATGCATCTGATAAATTCAAGCAGGCCTATATTGATGCGCGTCCTAATGATGTTCGGATCATAAAGAGTCCTGTGGGTATGCCGGGAAGGGCTATTTCAAGCGTATTTCTCGATGAAGTGGATGCAGGAACCAAGCATCCAAAGTTCTGTCCGGTTAACTGTATCAAAACTTGCGATATTAGTACTGCACCATATTGTATCATCGCTTCACTGACTGCTGCATTAAAGGGAAATTTCAAAAGTGGTTATGCCTTTGCGGGAAGTAACGTATGGCGAAATGATAAAATTGTGACAGTGAAGGAATTATTTTCGACACTAATTCAGGAGTTTAACGAATACCAAAGTAAGATAAATTTGTCTCTTACCTAGAGAGCTAAAGAATTACATACCAATCCCAAAAGGTGAACATCGTAAGTGTTCACCTTTTGTTTTCCTATATCAAACCAAATAGTTTCAAATCCGAAGCATGAATCAGAAGAAAGGAAGCAAAATTGGATCCTATTTCCTTTGTGAAATAATAATTTTGCTTTTATTCTGATTGTGGCAAGTTTGGTTATTTAAGCAAATGCCACGTATACAATTGGGTAAATACTCATCTAATTAGCTGTTTTGTATTACAAGATAATACCTTGTTCCCAAATTCCGGAATCATATATTATTAATTGATATTCCCACTTTATTGCGATTTAGAGATTCCTATAAGAACGTTTTGTTATTGAAATCCTCAAATTGCGATTATTCTTCTTAATTTTGAACAGTATTTTTGAGCATTTAGACAGCTATACGGCCCTGGTTAATGCTTAAGAACGCTTTATAAGGAAAAAGATTCCATCAGCCGTGCGTAAAATTTTATTAGGTATGAATTATTTGAACAATACTAAAAAAACTCTTTTCCTGCTATTTGTATTATTGACGGCAGGCCAGATGACCTCATTTGCGCAGGATATCCAGGGGCAGGCCATTAAATTCGGAAGGGTTTTGAAATTGATCGAGAGTTTTTATGTCGATACGACCAATGTTAATAAGCTAACTGAAAATGCGATAACGGAGATGCTTTCAACCCTTGACCCACATTCAATCTATATATCTAAGGATGAGGTTGCCGAAATGAATCAGCCGCTTGAAGGTAATTTCGAAGGAATTGGGATCTCATTTAACGTGTTTCAGGATACTTTAATGGTCATGACAACGATTCCGGGTGGACCTTCTGAACTTGTAGGCCTACGACCTGGTGACCGGATCTTAAAAGTCGATGGGAAGAATATTGTCGCTATTGGCCTTAAAACTACTGATGTCTATAAACTTTTGCGGGGAGATAAAGGGACAAAAGTGAATCTTTCTGTTCTTAGAAAAGGGGAAAAGGCTCCGCTTGAGTTCACAATTATCCGTGATAAAATCCCAATATTCAGCGTCGATGCTTCATTTATGCTCAACAAAGAAACTGCATATATTAAGCTCAATAAATTTGCTGCTACAACCATTGATGAATACAAGGAGGCAATGAAAGCGCTTAATGCCGAAGCTAAAGTGAAAAACCTTGTTCTTGATCTGCGAGGCAATGGTGGGGGCTTTCTTGGTGCAGCTTATGAGCTTGCCAATCAATTTCTTGAAGAAAAGAAGTTAATTGTTTATACTGAAGGTACGCATAGTCCGCGAAGAGATTACTATTCAACAACACGTGGTGATTTTATTCGTGGAAATCTTGTTGTTTTGATTGACGAAGGTTCAGCCTCAGCATCGGAGATTGTTTCAGGAGCAATTCAGGATTGGGACAGGGGAGTACTTATTGGTCGACGCACGTTTGGCAAGGGGCTTGTTCAGCAACCATTTCCACTTAGCGATGGTTCAATGATTCGATTGACCACTGCTCACTATTATACTCCTGCAGGAAGAAATATTCAGAAACCTTATAAAAATAATATTCAGAATTATAAGAATGAATATTTGAACCGATATAATAACGGCCAGATGTTTAACAAGGATAGCATTTCTTTCCCGGATTCATTGATGAGGCCAACCTTGGTTACCAAGCGTAAAGTTTATGGCGGTGGCGGAATTATGCCCGATATTTTTATTCCTATGGATACATCCATGTATTACCGCTATTTTAATAATCTGGTGCGCAAAAATGTTCTGTTTCCGTTTGTCGTAGGTTTAATTGATAAAAACAGAGACCAATTGAAAGCTAAATACAAAACATTTGCTGATTTTAAGACTAATTTCCTTGTTACGGATGCCATGATTGATGATTTGATTAAAGCTGGGGAGAAGGAGGGAATTAAGCGGGACGACGAAAGTCTGAAAGTTTCAGGTGTAATTATTAAAAGACAAATAAAGGCGCTTGTAGCCAGAGATTTATATGACGTTGGAGTGTATTATCAAATTATGATAGAAGAGGATAAAGAGGTCGATAAGGCATTAGAAATTCTCTCCGATCAGAAAGCGTTCAATCGCTATTTGAATAAATAAAGACAGGTGAATTGTTACAGGATTAAAGCGATTAACTAAATAGTTCAGGATTATAATAGTACTGACTTTTATATAAATCCCGGCTAACTTAGTCATAAAGCGTTCAACCTGTTTTATTTGTAATAATTTGAATATGAGCTCCTTTTTTGATTGGGCATTAACCAACAAGATCGAACTTGGTGGAACTGTTTTCGGATTGATTTATATTTGGCTCTCGATTCGTCAAAGTTTACATACATGGACTGCGGGAATAATAACTTCCCTGCTTTATTGTTGGGTATTTTTCGAAGCCAAATTTTATGCCGGCATGTGCCTTCAGGTCTATTATTTGGTAATCAGTGTCTATGGATGGTTTAGCTGGCGATATGGCGGACCAAAGGATTCTGGCGGAGAACAATTGAGAGTTAGTAGAACAGGTACGAGCCTTTGGATAAACCTATTTATTTTCAATGTGCTCATAACTTTGTTGATGTATTATATTTTACGTCGGTTCACTGATTCACCCATTCCATTTTGGGACGCTTTTACAACATCTCTGAGCATTTTTGCAACATGGATGCTTGCCCGGAAAAAGATAGAACAGTGGCTGATCTGGATCTTTGTTGATTTGGTTTCTGTTGGTTTGTATCTTTATCGTGGGCTCTATCCGACTGTTTTCTTATTTCTGGTCTATGCGGTTATGGCCGTAATCGGCTATTACGAATGGAGAAAGGATGAGAAGGAGCTATGTTGATTAAAAATAAATTAAACCGTATTGTTATTACCGGACCAGAATCGACCGGAAAAACTGAATTGGCAAGGGCATTGGCAGGGAAACTTGAAACTGTCTGGATTCCGGAATATGCCCGGTATTATGTTGAAAATCTGAATCGTCCCTATAATTATGACGATATTGTTCAAATTGCCCGATACCAGGTGGCTCAGGAATCTGAGTATGGATTAAAGATGGGAAATGGTGTGCTGATATTTGATACCTGGTTGATTATTACTAAAGTATGGTTCGATCTTGTATTCGGGAAATGTCCTGATTGGGTTATTGATCATATCCGGTCATCAAAAATTGATCTTTTCTTGGTTTGCGATACCGATTTACCCTGGATTGCTGATCCCGTGAGGGAAAATGGTGGTGAAAAAAGGGAGCAATTGATTCAGTTGTATTGTAAGGAGATCAAATCATTTGGGTTTAGATTTGAGATAGTTAACGGAATTGGACCGTTAAGAACCGAAAATGCAATTAAGGCACTTTTAAAGCACGGACTGAAACTATAATTTGATTTGATTGTTAGTTACTCAAATTTGATGCTTTAAATGGAATAATAATTAATAACCAATTTTGATTTATATGAAAATTGCAGATAATATTATCGATCTCGTTGGACGTACTCCAATGGTAAGATTAAATCGTTTGGCAGAAGGGATAGATGGTCAGGTAATTGTAAAACTTGAATCACAGAATCCAGGTGGCTCGGTAAAAGACAGATTAGGGTTTGCTATGATTGATGCTGCGGAAAAGAATGGATTGATTAATAAGAATACCATCATCATTGAACCTACCAGTGGAAACACTGGTGTTGCCCTTGCTTTTGTTTGCGCCGCCAAAGGTTATCGGCTAAAAATTGTAATGCCTGACACCGTCAGTGTTGAGCGAAGAATGATTGTCAGTGCATACGGGGGAGAGGTTATCCTTACTCCCGGAAAAGATGGGATGAAAGGGGCTATTGCCAAAGCTGAGGAGATCCATCAAAATACACCCGGAAGTTATATTCCGATGCAGTTTGTGAACCCTGCCAATCCGGAAATCCACCGCAAAACTACAGCTATTGAGATTTGGGAAGATACAGACGGCAAAGTAGATATTTTTGTGGCGGGCGCAGGAACAGGCGGAACAATCACCGGTGTGTCTGAAGTCATCAGGTCAAAAAAACCAACCTTCTATTCTGCGGTAGTTGAACCTGAAGAATCGCCGGTTTTGTCAGGTGGAGCTCCTGGACCTCATAAGATTCAAGGAATTGGTGCAGGATTTATCCCCCAGGTGTTGAACACTTCTTCTTATGATGAGATCATTAAAGTTTCATCTGCCGATGCATTTGATACTGCCCGGAAACTGGCAAGTTTGGAAGGTATTTTTTGTGGAATGTCTGCCGGAGCCAATGTTTTTGCTGCGCTTCAGGTTGCCAGACGTCCCGAGAATAAAGGTAAAATGACTGTTACGATAATTTGCGACACGGGTGAACGTTATTTAAGTACCCCATTATTTGCTTATGATAATGAAAAATAGGGAGGGAGAACAATTGCTGGAACTGACTGACTCTGCTGTCCGGTCTTTGGTTGATGCAAGATCATTTGATATTCTGTGTCACAGACATCGGACAGGAGAGTCTATGCCCTCCACCGAAAAATTAAGGATAATTGTAGAAAAAGTTCGTCAGATTGTTTTTCCCGGGTATTTTGGTGAAATTAACCTGAAGCCTGAAATGCTTCCGTATTATATGGGAGTTCTAATTGATGAGGTATATGAACTTATTTCTGATCAGATATTTGCCGGCTTGTGTTTTATCTGTGAAAGCGAACCAGATCGCGATCTGTTCGGGAAACGAGACAAAGCTGAAGCGATTGCTTCCGAATTTGTTAAAGGTCTGGCTGAATTGAGGCGAATACTGATTACTGATGTGAATGCTGCTTACCTTGGTGATCCGGCCGCCAATAGTGTTGGCGAGGTCATCTTTTGTTATCCGGCTATCAGGGCGATTTCAAGTTACCGGATAGCACACAGTCTTTTTTCCCTTGAAGTCCCACTCATCCCAAGAATAATCACGGAGATGGCTCATTCAGAAACTGGAATTGATATTAATCCTGAGGCAGTTATTGGTGAGTATTTCACAATTGACCATGGAACCGGTGTCGTTATCGGATCAACCAGTATTATCGGGAATAATGTGAAATTATTCCAGGGAGTAACCCTGGGTGCTAAAAGTTTTCCGCTCGACGAAAATGGCAATCCCGTTAAAGGTATTCCACGTCATCCTGTTGTTGAAGATAATGTGATCATTTATTCCAATGCAACCATCCTTGGACGTATCATCATCGGTCATGATTCAGTGATTGGTGGGAATATTTGGGTAACTAACGATCTGCCCCCATACTCCAAAGTTGTACAGACGAAGACCCGTAATGCCGATTTTTTTAATGGAGGAGGTATCTAAACAATTATTTTAATCCACAGAAAGAACTACTTTTGCCGTCGCATGTTGAATAAGTTTCAATTGAGTTGCTTGGAGTCGGGCAATATGCAGATTTTGTTGTAGTCAATTTAGTAAAAGGGAGTATCTGTGAGTAAGTTTAAAATAGTCGCCAAAACATTGGCCGGATTAGAAAATATTTTGGCTGGTGAAATCCGGGCATTAGGCGCTGAATCGGTTTTGGTTGAAAGACGTGCCGTATCGTTTATGGGAGATCAGGAACTTTTGTATAAGGCTAATTTCCATCTTCGTACCGCCATAAAAATTCTTAAACCAATTGCTGAATTTGAAGTTACCAACCGTGATGAACTCTACGATCATGCAAAAGAAATTCCCTGGACCAACTATCTGGCTCTTGGGAAATCATTCGCAATCGACAGCACGGTTCAGTCCGAAATGTTTGTCAATTCAATGTTTGCCTCTCTAAGGGTGAAAGATGCTATCGCCGACCAGTTCCGGGAAGCTACGGGTAAACGTCCTTCAGTAAATTCTGATGACCCGGATATCAGGATCAATGTTTACCTGATGAACAATCATTGTATTCTTTCGCTTGACAGCTCAGGTGAATCACTTCACAAACGTGGTTACCGGATAGGACAGGGTGAAGCTCCAATAAACGAGGTGCTTGCTGCCGGAATGATTCTTTTGACCGGTTGGCATGGCGAAAAAGATTTCTATGACCCAATGTGTGGTTCGGGAACCTTGTTGATTGAAGCAGCCATGATTGCCAAAGGAATTCCTCCCGGAATGTATCGTAAATCTTTTGGTTTTGAAAAGTGGCCTGACTTTAATGAAGAGCTATTTGCCGAAATCTATAATGGAGACTATGAAAAGGAGTTTAATGGTAAGATCGTTGGCTCAGATATTTCTGTAAAAGATATTTCAATTGCCAGGGCCAATATAAAGAACGCGAGTCTGACAAAAGTTATAGAGGTTGAGGTTCAGGATTTTATTCAGAGTGAACCCCCTTTCCAAAATGGAATAATTATTACAAATCCTCCTTACGGCGAAAGGATGAAGCCTCAGTCAATTGTGGAATTATATACTGCGATTGGTAATACGCTGAAAAATAAATTTGTGGGTTTTGAAGCCTGGATCATTTCAAGTTCAGTCGACGGTTTAAAAAGCGTAGGTTTAAAACCTTCCAAAAAAATTGACCTCTTCAACGGTGCTTTGGCTTGTAGTTTCCGATGCTTTGAATTGTTTCAGGGTACACACAAACAGGCTGTTATTATTAAAAAGCACGTGGAGTAAATCTGAAACTTCTTCTTTTAATTGGAATACCTCATTTTTCATCAGAATGAGGTATTTTATTTTTTGCGTCGCTCAATTCAAACCTAAAAACAACGCATTAACCTTACTGATAAAGAATCTCCTGTGGTTTGCCCCCCAGGAAATCATCAAATCTGGCCTTTGGCTGACCGAATGCATTAAATATAAACTGCGAGTTGTCTTTTGGCGCAATTGGAAACCAGCTTAGCCGGAGTTCCAGAACATTAAATATGAGTGATTCGTTATGAACCCGGATACCAAATCCGATTCCTGAGTAAAAATCCTGCTTGAATATTTTATGCATATCATCCGAAAGGAACGCCGCATCGGCAAAGAAGTAATTGGCAAATCTGAATCCGTCATAGTCCCATCCCCAAAACCGAACTGATTCGATATTTACTTTCAAACGATTAATTCCCTTTGTGTCCAAAGAGAAGAAGTCACGCAGTCCGAACCTTCTGTTAATCACGAGGTATTCCTCTTTGAAACGATTGATCCCGCTCAATAGTTCCATATTGATGAAAAAGCGATATGGATGCCTGTTAATATAAACCAATTTGCTGAAATAGTTAGTATTTAACTGAAAGGCACCTTGTTCAATCCGTGAGTCGCCGATATAACCACCGATACCAACCTGCCATTTAAAATAGCCACCGCTATTCAGAATATTAGCTTTGGTATATCGAATGTGAAAATAGGGACGCACTTGATGGTCGTCATTATCAAGTCCAAGCGCTACTTCTGCATAACGTCCATAAGGAATATCTTCGGTAATCCCATAGCCATAGATCCGGTTATTCTTAAATAAATGTCGTTTACTAATGGCTAACGAACCAACTATAAAATTGTGATTCCTGAAAAAACTGTTTGTAGTGGCATCTGCTGTTTTGTTGTAGTAATTTCGATGAAGATACCTCCCTGCAACGATTAAATTCCCTAATTTGGAGTAGATGTTTTTGTTTTTTATCAATTGTCCATACCAGAAATCTGAGTAAAGATAAGAGGCCGCAGTATCTAATTTTGTGTATGAATACGGCGTCAGAAAGTAATCAGAATAGGTTCTTTCTATTGAAACGCCACCTGCCCAGTCCACCTTGGAAGCAATGAAATTTTTTTCAATAAAAACATCCCAACTTTTCTTTCGATAAGTATTCGTATATCCGATACCCGTACTGATGAATTTTTTCCACACATCGGTTATTACGTAGTCAAAAGTACCTCCCCATTGGGGCTTTTCGTTTAAATCGTAAGATATACCTGCCAGAAGTTGGTGACCAATTCCAAACATATTTTGATCGGCAATCCTCCAGGCAGTTGATGTAGAACTTAAGTTTCCACTTAACCCATACTCAAATTTCTCTTTAACAAGCACCAACACATCTACCTCGTTAGCGTTTTGTTTCGAACGGGAAAGAATGATGGCAACATCTTGAATATAAGGAAGATCACGGATGATTTTCTCATTGTCGGCCATCAGTTGCGGATCAACGGTTTCTCCTGTATTGAAAAGTAACTGATTCCGAAGCTTATGCTCTGTCGTCTTTGCATGAAAAGTATTACCGGTTCTTTCAAGCCAGCCGGAAGCTTGTTTTGTAGTGTCCTCAAATGTTGGTCCGAAAACATCGAGTTGCTGAATATGTATTTTACTGATTATTCTGCCAGTATAGGGTTCAAAGTATCGTGTACTCTTTACCCCCATCAGTTCCTTTAAGGGTTGATTTTCTTTGATAATCAGTGAAAATAAATTTCGGGTGATGAAATTATTATCTGCTTTGCTTTTAATTACAGCTAAAGAGGCGTTCTTATTAAGATTTTCAGCATGAATATCTGAAGACTTCTGGATTGTATCTTTACCTTTCTTGTTTGACTTTAGTTCGGAGACCCGTGTCTCCAAATAAGCATAGATCGGTTGATTCTCCTGTGTTATGGTATCTTTTGATCCGGAAATAGCTGCTGAAGGTGTGGGTCGTTTATCAATCAAAAAACAAGTATTGGAGACGCAATCCATACTACTTACTTTGTGGATTAAAGCAAAAGCAGATTGGCCAAATATCACTGCCAACATCGTGGCAAGCAAACCATATTTACGTAGTGAAGATCTCAATAAAAGGACGATTCCAGAAGTTGTTTTACGATTTCATTAACTTTCGGGAGTAAAGTTAAATTTAAATGGCAAAATTCAGAAGGATTCCATTAATTTGAGCCGATTTAAAATAGTTCTAAAATTGCATAATTGCATTTCAATTGATTTATGATTAAACCTGATGCGGTGATTTTTGATATGGATGGCGTACTTGTTGATAGTGAGCCAATTCATGTTCAAATTGAAAAGAAAATTTTCGGACAACTTGGGATTGTGGTAACTGAAGCGTCACATCAGAGTTATATGGGGGCTTCATCTGATTTCATGTATGCTGATCTTAAGACAAGGTATGGGCTGCCTGAGTCGGTTGAGGAGCTTATGGCACATGACGATTCTTTCCGTAGCAATTATTTCAGGGAATTGGAGGTGATTCAACCCAATGAGGGAGTAGTAAGCTTGCTTGAGGAGCTAAAATTGGCAGGAATAAAACTTGCTGTGGCCACTTCATCTTCGCCTGAGATGGTCATGATCTTACTGACCAGGTGTGGGATTGAATCCTACTTTGACGCGATCATTACAACAAGCGAAGCAGGAGCAAGTAAGCCTGCCCCTGATGTTTACCTGCTCGCAGCCCAAAGATTAGGGGTGTTACCTGCCAGTTCTGTTGTTTTCGAAGATTCACCCAACGGACTTTCTGCGGCAAAAAGTGCCGGTATGTTTTGCATTGCCATGCAACCCAATTGTGCGTTTGATCTTTCAAAAGCTGATTTTCTGATCGGGACATTCAGCGGCTTTAGGCTTGAACAGTTATTGGAAATTTTTAATTCGAAGCACTAAAAGGAAAGCGACAATCACATGGGTATAAAAAAAATGTTATCGGGCGAAGCTTTTGACGTAGTTCATAACCGGAGTTTCAGACTCTTCCTGATCTACCGATTTTTAATGACTTCGGCTA
>Ga0302296_1002599_pt1 | contig 12071 bp, 7 predicted proteins | sample III_Fen_N3_1_FD_194546 | JGI IMG/M metagenome (GOLD analysis project Ga0302296, IMG submission 194546) | Peat permafrost microbial communities from Stordalen Mire near Abisko, Sweden - III_Fen_N3_1 | ecosystem: Environmental > Terrestrial > Soil > Wetlands > Permafrost | place: Sweden: Abisko... | reverse complement strand
GGTAATTCAGGTCTCAATCAATACGGAGGAACGGATGCATGTGGCTTTGCCCTAAGTTATTTTACAGGTGATTATTTGGCCATTAAAGATGCTGCCGAAGTGTCTCCGAATGTACTCAACGATTATTTTGCGAGTACATTAGCAGTGCGTGATTTGAACCTGAACCCGGATGCTTCGAATGCCTCAATGGGAAGCCTCTATAATGGAAACATTACCAATATGGTAACAGCTATTGCTGATTTACAGGAAAACCGTTTGGAGATTTTATCTAATAATTACCAATACGATCAATTGCAACGTATTCGTGAAATGAAAGTTTATGCAGCAGTCAACCTGCAAACAACCAATACCTTTGCAGGAGCAGCTTTGTATCGTTCAAGTGCCAATGAAAGTGCGTATCAGGAGAATTATACCTTTGATAAAAACGGAAACTTGTTAACCCTAAAACGCAATGGAAGTGGCTTTGACGGAACACCGCTCGCTATGGACAACTTTACGTATAATTATTATACAACTATTGGCGGCGCTGCAACCACTACAAACCCTACCAACACCAACCGTTTGGCTTCAGTAGGAGATGTTGCGGCCACGGATAATAACTACGGGGATGATATAAACAGCGGTCAAACCGCCAACAATTATGTTTACAATACTATTGGTCAATTAACTCAGGATGTTGATGAAGACATCACAAATATTGAGTGGACAGTGACGGGGAAAGTAAAAAAGATTACTTTTAATCCAGCCGCTAACAAAAATGACGTGAAGTTTATCTACGACCCAATGGACATGCGAGTAGCCAAAATGGTATACAAACTTACAGGAGCAAATCCGAGTATAGAGTATACGTATTACAGCTACGATGCAAGCGGAAATGTGATGGCAACGTATAACCGTACAATAACATTGAGATCAACAGCCGGTGGTATTCGCACATTCGATGACTATTATGGTTTGGAAGAACAACATATCTACGGCTCTTCGCGTATAGGTACGGAACTTACTCCGTCAACACAACTTATTGTGAGAGCATCTGCCACACAACCAACAAGCTATGCGTTGAATATTGAAACCGCGCAAGGATTTGTTTGGACGTCAACCGGCGAACGCTCTTTTGACAATACCAAACGAACAGTAGCGGATAAGTACTACGAACTCTCCAATCACTTGGGGAACGTATTGGCAGTGATTACCGATCGCAAGATTGAGTTGGGTACAAGTAATATCTACACAGCAGATGTGGTGAGTTACAGTGATTACTCTCCGTACGGTACACTATTGGATGGACGCCACGGCCAACAAAACGGCACAGATTACCGCTACGGCTTCCAAGGTCAAGAGGCTGACGATGAAATCAAAGGGGAAGGAAACTCGTACAATTACACCTACAGAATGCACGATCCAAGGATAGGTAGGTTCTTTGCTATCGATCCGTTGGCAGCACAGTATGCGCACAACTCACCTTATGCATTTAGTGAGAACATTGTAATCAATGCAGTTGAGCTTGAGGGACTTGAGAAGGTCGACGTTACAATAACGAATGGTGTAAAGCCTAAACCGAAGGTATTAAAACCATCTCAGTGGTATGTTTATACTTATGTTACAACCGCAACTGGGGCTTACTTTTCTATACCTATAACTTATTGTGAGACAGATAGCAAAAGTTTTTCTAAAGCTGCAAAGTATAACACCGATAATCATAATGATTGGGCATATAAAACAATTGCTCAAAGAAGACAATATTATCAATGGGTTGATGCGCAATTAAAAGGAAAATCTAAATGGTTTGAAGCAGCAGTAATCGTAACTGCATGGAATGCTGTTGGTGCAGCTGAGGATGTAAACGGTCCTTATCTAAGTAGTCAAGCAGAACACTTTCTTGTTCGAGGTAACAAATACCTCTTAGATAAAAACATGTATAATGCAAAGCGTTTAATTGATGGGAAAGGCACAACTTCATACAGCTTTAAAGACGCCGAAGGTAAGACTCAATACTTTGATCATCTGAAAAACATGGATCTTGATTTTAAAATTGTAGAATTTGAACAGTCAAAAGTACAAGAGTTTATTGATCTTTATAAGGAAAACAATCCAACAGTGGATATGAATGAAGTTTTCAAAAGTATAAATAGTTCTTTTGGAGCTCCACTTGCAGATTATAGAATTAAAGCGATAATGAAAGAACATTTTACAGACTCTGAAGGTAATTCCACATTTGACTTTAGTAAATATGCAGATAGGGTTAAATTAGGTCAAGAATTGATTAGAATACTTTACAAAGAAGAAAAGAAAACATAAATTGACGAGTTAATGAAAAAACTATGGAACATACTTGCAGAATCCGTATTTCTAATTGTCTTAGAAACGGCACTTCAATATTTGATATGTTCTTTATTTCGTGTTTCTCAATATGGTTTTGAATCACTTTTCAGATATTTACCAAATATGGGAATGACCGTTTATCACAAGTTGTTTTTAGACATATGTCAAATTTTTATTGCGAGATTCCTTTTTTTTGAGTTTGTTTTAAAATTAGTTATTATTGGATTTTGTTTTGATAAATTCATATTGAAGACTATTTTAAATGTCATGTCAATAATTGTTTTTGCAGTTGTAATTTCATTTGTTTTTAATTTTAATTACCTCAATCCTAAACTTGTATTTGATCCTTCGGACGGACTTATAATAAATTTAATAATAGCAGTTAGCTTATTGCAAACAGTAAAGTTTTTAATTGGTCAGAAGCGGTAGTATTCCAATGTGGATAGTATAACATACATGAAAACAACATTTACTGGTCGTGTATCAAATTATCAAATAATTCACAAAGTGCTTGATATTGAGTTTCTTGATATCTTTAAAAGCTAATGCTCGGGTAAAAATAAGGTGTTTTCAAATGACTTGAATTCTCACTGAACCGGAGATCGTTCATTAGAATTGATTTATAGGCAAATTTTCTATTGGCTGTATCAAATTATCAGATAAAACAATGGCTATATAGTTAAGATTTCAATCTTTGCAGTTCCTAATCAACTATCCAATGGTCTATAAATGGTGCAAATCTTCATGTGTTAAGGCAGGAAAACAAAAAGATGGTACTCAAAAGTATCTATGTAGGTCATGCAAAAAATATTAACAGCGATCGTACAACTATTTGGTTTATTATCCGTTAGTTCAAGATCAATTTCGGCGTTTTGAAGATATGGGAGTTGGAGTTAGCAAAGCAGCCAAGTTTCTTCGAATAAGTGTCAATACATTTCAGAAATGGGTGTTAAAAGCAGAGAACTTGAAACCTGTTATTCGATTTCCTCCTAATTGTACTTACGATATTGATGAAATTCAACCATTTATTGGAAAGCGAACAGACAAATACTGGGTATGTTATGGTTGGAATGTTGATTTACAAATGCCTATTGGGTTAAGTGTTGGGGGACGAATGAAAAGATTGAACCGACGAACGATTTGCTTCTCTAAATCATTGACTGTTTTGATTGCTGTATTGAAGATCTATTGTTGGTATTAAGTGGAGGGATGACTTCTTGATGTTTAATTGATCAGTGAAAGCTTTCCGCTCCCTCACTCCACATACTCCCACGCGCTCTGATAAACCCCGTTTTCCTCAATAAAATCGAGCAATTCTTGGTAGAAGTTATCGTTCCCCAAGGTTGCGCTGTCGCCTACGATGATGCACTGAAAGCGTGCGCGTGAGATTGCTACATTGGTGCGACGGTAGTCTTTTAAGAAACCGATGATCTGATCGCTGTTGCTGCGGGTGAGGCTGATGATAATGGTGTTTTCTTCGCGACCCTGAACCGAATCGATGGTAGAAATGGTGTAGGTCGGTAACGCGATTTTGAGCAACCCCAATTGAGCGTTGTAAGGCGATAAAATAATGGTGCCTGTGGGAGCAATCGAAAGGACTTCGATGAGTCGTTTCACAGTAGTTACTTCATCCGGATTGTAAATGCTGCCCGATGCTTCGTCTTGTTGCTCGCCTTCGCCAAAGCCGGCCATGTCTACAAAACGGATTTCTCCTGCTCGATCAAGATGAAACGTTTCAAGACGGTTGTCATAGAAAAATGGATTGATGCTGGCTACAATGGCCGGAGCCATGCGGTATTGTGTGTTCAGTAGAGTAGAAGGAAAGGAATTCATGGCGCGTTCCAGTAACGATTGTTCCAATCCGAGTTGTTTGGCGTGTTGTGAAAATACGGTTGGCGGCAACTGTTGCGGATCTCCACAAAGCACCAATCGTTTTCCGAAACTAGCCACCAGCCACGCCAAGGGTTCCAAACATTGTCCGGCTTCGTCCATGATCACCACGTCGGTTAAGAATGTTTTGGGAAGTTCATTGAACAAACCAACGGGCGTTCCGGCAATCACGGGAATGCTTTCCAACAACTGCTTTTTGGCATCCTGACCTACTTTTCTGATTTCTTTTCTGAGCGAAATACTCTCTTTTCGGGCATCCCGTTTTTCGTCGGCTGCTTCTTTGGTGTAATTGCGAATGTGTTTATTGGCAGTGTTCTCAGCTTTCCGGAGCGATGATTTTAAGTGATCCAGCAATTTTTTGTCTGAACCGTTTTCCAGATAACCGTCGATGGTAAATGCCGAAACGCGATCGCTCATTTTTTCTTCGTTTCCCAAACGCAGGATCGGGATGGACAAATCGAGCAATAAATGGCACAAGTTATCTACCGCAGCATTGCTCGGAGCGCTGATGATGATCTTTTTTCCACGGGCAATCAATTGCTGAATGCCAATGGAAAGTGTGAGGGTTTTTCCTGTTCCCGGAGGACCTTGAATCAACACCACAGGATCAGAACCAAGCAGTTGTCCGACCGCTAATTGTTGTGTAGGGTTCAATTTCTCATGGTCGAAAGCAACGGCTTCGGAAGGATTTTGTTGATCAAGAAATGCCAAAAATGCTTCCACTTGCGGATGTTCGTGCATGAGTTTGCATCCGAGTTCCATACAGCGCATGGTTTTATCATCGGGCACAAACTGAATGGTCACCGGTTCGTCTCGCAGGTTGGGAATATCGTCTGCCGAAAGCGAAAAGGTCCCGCGATTGTAATCCAGTTCCTGTAATCGACCTTCGCCCGACCAATTTCCTTGCACACAACGAACGGAACTACCTTTTCTGAAATACGATTCATTGATCGCGTACGAAGTCTGAAATCCGACGATCGTAAAACTTCCTGCGGTTTCCTGCGACAGAATCGAAACGGGAAATAACAGAATCCCCAATTTCCGCTGTTCAGCCTGCGAAAGGCTTTGCTGTTTTTCAAAAGCGTCGTTCAGTTCTTTTTTTTCGGCACTAACCGCCCGGAGTAATTGCTCAGCGAAATCCACAGCTATCGATTATCGTTACAAAAAAGTTAATTGACCACGTTTTGCTCGCTTCCGAATTTTCGATAGGAAACCATTACCATCAAGGTTGCTAAGAGGCACATCGTTCCGAAGGCAATTGCAATCAAATGCCATTCAAGCGTACCGGCAATCAGTTCTTTCGTCGCCAATACAATGTTCACCACCGGAACGAGCGATGTTACATAGTTGAGTTCCACTCCCGGAAAAAATCCGATCATGGCAGGTAGCACAATCACAATGTTCAACGGGGAAATGATGCTTTGGGCTTCTTTGAAACTTTTCGCCCGCACAGCAATCGGAATCATAATTCCGGCAAAGAAAACGGTTAACGGGAACAATAAACAATACAACAAAGCAATGAAACTTGGTGTAAGAATACCATGAATAACAGCCAAAAGCTCCTTGTCTTTGATCAAATCCATGACTTCGATGGAAAAGAAGAGTCCCAGCAACGAGAAGGTCGAGGCGGTTAACCCCGAAAGTACCACAACGCCCATTTTTCCGACAAGAATTTTCCATCGTGGAACAGGAGTGGTGAGCAGCGTTTCGATGGTGCCGCGTTCTTTTTCGCCAGTGAATAAATCGATGGCCGGATACATACAACCCAAAAACCCGAAGGCGATGAAAATGTAAGGAAGAATTCCACCGGCGAACTTGCCAATCATTTCTTTATCGGAAGCGATATTGCGGTAATCCAAGGCAATCGGAGTAAGGGTTTTTTCATCGATTTTCAGCTCGATGAGTCGTTCTTTTTTCAGTTTTTCACTGATGTAATTGAGGTAGGTTTCGGCTCGTTCTTGCATTCCAACCTCGGTGGCATCGTAGAAAATCTTTACGGGAACAGCTTCTTTTCGAGCCAGGTATTCATCTGCATTTTGGGGAATGTACAACCCAATTTGTAAGGAATCGGTTCGCAAAGCGGCAATCATGGCCATTGTGTCTTTTACCGGAATAATCTCTTTTTTGCCGAGTACAGCAGGAAGTGCTAATAATTCTTTTTCCAAGCGCGAAGTGTGTTGTGAACACAAACCGATGGTCACTTTTTTCTCGGCAGCTTCTTCCTGAAAACTGTTGGAAACTCCCATGAATACATTCATAATGATGGGGAAGATGAGCGTAGGAATGACAATCATCATCATTACCGTTCGGCGATCACGGAGTGTGTCTTTCAACTCCTTCTTAAAAATAGTTCCTATCATAAAGCGGTAGTTTTAGAGGCGTTGACAATGCGAATGAATTCTGCTGTAAGATTCGGTGCTTCCATCTGTGCGCGGAAAGCTTCCATGGTATCGTTGAACAGCAGTTTACCGTTGTAAATAATGCTGATATCGTCGCAAAGCAAATCTACTTCGCTCATAATATGGCTTGAGAAAATAACGGTTTTGCCTTCTTTTTTACAATCGTTGATCAATTGAATGATGTTTTCGGCTGTAATGACGTCCAAGCCACTGGTCGGTTCATCAAAAATCACCACTTGCGGATCGTGAATCATTGTGCGGCAAATTGAAACCTTTTGTTTCATTCCTGTACTCAACTTCCCAATGCGCTTGTTCTGAAAATCGTTCATGTCAAGCAAACCGTACAATTTCTCTTTGCGCTGTTGAATCACACTTTCTTCTATGCCATAGAGCTTTCCGAAATAAGTAATCAGTTCGTTGGGCGTCAATCGGGCATACAATCCGGCGGAACCAGTCAAAAAACCGATTTTTCTGCGCGCTTCTTCCGGGTGTTTAATCGCATCGATACTATCGATCTCAATTTTCCCAGAAGTGGGAGTGAAAATAGTAGATAACATGCGGAGTGTGGTGGTTTTACCGGCTCCGTTAGGTCCCAACAATGCCGATACGCGACCAGGTTGACAGTTAAAACTAAGATTGTCGACCGCTGTAACACTTGTGGCCGTTGTTCCCATTTCCTTGCGCTGTCTGGCGTTCAGGGAAAATGTTTTCGAGAGATGTTCTACGTGAATCATAGAGTGTATTTGTTGTGCTAAAAGTAGCAAGATGTTGTGAGTGGTGGAAGATTTTTTGGTAAAGATGAGTGTTTTAAGGGGGAAAGCGGTTTCTAAACATGCCTGAGGCAGTCACGCGGTTAGGAACGGATAAGGTTTTTTGCTGAAATCGGTTATTTTGCTAATTCAGCAATATAGGCTGATGTCTCAATAATAGCGACGTTTATTTTGGCGTCAGTTTTGAATCAAATATCACCCAATCCCAGTATTCATGGACCTATAAGTGTTTCTAACGGTTAGGAACGGTTAAAACGCTTAACTAAAATCGGCAATTTTACTAAATTAGGTTTTTACTTATTAAATTGATAATCAAATAATTAAAAATTATTTCAGCAAAAAAATCTAAATTATCTTGTTTAATTAACACTGTTAAGTAAATTTGTACCGTTAATTCATCCAAATGGGTATCAGCGAACGAAAAGAACGAGATCGAGAAGACTTGCGCAAAAGCATCCTGAATGCAGCGCGCGAGGTATTCCTTGAAAAAGGATTCGACCAGACTTCTATTCGCAGTATTGCTCAGCGAATTGAGTACAGCCCAACGACTATTTACCTTTATTTCAAAGATAAAAACGACATCTTTTACGCCCTTCACATGGATGGCTTTAATTTGTTGAATACACACATGGCTCCTTTGAATGCTGTGAGTGATCCGTTCGAACGATTAAAGGCAATGGGGCGGATTTACATCCGTTTTGCAGAAGAAAATCCGGATTATTACGACTTGATGTTCGTGCAAAAAGCCCCCATGGATTCTTTGGAAGAGGAGGAGTCTTGGATGGAAGGGAAAACTGCATTTGACGGACTTCGAGTAACCATTCAAGAGTGCATGGATTCTGGGAAATTGGCGTTTACCGATGCTGAAATCGGGGCTTTCGTCATCTGGTCAGCTATGCATGGAATGTGCTCGCTCTTCGACCGCGGGCGTTGCAAAATTCTCGACGAAAAAAACCGTGAACATATCGTGGAATTGTCCTTCGAGCAATTTGTTGGTATGCTCGAAAATCATAGAAACTAATTTTTTTGCCCTAAACTTAACAGTGTTCAGTAAATTAACAATGATAATATGAAACAATTAAAACTTATCTTTTTTAGTATCCTCGGTTTGATTGTGGTGTCCTCAAAGGTTCATTCACAGAGTAAACTGGATGGATACATCGCGGAAGGACTGTCGAATAACAGTGTACTTCAACAAAAACAAATTGATGTAGAGAAAGCTATGATCGCACTTCGAATAGCGAAAAGCAATTTCTTGCCTACAGTCAATTTTTCGGGAACATTTTCTACCGCCAAAGGTGGACGTTATTCCGATTTGCCGGTGGGTGATTTGCTGAATCCGGTGTATGCCACACTGAACCAGTTAACCAATTCATCGTCGTTTCCACAAATTGAAAACCAACAGATCAATTTCTTACCACACAATTATTACGATGCGTATGTCAGAACTGCCGTTCCACTCGTGAATACGGATATTATCTACAACAAACGCATCGAGGAGCAAAAAACGGTATTGACGCAATTGGACTTGAACCTGTATGCGCGCCAATTGGTCAACGACATTAAAGTGGCTTACTTCAACTATCAATCGTCAGTTCAAGCAATTGAAATCTACAAAAAAGCATTGGTCACGCTCGACAAAAACATTGCGTTGAATGAAGCATTGATCAAAAATGGAAAGGGGTTGAATATTCACCTAATGCGCGCAAAAAGTGAATGGGAAGCTACAAATGCCCAATTGATTCAAGCCGAAAATCAGCAACGAAACGCTCAATCGTATTTTAACTTTCTCCTGAATAAAGACTTGGCTTCTCCGATTGAAAATGAATTGGTAGTTGCGGATGTTACTACGACTGGAGCCGATGTTTCCAAACGCGAAGAAATCAACTTGTTGGAACAATCCAAAACCATCCAACAAACTGTTTTGCGTATGAACGAATTGTTTTGGGTGCCACGACTCAATGCTTTTCTAGACCTTGGTTCGCAAGGTGTTGATTGGGAAGTGAGTTCAAAATCGGCATATTACATGGTCGGCATTTCGTTGTCTATTCCCATTTTCAACGGAACGCGCAATACGCAAAAAGTAAAACTTTCCGAGTGGAACCTGAAACAAACCGATTTATCGATTCAACAAACCACACAGCAGCTTTCGCTTTCGGTACAATTGGCGTTGAATGCTCTTTCTACGGCAACTGCTAATTACGAATCGTCATTAAAACAATTGGCTGCCGCACAGGAATATTTTAACCTCATTGAAGACGCACAAAAACAAGGCGTAGCCAGTGAAATTGAATTCATTGATGCCGCCAATCAATTAACACAAGCAGAATTACAAGTTTCCCTTTTACAACAACAAATCAATAGTGCTGTTGCCAACCTCGAACGCGAAACAGCCACATATCCAATCGAAACACTTCAAAAAACGAATTAATATGAAAACAGTTCAACTCTCAATCGCACTAATTGGTTTGCTACTAGTGGTAGCGTCTTGCGGAAAAAGTGCGCCCGAAAAGGTCATTCCTTCGGCTACGGAAACCATTCCTGTAAAAGTGGTGACCATCGAAAAATCAGCAGCTAATGCTACGATCAACGCTTCCGGACAATTTACAACAGATGACGAAACTTTTTTGTCGTTCCTCACAGGTGGAATCGTTAAACAATTGCTCGTGAAAGAAGGTGACCGTGTGCGCAAAGGTCAATTATTGGCAACACTCGATTTGACGGCTATCAATGCCATGGTCAATCAAGCGAAAATCGGATTGGAAAAATCAAAACGCGATCTTGAACGTGCGACCAATCTTCAGAAAGACGGTTACGCAACTTTAGAACAAGTACAAAATGCGCAAACCGCTGTTGATATTGCCGAACAACAACTTTCTTCAGCGCGTTTTAACCTGAAATATTCTGAAATACGCGCCGTTGCCGACGGTTTTATTTTGAAACGTTTTGTGAATCAAGGTCAATTGGTTTCAACCGGAACGCCTGTTTTTCAAACCAACGGAGCCGGTGATGGAAAATGGTACTTAAAAGTAGGAGTGAGCGATCACGAATGGAATAATATCCAAGAAGGCGATGAAGCTTGGATTCAGGCGGAAGCGTTTGGCGATCGAAAAGTAAAAGCCATTGTTTCCAGAAGAGCTGAAAGCAGCGATCCATACACCGGAACGTTCAGCATTGATTTAACGATTACCGAAAAAACTTCGGCGTTGATCGCTTCTGGAATGTTTGGAAAAGCTGAAATCACACCGCGTGTGCAATCCACTAGCTGGACAATTCCTTATGAAGCGTTATTGGATGGTGATGCCGGATCAGGATTTGTTTTTGTGACCGATGATCGCAAAACCGTAAAAAAAATCCCGGTGCAAGTAGGAGCGGTTCAACAACAATCGGTTGTTATTTCTTCGGGTTTGGAAGCACACAAATTATTGATCGTTTCCGGAAGCGCCTATTTGAATGAAACTTCGGCTATTGTCATTAAAAATTAATCAAGGGTTATTTACTCGCATTAACAAACAGTTATGAAGATATCCGAATACGCGGTAAAAAATTACCAGTTTACCCTTGTGATCTTTATTATGGCCATTGCTTTAGGTGTCACCACACTTTTCGACATGCCCAGAAGTGAAGATCCGGTAACAAATAGTCCGATGTTTCCAGTGGTGGTGGTTTATCCTGGGACCAGTCCGTCCGATATGGAGGAATTGGTAGTGAAACCATTGGAAAAGAAAATCTACAGCCTCGAAAACATCAAACGCATCAAAACCACCATCAAAGACGGTGTAGCGGTGCTGACAGTGGAATACAAATACGGAAGTATTGTCAATGATAAATACCAGGAATTGATTCGCGAAGTCAATGGCATGCGCGATGAATTACCTCCCGAAATTTTGAGCATAGACGTTAAGAAGATTACACCTTCTGATGTGAATGTTCTTCAAGTGGCTTTGATCAGTGAAAATGCATCCCGACAAACCATGAAACGGAATGCCGAGCAATTGCAGGAAGATTTGGAAAAATTGACCGAGTTGAAGAATGTCAAAATTCACGGTTTACCGGAAGAAATTGTTCGGGTAGATCTACAACTGGATAAAATTGCCCAACTGAATATTCCGCTGAATGCCATTACCGGAACCATTCAAAGCGAAATTGCCAATATTCCCGGAGGAAGTTTGGATGCCGGAACCAAGTCGTTCAACGTCATGACGAGCGGTAATTACGGTTCGGTTGAAGAAATTGCTTCGACAATTGTTTATTCCGTTAACGGGAAATCCATCGCGCTGAAAGACATTGCCAATGTGCAACTGGGTTTTGATGAAGAGAAACACATTACGCGCTTGAACGGACATCGTTGTGTGTTCGTAACTGCCGGACAAAAAGACGGTTTCAATATTTCGGTGACCAAAGAGCATTATGAACCGGTGCTGGCTGCGTTCGATAAAACCTTGCCGAGTAATATCGATATGGTGCATCATTTCGATCAAGCAAAGAATGTAAGTAAACGTTTGAGTGGTCTCGGTTTCGATTTTATCATCGCGATTTTATTGGTTGCCATTACCTTATTGCCGTTAGGTGGAAGAGCCGCCATTATTGTGATGATTTCCATTCCACTATCGTTGGCCATTGGTTTGGTATTGTTGAATGTATTAGGATATAACATCAACCAGTTAAGCATTGTGGGATTGGTAGTAGC
>Ga0302296_1002598_pt1 | contig 12075 bp, 8 predicted proteins | sample III_Fen_N3_1_FD_194546 | JGI IMG/M metagenome (GOLD analysis project Ga0302296, IMG submission 194546) | Peat permafrost microbial communities from Stordalen Mire near Abisko, Sweden - III_Fen_N3_1 | ecosystem: Environmental > Terrestrial > Soil > Wetlands > Permafrost | place: Sweden: Abisko... | reverse complement strand
TCATTTCCTGAGGACTGTTAACTACAGTTACCGCCCAAAATATAATTCCATAATGAGGTTTTCTTAACCCGTAGGCGAAACGGAATAATTTGACATTGAATTTGGTACTTTCCAAAGCGTGCCATTTTAGTTCCTGGTCGGCAACTTTTACTTTATCCCCGTCTTTGGGAACTACGGTAAATTGATTGGGGAAATACTCGGTTGCAAAGGCTGCCCTGACATAGCTATCAACAAATACAGTATTACCACGATTGGGTTTATTGATTGGTTCGAGAAGTAACCAACGTTTAATAAAGCCATCGGCATCAGGCGTCATTTTCGCGGTAGTACCCTTTACAAAATACCCGGCAATTGTTCGTGCGGTATCGCCTTTAGTTAGATAGTCCATTTGACGACCTTGTGGAGCTCCCGGTGCAGCGGGTTGTGCTTGTGTAGCGGGCTGTGCTTGTAATCCCAGTACTCCAGAAATTACAAAGGCTGCCGCCAGCAGCAATGTTTTGTGTTTAATGTTCATAGTCGATCTTTACAGTGTTTAGGGTTATTATAATTGAAAAATAAGTTTACTCTTATGCAAAACTACAAAAAGAATTTTCGCTTTTGACAATATGGCTAATAAATATTGTAACTAAATAGTGATGAAGAAAGCAGTTCGTGCCTTTTGAAAGGTTGTCATTTTATCTTTGATGAAGGGTGTGATTGTCATACGGAAATTAACGATTGCCCTAAAGAAATCACCGATTGTCATAAAGAAATGAACGTTTAGCCTAAAGAAATCCATGATTGTCTCAAAGAAATGATCGTTTTGCCGAAAAACAGCTTGGGCGGAAAGATGCCCACCGAAAACCAGTGCTGCCGAACCTACCGGGTAGCTGAAGTTACCGGTTCGGTTTTTAATTCTAATCAAATTGATGTTGCTACAATTTCATCGATTTCTGATTTTATAAACGAACATCCTATAAAATAGACAATTGTCGATGATCCTAACCCAATAACCATTGAGATTAATATCATAGAACTGGCAAATCCAACTATCAAACCAATGACGAATCCAATTAAGATTGATAAAAACAGCAATGAATCCAGTTGAACTTCCCAAAATATTCGAATTCTCTTTGAATCAATTTTTTCAATTCTAATCAATCCTTCTCTTAATATTTTCATTGCTTCGATTTTATTTTGTCCAGAATGTGTCGTATTTCTCACGATTCTTTTGAATTTTATCGTGTCATTTTGAATTTCTGATTGAGCCTCAAAAAGTCTCAACTTTCCTTGAATTTTTTTCTTGAAAGAATCAATAAATAAATCTGAATTTACACGAATTGTCTTTTCTTCTGTGTTTGAATACTTTAGTAGGCTCATATACTTTCTCTTTTTATAATGACTTAAAATTCTTTCCACCAAATTCTCCGCTGACCTGTCAGCGATGTTTAGAACCTTTGTCCGCAAAACGTTTCTAGATGCAGTCTGTGTCAAGTTGAAAATGAACGTTTTAGTCGAAACTGTCTTTCAAAATGCGAGAACCTGTCAACCCCGAAATTCTCTCAAGCCGCTCGAAAAGTCAATTTTAAAAATCTGTCAAGACCAAAACTGTTTCAATGAGCGACTAAATTGACCGGTAACTATATATATATATATATATATATATATTCCCAAATATAAGTTACTTTCTCAAATTATTATTGATAGTAAGAGGATTTATTTGATTGTCAATCAGAGATTAGATTGGAAGTGAAACTGTGAATTGTATTTTGAAAACTGATGCGATTTTTTCCTTAATGAATATTAACACCTTCTTTTCTCATCAGATTTAATGTACCCGTGAAGCATTCCGTTGCTATTAAATTCCATGGCAATAAACGAAGACTAGAGTCTTGTAAATTTTGAATCGTTTCATCATAACTATCAGTAAGTTTATCCTGCTGATTCAAAGCTAAAGAGTTTTACTGAAACGAACATTTGGTTGATAGGTAATGCTTTGTTTATTTATTTAATGAAAACTTAAAACAAAACCTCGAATTGCCTGTTTTAGCTGAAACTGATTTTGGTAAGGCCACTTAAATTTAGACTATGACATTCTATTCAATTAAAGATATGGAACATTTGTCGGGCATAAAAGCTCACACCATACGTATCTGGGAAAAGCGCTATGGACTGCTCGACCCCGACCGGTCGGACACCAATATTCGATCGTATTCAGACAAGGATGTAAGACGGATTTTAAATGTGGCCTTGTTAGTAAAAAACGGTTACAAAATTTCTGCTGTCGCCTTGTTTGATGAACAACGACTTCAGTTGGAAGTGATTCGGATAAACAGGAATTCAACCGAACCGGATAAAAATATCGACCAACTTTTATTTCTGACCGTTAATCTCGACACCTTTGGATTTGAGACCCTGATGAATTTAATTATCAGTCAGAATGGTTTTAAAAAGACCATTGAGCAGGTTGTTTTTCCTTTTTTTGAGCGGATTGGAATTTTATGGCAAACTGGTTCAATTTTTACAGCACACGAACATTTTGTATCGAATCTGATCAGAAATCGCCTGATACGGGAAATTGGTAATTTCGAAAGCAACGAATCCGCGAAATCTGTACTTTTCTTTCTTCGTAACGATGAATGGCATGAACTTGGGTTGCTTTATTTCAACTATCTGGCTGCGGAGGCTGGATTGCGATGTGTTTACCTCGGACAGAGCCTGCCTTTTGAAGATTTATCGAATCTGCTGACTGCACAAAAATATGACTTTGTATGTACTTCGTTTATTCAAGCCATTGAGAAAGCCGAATTGGAACAATACCTGGCAAACTTATCCTTCGTTTTCAATCAAAATAAAATATTGATAGCTGGTCGTCAAATTGGCCTAAACAAGCCAAGACTACCTTCCAATATGGTAGTTGTAAAAAATAGTAATGATTTTATTCGCTGGATAACCGAATAGACTTCACTAACTAATGAATGATGTAGTAAATAGCAAAAAAATGCAGCACACTTCCGGCTAAAACAAACAAGTGCCATATTCCATGACTGTATGGAAGCTTTCGCCACATGTAGAAAATCACTCCTACTGAATAGGCAATCCCTCCCAAAACCAGAAATGTCAGACTAATTGGTGGAAGTTTCTGATAAATTTGATTGCCTGCCAGAACAAACATCCAGCCCATGATGAGGTAAATAGCCACCATTAACTTCCTGAACCGGTGTAGATAAATCGACCTGATAATGGCTCCGGTCAATGCCACTGTCCAGATAATTGCGAACAAGGTCCATCCCCAGACACCCCGAAGCGAAGTAAGTAGGATGGGGGTGTAGGTTCCGGCTATCAGTAAAAAAATGGAGATGTGATCAAACCGCGCAAAGAGGTTCTTTAAATTCGGGCTTGTAAAACTATGGTAAAGCGTTGATGATAAATAGAGCAGAATTAAGGTGCTTCCATAAATTGAAAAACTTACCAAATGCCAAATATCGCCCGATCTTCCGGCTACAATAATTAATATAATTAATGCCACGATGCTGAGTAGCGCTCCTATCCCATGAGTAATGCTGTTGGCGATTTCTTCACCTGTACTGAGCGGTCTTCTGTATGATTCTGCTGGCTGAGTATTCATTTTTTAATTACTTTCTTTATAAAACGAAACACCAACAAATTTGTTCTGATTAAGCTGTTATGAAATGGTTAATTGGGAAATTTAATCGTTTGAAGATTTGAAAATGAAAAGCTCAATTGTTAGATACCTTTGCGCAGTAAACAAATCATCAATCATAATTTATAACTATTATCAAATATTTGCTTTCTTGTCAATCAGGTATTTGTTTCGATCAGTCGAATTTCGGGAGTTAAGTTCAGCAAGAAAACCTGCCAAAAAAAGTTGAGTTCCAATGATCATAGCTGTGAGTGCAAGATAAAAATAGGGACTATCGGTGATCCTTGGAGCCCTTTGGTTATGAAGGGTAAGAATTATTTTCTGTGTTCCTTCCCAAATGGCAGCAGCCAAACCCAGGATAAACACCAACGTACCGTAAACGCCGAAAAAATGCATCGGACGTTTGCTGAATTTCGAGATAAAAATGACTGAAAGTAAATCAAGCGGGCCGCGTATAAACCGTTCCATCCCAAATTTGGTCGTTCCGAATTTGCGTTCCTGATGCTGAACTACTTTCTCCCCAATCTTTTTAAAACCGGCCCATTTGGCCAATACCGGAATGTAACGGTGCATGTCGCCATACACTTCAATGCTTTTAACTACCTGTTTCCGGTAGGCTTTCAAACCACAGTTAAAATCGTGTATTTTTATTCCTGTCATTCGGCGGGCAGTCCAATTGTAGAATTTACTTGGGAGGTTTTTCGATAACACCGGGTCGTAGCGTTTTTTCTTCCAGCCCGAAACCAAATCATATTTATCTTCAGTGATCATGCGGTAAAGTTCAGGAATTTCTTCAGGGCTATCCTGAAGGTCGGCATCCATAGTAATCACCACATTTCCTTCAGCTTGTGCAAATCCGCAATACAAACCTGCCGATTTTCCGTAGTTTCTTCTGAATTTAATTCCCTTAATGCAAGAATTTTGCTGGCAGAGTTGCTCAATAAGTTCCCATGAGCCATCGTTACTGCCATCGTCAACCAAAATAATTTCGTATGAAAAGTGATTAGCTTCCATCACACGATCAATCCATGTTGTTAATTCAGGAAGTGATTCAACTTCATTAAAAAGCGGTATAACTACGGAAATATCCATTGTTTATTAGTCTTCAGTTTTTACATCTTCCATTGCTTCGTCAAAAGCATCTTCACCACCATCCTTTACATTCTTCTTAACAATAGCCGAGCTTATCAGCGACATAATTGCCCCTCCTATCAAACCACCTTCAAGACTTGAAACTAAAGTTTCCATTGGCGAAGGGATTCCTTTATTCTCAAGTCTAGCCATTTGGGAATCAATCTGTTCTTGCGAAAGTCCATTGTTTGCCAACAATTGGTAAGTCTTATCCTGAATCATTGTCATTACACGCTGCATGTATTCAGGGTCAATGTATTTATTCAGAATATAACTGAACAAGGCGCTAATTACAGAACTAAAAACAACCAGTAATACTCCAAAAGTGAATGCTTGTCCAAAAGTAATTTTCCCGTCAAACAGTGTATCGCGGTATTGTTTGGTGAAATATACCAAAAGAAAGGCTAACATAACAATTTGTAATAATCCAATAAGCACTGAACCAAATAATCCCAAGTGTTCGATAAGATTTGTAGCCCAGATAATTAGAGATAGAACTATACTAATACCGGCAAGGTAAATGCCATAGGTCATAGTTAACTTCAAGCTCGATGTTTGATGTTCTTCCATAGTGGTTTTTTGAATTTTGATTAACAAATATATTTGATTTTATTGACAGCACTATTATCTTGGGTTAATTAAACGCTCAAAAACGAAAGTTTAATTTTTTTTGTATCAATACCCGATTGAGCGTTAAAGGATTAGTTTGTATGATTGAAAAAAAATTACATGGAGTCCTTGATTTCATTTGGTGGGAAGGCTTTTTTTCCTACTTTTGCGCCGGGTAAGTCCTGTACGACTAGCTCCTGTTGAATCCCCCCAGGGTCGGAAGGCAGCAAGGGTAAACGGTTGAGCGGTGCGATGCAGGTAGCTTACCCACTTTTTTTTTGCCGAATTAGCTCAGTTGGCCAGAGCACGTGATTTGTAATCTCGGGGTCCACAGTTCGAATCTGTGATTCGGCTCATTAACAAAGTTCTAAATTTTTTTCAGGGGGGAGATACCAAAGTGGCCAACTGGGTCTGACTGTAACTCAGATGACGTACGTCTTCGTAGGTTCGAATCCTGCTCTCCCCACCATGGGAATATTGGAATGTTAGAATCTTGAATTTTAGAATAATTCTGGCATTCAAGATTCTAAATTCTAATCTTCATTACGCGGGAGTAGCTCAGCTGATAGAGCATTAGCCTTCCAAGCTAAGGGTCGCGAGTTTGAATCTCGTCTCCCGCTCAAAAGAAAAAGCATCATTAAACTGATGCTTTTTCTTGTTTTAATATAGTTTTTGTTCAAGGTACATACTCAGTATTGGGTAAACTAGCTTATTTAGGAGCGTCATGCCGAACTTGTTTCGGCATCTCTGAAAAGAATGAGACCCTGAAACAAGTTCAGGGTGACTGGGACTTGACAAAGCCAAGCTAACACGATCAATCTTAGAGCTAAAACCTGACAAACTTTTTCAAGGAGATGTCAAATTTAATTTGGATCCCAATAATCCGGATGTGAATCAAGTCATAATTCATAACTCATCATTCATAACTTTTCAGTATCCCAATACTTTACCTTTTTGAATGGCAGGTAAGCCATATTGCATCCATGATGGCATCGGAGCTTCTTTCAGGTAATGATCGAAAAACTGTTTCATTCGGATGGTCAAATCCATTCGGTTAGCCCAACTCTCAGCTTTAAGGTTGTGTTCCTCATTGTTGTAAGTAAGCATCCATACCGGTTTTTGGAGGCGGCGCATAGCTGTAAATAGTTCAATTCCCTGATACCATGGAACAGCGCCATCGTTGTCGTTGTGCATAATCAGTAATGGTGTGTTTATCTTTGGTACATAAAACAGCGGCGAATTTTCGATGTATTGCAAGGGTTTATCCCAAAGTGTACCACCAATCCGGCTTTGCGAATTCTCGTACTGATACTCACGCGATAATCCGGATTCCCATCGGATACCACCATATGCGCTGGTCATGTTACTAACCGGCGCGCCGGCCATGGCAGCAGCAAACATATTGGTTTGAGTAATCAGCCAGGCTGTTTGATAGCCGCCCCAACTTTGTCCCTGAATTCCAATCCTCTTGCGGTCGATAAATGGAAACATGTTGCTTACAATTTGAGCGCCGCTCACTACAGCATCGAACGCTGCTTGTCCCGGATAGCCTTCCTGGTAGGTAATATCCGGAATAAAAACGATGTAGTCGTTGCTGGTGAAATAGGTGCGGTTTACGGTTGATCGTGTAGGAGTAGGCGAAGTATACACATGTAAATTGTCTGCATTCCGCTCGTAAAAGTACACGATCATCGGATATTTTTTCTCCGGATCGATGGTTTCAGGGAAATAGAGCATCCCTTCGAGGTCGGTTCCGGAAAATGAAGTCCAGTGCACCAATTTTGCCCCGGGCCAAATAAATTGGCTTTGTTGAGGATTAGCATTTGAAAGTTTTGACCGGTGATCAAAAGACATTGACCCTGTCCAAACTGTTGGTGATTCGTTCACATCTTCACGTGTCCAGATCAAAACATCCGCTTTTTTTGCCTTTTTTAGTTTTTCGAAATGATAATCTTCAACGAGAAGTAATTTGGGCTCGGAGTAATTTCGGAGATCGGCATAAAAAAAACCTTCAGATTTATTTCGTTCGTCAAATGCACTTACAATAACTGGTTTACTTGTTTCTATAAATTCTTCTTCCGGATCGAGTTTTTGATACCTCAACCGAAGCGAATTTCTCCTTCCATAGCCATGTGTGGCACTAACCGGAACTTTTGTTCCTTCCAGATCGAACCTCCAGATGTCGTAACGGTCGTAGACGAAAATATACTTATCGTTTTCTGCCCAGCCTGCAATTCCGTAAGGATTGGGATACCCCGGCATATCCCAACGTTCGTCGCATAACGAGACTTTAACTAGTTTCGTCAGGTTTATGGCATCAGTCGAATTGATGTTAGTAGAACGGGAATAATAGCACGAGTCGGAAGAATCAAACCAAACAATAAAGTTGCCGCCCGGAGAAAGCGATACCAGTGATTTATTTTGAACAATCTGACGTTTAATTCCTGTTTCAACATCAATCAAATAATAATCAGCATTCGATTCGCCTGTCCACGACGATTCGAGCTTATAAGGAGTTTGATCAACTCCAAGGGCAACGTTCCCGTTTCCTTTTTGAATGGTTCTAACTTCCCTGACTTCGGGATTTCCCAACTGAATAAATTTGTTCTTTTCGGCCAGGTATACTGCCTTGTAGGTGCGTTTTTTTTCTTTTTCGAGGTTTATCTTTTGTTCGGGCTGCAATTCCTTGTCTTTCCACGTCCAGATGTCGAGCGCCGGCTTTTCGTCTTCCAGAAGAGTGTCTTTTGGCTCAGCCTTAGGTTTACGATTGGTTCCGAAATACAGCATCTCACCATTTTCAGAAAAAGAAAGATCGCTATACTCGCTGGGCGACCATCCTACTGGTAGTCCTTGCTGGTCGGGCGAAACAACAGCAATTGGTTTGCCGGCTGTCAGTGAACCATAGTAAAGGCTGTATGCTTTTTCTTTTATGGTATCGGTCGAAAAAATGAACCCAATCCGCATGCCTTGTCTGTCAGAAGTAATCTTTTTAGCTGTTCCCAAACCATCGAAAATGACATTTGTTTTGCGGGTTTCAAAATTAAATGAAAGCACTTCGGTGCGATCGAGAGAGTCTTTGGTTTGACGGATAAAATTTACGCTGTGTCCCAAAGGAGCATAATAATATTCGCTGATATTCTGAAAGCAAACCGTATCGCCCGATGCCACGTTAAACAAGACCAACTGGCTTTTTTGATCCGACTGATCATCTCCTTTTTTCGTTTTCGATGTATCTTTAATGGAGCTATCCTCTTTTCCGGATTTCTTTTTTGCCTTTTTCATGTCAGTAAGGAATGCAATCCACATGGCGTTTTCTTTTGGAATGGAGAATTGCTTCAAATTTGGGAACGAATAAACCTGATGCCGTTTAAAAACAAGAATTCCAAGACCTTCTTTAGGCATCTGCTCTTTCTTGAGCTTTTTCTTTTTTGCACTCCGGATTGAATCGGTTGGTTGCATTATTTTAAACACAATGAAATCCGATTCGGGAGAAAAGCTGGCGGCATAACCACGCGCAAGAATATCCTCTTTTTTCGAATCAATAGTTTTTACAACCAGATTACCATCACCTTTTTGTGGGTTAATTTCGAAAGCCGAATACTTTCCATCGGCTGAAATAATAGGATTGTCCAATACCTTCCATGCTGCAAAATCGTTTGTAGTGAGTGGCTTTTTATTTTCATTCTGGGCGTTCAGCAGTGGTAAAAAGCAAAAGATGCAAATCAAAAGTAAAAGACCGGCTCGTGTCATAAGCAGAAGGTTGTTTATTGTTGTTGCTGTATTAGTGCTATAAACGTAATAAAAGTAACACAAACATTAACAATAAACAGTCGAAACAGGTTTTACAAATAACAGATTTTGGGAAATTTCAATCAATTTATGGAGGTTATCTCCTGGTTGTAGAATGTTTACGACAAAACAAAGGCGACCGTTTGGAGTGATCGTTTATAAATATGAATGAATTTAAAGTTTTCTATTTCTGAAGAGGAAGCTTAAATTCAACTGGTATTGTATAACTAACATCAACCTTCAATGATCCGCATTTTCCTCTAAAGTATTCTTCTCCAGGTTTCCAGTCAGGCATTAAACTTACAACCCTTATTGCTTCAGCATCCAATATGGGGTGTATGCCACGAGCGATTCTCACCTTTTCGACTTTACCTGTTTTTGTGATTACGAAATTGACATATACTTTACCGCGGAGGCTATCTTTTAAAACCTTTTCAGGGTATTTTACCGTATTTTTAACAAAAGTGCGTAAAGCATTAACACCTCCAGGAAATTCAGGCATGCTTTCGTATTCTCCAAATACTTCGAAAGGTTTGAATTTGACCTTTATTATTCCATTATTTGCCTTTTCTCCATATTTTGCAATTGCTGAATCGCCAACGACGACATCCATCCATTCCATTTCATAAGTACAAATGTTGTTGGGGTTTTGGTCCCTACAGATATTTCCATCGAAAACCAATAGGGGAGAAGGTTTTAGCCCATTTTCGGTAACAATCTGATTGTTAACTCTAATCTGCAAAGTACCTGGATTTTTAGAAGGGGATTTTGTAGAGTCGAATAGCGAAATTTCAATAATAGAAATGCAATCGTTGATTTTAAATTGCTTGGTTAAACCAGGGTCATTGAAAATATTTATTTTTTTGATGTCAGTTGGTTTTACTTTTCGTAATTCCTCATGAGTTGCTTGTCTGCCGGAGATAAGAACAATTCCTTCGCCTGAGTCTTTTTTGTTTTTTTTGAGCTTGTTGTTTTGTCCATCCGAAAGTATAGGAACAGCAAGAAATATTGATATCAAAGTGAGAAAAAACAAAGTGGTGGTTTGTAATGCAACATGCTGCTGGATATGGAACTTGATTTTTTGTGAATCCATAATTTCCATCTGATTAAATAGTTTAAGATATAATTGTAATATATAGTTTTACTGCATATCTTTCAAAAATCGAACCAAAAACAAAGGCGATCGGTTGCTATGATCGCCTTTGCTTTTTATAGTTCAGCTTTACTTTTTGATTGTAGGATTTGTTGCTGCCGATTTTGGTTTGTCCGGCAATCCAAGTTTTTGTTTAACCAATGGTAAAATATCAGAACTTGTCTCGTCATAATAAATAACACCACCTTGTGCCAGATCTAAAACATATGTAAATCCGTTCGATTTTGCCACTTCTGAAATAGCTCTGTTTGCTTTGTCGAGCACTGGTTTGTATAGATTAAGTTTTTGAGATTGCAATTCTTGTTCGGCTGTTTGTTGAAACTGTTGAATTCGTTGCTCAATATCTTGCAATTCAGAACTTTTTGTCTGTTTGATTAGCTCTGAGTAAGAATCATTTTTACTCGTGAAGTCTTTGTATTTATTGTTATATTCATTTTGCATCGTCTGAAACTGATTTTGCAAATCTTTTGAGACTTTTTCTAATTTTACTTGAGCACTGTCGTTTTCAGGCATCGCCACTAACAATTCTTGAGAATTAATATGCCCGATCTTAAGTGTTGATTGTGCCAAAGCAATGGTTGTAAAAGCGAGTGCGACGATGGTCAGAAATAATGTTTTCATGTGGTTTAAGTTTTTGATTGTTCGACATATTTATAAAGTTAAACCATCAGTTTGAAATGAACGAATCGTATAAGATTATTTAACTGATATTAAGATAATTAAAGGATTTCTGCAAAAGTATGAGATTATTAGAAGCAAAGACGACCGTTGCTGATCGCCTTTGCTTTAATATGGGCTATATCCGCAAGAGCCAGGTGCGGAAAGATGCACATCGAAAACCACCCCGAGTACTCGGGGCCGAATTTGACGGGTAGCTGATGTTTTAGCCAGTGACTTTATTTGTCAAAATATTCGGCAGTAACGTTCCTTCCATCACCTTGATTATCCCGAAATCAAAATATAACTATTAGACGGAAAAAACAGGGCACTTGACAACATCTATGTAAAATGGTTTTGGCTTACACACAAGCAGAAATATGTATATCTTCGCCCTGTAGTGAATGGAAAGATGCCGCGCAAAGGCTCGCATAAATTCATCCACTGTTATAAAAACCGCCGAATACATCAAAATTTGGATAGAAAATATCCTTCGCTTGGCATGAATATGCAGCTTAACTCATTTCCATTCCAAACAAAGGTAGCGGACTAAACTTAAAAACGAACATCAGTTGTCTGACACATAGAAAATAACAAGAAATAACCAGGAATCATTTAAAAATCATGAACAATGAAAAAAATAGTTGTAATCTTTATCCTTTTAGCTTCATTTTTTGCGCTCAATGCACAATCAGGTAAATCAGTCGAAGTTGCCCGTAAACTGAAAAATGCTCCAACTCCGAGTGCCGGTTACGGTAAAGACCTTGGAGATTTTAAGAGCGGCACTTATACCATCACAAGTGCAGAACTTACTCGCCAATATACAATTGACATCCCCAAAAACTACGACAAAAACAAAACTTACCGTTTGATTTTTGCCATGCACATGATGGGGGGGCATATGCAAACAATGGTAGATCAAAACTATTATGGTCTTAAAACTTACGCCGAAAGAGATAATGTTCCTGTTATTTTCGTTGCACCTGAGGGATACACCGACAGTTCTCCCTGGCGTGGACGTGACGACAAAGATCATATCTTCTTTGCCGATATGCTTAAATTGTTTAAAGATAAATTGAGCATTGACGCCTCT
>Ga0302296_1002596_pt1 | contig 12082 bp, 8 predicted proteins | sample III_Fen_N3_1_FD_194546 | JGI IMG/M metagenome (GOLD analysis project Ga0302296, IMG submission 194546) | Peat permafrost microbial communities from Stordalen Mire near Abisko, Sweden - III_Fen_N3_1 | ecosystem: Environmental > Terrestrial > Soil > Wetlands > Permafrost | place: Sweden: Abisko... | reverse complement strand
AGCTTTTCCGCCATATTCGGCCGGAATACCACCTTTGTAAACCTGCACATCGTTGATGGCATCCGAGTTAAAAACCGAAAAGAAACCAAGAAGGTGCGACGCATTGTAAACGGGCGCTTCATCCAGGATCATCAGATTTTCGTCGGGGCCACCGCCACGAACGTACAATCCCGAACTTCCTTCTCCACCATTCTGAATTCCGGGCAACAGCGTGATACTTTTAATGATGTCGATTTCGCCCATGAATGAGGGCAGTTTTTTGATCATTTTTACCTGAACCTTCTCCATACTCATCTGGAGGTTTTCCACGTTCCGGTTTTTCTTTTCGCCAGTAACGACCACTTCATCAATTTGTTTGGTCTCTTCTTCAAGCATCACGTTAAATTGTTTGCTCAAAGTGAGGTTAATTGAGGGTGATTGGGTTTGATAACCGATAAAAGAAAAGATGACTGAATAATTCCCCGGGGTCACCGAAATGGAATAAAATCCATAGGAATTGGCAATAACCCCGGTCTTTAACTCAGGAATATATACCGTTGCACCAATCAGCGCTTCGCCATTGGCTTTGTTTTTGAGGTAGCCGCTTAGTGTTACAACCCCCGCAGATTCGGCTATTGCGGGTATTGTGAACATCAAAAGAAGCAAAAAGATACTGAATTGTTTCATTGTTTGGTTTTCTGTTTTTTGAACTTGTTATTATAAAATTGACAATTGATGTGATGAATTATTTTAATAGTAATGAATATTTGATTAAGCAATCATCAACCATAGATTGATTTTTTTTGAATAGGTTGCTTCCCATATCCGGGAAATTACATTTAATGGTTGAGTTTAACTGTTTTTTAATGGCGACACAAAGGAACAATCTTAGTGCTGAACGAGGTAAATTATTCTTATGAAAGCCTGATTTTAGTAGGTGAAGGTGAGCATTACGCAAGCTAGGGCTTCTTTTTTCAGTGAAACCTTGATTGAGATAGAGACTTCGAAAATATATTTTCTTTATCAATTGGGTTTCTAAGCCCAATGAAATTAAATTTAGGCAAACAACTGAGTTTTCGGGCCCAAAAGAATCCAATTCTGACAATCGACTGGGTTTCTAAGGCAAACTCAATTCATTTCTGCCCGGAAACTCAGCTTCCGGGCAGAATCTTTTCTTTTTAGCTCAGAAACTCAGTTTCCGAGCTAAAAAGTTTCCAGTTCTGGTAATCGACCGGGTTTCCGAGTATCACTTTTTTCAAATTACCCAATCGAAGTTGATTTTTGACCAACAGCATTGAATAACAAACATTCCAATTCGATAAAGAACTGAGGATGCACAATTTCTGTTGGTTTTTGCCGGGTTCTAAAAGCAAGGAAGGGCTTCACTTTTTGGTGAAACCCTTCCTTGAAAAGGACAATACACTTTATTTTAAAGGCGAAATCCTTGTTTAGGTTAAAATATCGCAATCAGTTACTAAAGCTGTTTAAAGAAGAATAGTTCTCCTTCAGCATTAACCTGTACAACAATGTTCTTTTTGTCTTTCGAGAGTTGAACAAAATAGTTGTCAGCATCGCTAAATTGTGTACCAAAAAGGATCATGTCTGTTGAGTTGGCCTCATTATCATCAAAGAAAACGACATTTCCTATCGTATAATCTTTGTACTTTGCTTTGATCTCTTTTTGAGACTTTACAGGCAGATCTGCAAATGTTTTGAGCATAGTTGTTCCGACTAGTTTGGAATAAAAATCGTAATAGGCTTTCATTTCCTTTCCATCTTTGGTGAAAACAGCCTCATCTAAATAATCCGCCCTTTTCCACTTTACGTTCGGAACATCACCAAAGTCGGCAAAAAATGCGCTTTTTGTCATTTGAGACACTTCACTTCCTTCAAGCTTCCGGAGCTCTTCCCTTTCAGTTTTTATAGCTTTTTTTTCAACTTTAATGTCTTTTTTCTCCGTCTTAATTTCCGTCTTAATTTCTTTTTTAACATCCTGAGCTGAAAGTTGTACAAAGGCCAATGCGAACATGGCGGTCATCGATAAAACAGCTAACTTTTTCATGGTGTAAATTTTTAAATGTTTATACTAATATATGAAATATTTGAATATCAGACAATCTTAAATTGCAATAGTTTACTGTTCATCAGTGTTTTAACAATATTTAAACAGTGAGAACACTTTTTAATATTGAAGAAATAGTAAGCGTAAAAGTTATTTATGAAAGATAATGGCAGTGGTTATAAAATAAATAAGGGCTTCACTTTGCTGTGAAACCCTTATTCAAATATTATATGGGATTGATAGATTAGAACAGTCTCCTGAACCCAATCACATCTTTTACTTCATTCAATGTTTTCTGGGCCGATTCGCGGGCGCGTTCGGCTCCCATACGGGCAACTTTACCCAAATAAGCTTCATCTTTCAGGATTTCAAGAATGCGTTCGCGGATCGGTGCGGTGAACCCGATAATATCTTCGGCCAGTTGCTTTTTCAAATCTCCGTAGCGGATGCTGCAATCGTTGTAAGAGGCTTCGAAATGAGATACCACCTCTGGCGTTGAAACGATTTTCAGCAAGGTGAAGAGGTTTTCAACGGCTTCAGCTTTTTTGCTGTTTGGCTTGGTTGGGCCAGCGTCAGTAACGGCACGCATCACTTTTTTGCGGATGTCTTTTGGATCTTCAACCAGGAAGATGCCGTTTCCTTCCGATTTGCCCATTTTCCCGCTGCCGTCCAGTCCCGGAACTTTAATCATATCGCCGCCATCGAAGGTAAACGGCTGAGGCAATGGAAATAATTCGCAGTTGTACATGCGGTTGAAACGTCCTGCAAATTTGCGGGCCATTTCCAGGTTTTGCTCCTGATCTTTTCCAACCGGAACAAATTGTGCTTTATGGATAATGATGTCAGCAGCCATTAAAACCGGATAAGTCAGCAGGCCGGCATTTACGTTTTCAGGATTTTTACGAGCCTTTTCTTTGAACGAAGTGGTGCGTTCCAACTCGCCCAAGTATGCATTCATATTCAGGAAGGCGTACAATTCAGATACTTCAGGAACATCGCTCTGGATAAAAATGGTCGATTTCTCCGGATCAATTCCACAAGCCAGGTATTCGGCCAACACCTGTTTTACGCCCGACTGTAAATTTACAGGCGTCGGATGCGTGGTGAGCGAATGAATATCGGCGATGAAAAAATAGCAGTTGTAATCTTCCTGCATTTTCAAAAAACTACGCACTGCACCGAAATAATTTCCGAGGTGCAAATTTCCGGTTGGCCTGATGCCACTGACAACTATTTGTTTGGTCATGATTTTCAATTCAGTTCAATGGGCAGCAAAAATACATGAAGTATTTGCATTTCACAAGAATTAACAGCAATGCGATAAAAAATAGAAAATATAAAATGATCCTGAATCAAGTTCAGAATGACTCACCGATTTGAGTGATGATTGATCAAAACGTCATGCCGAACTTGTTTCGGCATCTCATATTTCTTATGCTAATATCTTCAATTTCCGGTTTCGAGTTCGCGTTGAATAGCCCTTTGAACAAGTTGGTTCAGAGTTATTCCCTCAACGCTGGCAATTTGTGTAGCCTGCCGGTGCAAATCTGGGCTAATCCTGACATTAAAACTGCCCTTGTAAGATTTCTCTACCAATTTTCCTTCTTGTTTACAATCATTGATGTGTTCTTCAACCATTGATTTAAACGCATTTTCAAGTTCATCAACGGTAGTACCTTCGAAGGTGACTAAATCATTAATGCCTTCAATTTTGCCAAAGAAAACCCGATCATCGGTACTGAAATGTACCGATCCGATAAAACCTTTGTATGTTAGTACGTCCTTCATAATATATTTTTGTTTTGTAATTCTTGTTCGATCAAATCCATCTGATAACGTTTTAATATATTCCTGGGATGAGGTTTGTGAAGTTTAATTTTATGATTTAAAACGGCATTAACAAAAATAACCCGAGAACCGGCTCCTTGTTCTTCCAGATAACCAAAGCTTTGTAGCAGTCGCTTTAATTCCCCAAAAGTAAAATCCTTTGGTTTCGATCTAAAACGGAGTACAAGTTTATCCTTTGTTCCCATCTGTCAAAGATAATACTTTGCAACTAAATAATAGTTGCAAAGTAAAAATAATTTTAGTTGAAATTAAATTACAACATAATCAGTCCATTTTCCCTCAATTCCTTCATCGCTGGACTGTTCCAGAAGAGCACAAAATCTTCACCAGAGTGCTGTTCAAAGCTTTTTTCAAACTCGCCAAAGGTGGTTTCTGCCAGATTGTTGATTGAAAGCGAAGGAATTTGCTCAAATAACCACTCACCTTCAGCTTGTTTCAACTGAATTACCAAATCGTTTTTTTTATTGCTGAAGGTGAGTTCGGCCATCTCGAAAGAGTTGTTCTTTTTCTTTTTGGTGTAATTCCGGATTGATGGAATTCCGCCCAACCAAACGATTTTGGCATTTGGACTGGCCGGTTCATAGGCCTGTTCATCAATCGCTTCCTGAATGTATTTCGGCGCAACAGTGGTTCGCGGAACTTTAAAGTTGAACCAATCCTGAAGCGGGAAATCGAAACAGATGGCGTGCATGTAGTTGAAAAGCGATTTTTTTAGTCCTTCGCTAAACCGTTCGTGATCGGTTCCGGTTGGGTCGGTATGAATCAAATCGTTGTTGGCAAATGTTCCGGGTTTTTCGTTCTCAATTTTTACTTTAAACTGGGCCGGATTTAGTCCAACCGGACTGTGTGCCGTCATCGTAAACTGGTGCCAGAAGCCCGATTGAATGACTCCGGCCTCGAACAGCTGACGAACGACTTCCAGCGAATCGATGGTTTCCTGGGCGGTTTGCGTTGGGAAACCATACATCAGATAAGCATGAACCATGATTCCGGCTCTGGTAAAATTGTCGGTGACTTTGGCAACTTTTGAAACGCTTACGCCTTTGTTGATCATCCCCAACAGGCGGTCAGAAGCCACTTCCAGTCCTCCGGAAACCGCAATGCAGCCCGATTCTTTCAGGAGCAAACACAGATCGTACGTAAAACTCTTTTCGAAGCGGATGTTGGTCCACCAAACCACCGTGAGTTTACGGCGGACGATTTCCAGGGCTAAAGCGCGCATCAAAGCTGGTGGAGCCGCTTCGTCCACAAAGTGGAATCCGCTTTGTCCGGTCTGGCGGATCATTTCCTCGATTCGGTCGCACAAAACCTGCACAGTGTTGGGTTCGTAACGGCGGATGTAATCGAGCGAAGTGTCGCAAAAGGTGCAGCGACCCCAATAGCAACCGTGTGCCAGGGTGAGCTTGTTCCAACGCCCGTCGCTCCAAAGGCGATGCATCGGGTTCACTATTTCGATCACCGAGAGATAGTTATTCAGTTGAAAATCTGAATAATCGGGAGTGCCAACCTCGAACTGCGAAAAGTCGTTTTGCCGGGAGCCGTTCAGGTAAACCACTTCTCCGTTTTCGAGCGCAAAAGTTCTTTTTAGATCGGCTTTCCCGCGTTTTTCGTCAAGGTATTCAATCAGATTCAGGATTGGCGCTTCGCCATCGTCAAGTAATATAAAATCGAAGTATTCGAAAACCCGTGGATCGCTTAGCGAGCGAAGTTCAGTATTCGGGAAACCGCCACCCATTGCGATTTTCAGTTCAGGATAGTGTTTTTTGAGGTATTGTGCACATTTAAAAGCGCTGTATAAATTTCCGGGAAAAGGAACCGAAAAAGCAACCAAAGTTGGTTTTGAAAGTTCTATTTTTTCCTGAAGTAATTTCAGCAAAATGTGGTCGATAAAGCTGTCTGGTTCGAGTAGCGCGTCATTCAATTCATCGAAAGTGGCGGCCGATCTTCCCAACCGTTCGGCATAGCGGCTAAAACCAAAATGTGGATCGACAGCTTCAACAATCAAATCCGACAAATCTTCGAGGTAAAGTGTCGCCAGATGTTTGGCTTTGTCGCGGGTTCCCATCGTTCCGAAAGCCCATTCCAGATCTTCGGTTTGGGCAAATCGCGAAGCTTCGGGCAAATAATTCCCTTCGCAAATCACATGTGCCAGTGTCACATTCTTTTCTTGCAAAAAAGCAATGGCCTGATCGATGGTCTGAATGTAGCTTTCACGCAGATTGAAGATCCGCTGACTGTTTGGCGAGAGTTGCGAGTTGCGAGTTGCGAGTTGCGAGAAAAGGGAAGTGAGCCCTTCTGAAGAAAATAACTTCAGGATAACCTCAATTCCCAAATCGCACTGAAACGAAGTGATATTTTGGGCATTCAGAAACCCTTTCAGATAGGCCGTTGCCGGATATGGCGTATTCAGTTGGGTAAACGGCGGTGTGATGAGAAGTACTTTTTGACTCACGTTGTGTCTTTTTGTGCTTCGTAAAAGTAATACAAAGCACACACAGTTTTATTATTGTATTTCGTTCATGCAAAAAAGTTGAAAATGAGCTTTCAAACAACTAAAATCTCGTTCAATCGCGCTCAAATAAGTTGTAACTTTATCTGAGTTAAAGTATATAGCCATGAAAATAAAATACTTTTTCATCATGGTACTAATCAGTTTTTTATCGTCGATGGGTTTCTCTCAGGAGCCCAAAACAAACCGAAAACCTTATGCTGCAGGTCGGTTTTATACCGATAAACCTGCCGAATTGAGAAACCAGTTGCAGCAGCTCTTTTCAAAAGCTCAGGAGAAAAAAAGTAAAATAACACCATTGGCAATTATTGTTCCTCATGCCGGCTATGTGTTCAGCGGGGAGGTTGCGGCATCGGCCTACAACCAAATCGATCCCAATTGTAAATTTGAGCGTATTTTTATCATCGGATCGAGCCATACTACTGCCTTTCAGGGTGCTTCGCTTTATTGTTTGGGTGATTACGAAACGCCGTTGGGCATTGTAAAAGTCGATCAGGAGCTGGTACAAAAGCTGGCAGCCGAAAACAAGCTCCTGAAATGCTACGCAGAGCCCCATTTATACGAACATAGCCTGGAAGTGCAGCTTCCGTTTTTACAATATCACCTGAAAACTGATTTTAAGATTGTGCCCCTGATTATTGGCTCTTCAACGGCTGAAACGGCCCATAAGTTAGCTTCCATTTTAAAACCCTTCCTGAATGAAAAGAACCTGTTTGTGATCAGCAGCGACTTTTCGCATTATCCGAAGTATGAATACGCATCAAAAGTTGATCAGGCAACGGCTGAAGCCATTCAAAGTAACAAGGCCGCGAAGCTGATTGCTGCTCTAGATGACAACGAAATGATAAAAATACCCGGGCTGGTAACCAAGCTGTGCGGTTGGAGTTCGGTGCTGACCTTGCTTAACATGACGGAGCAAATGCCAAACCTTTCAGTTGACCTGCTTCAGTATAAAAATTCGGGTGATTCTCCCTATGGTGGGAAGGACGGAGTGGTTGGCTATTGTGCCATTTCGTTTACACCAATAAAAGTAAAAAGCCAAACGAACGAATTTTCGATCAGCAGTGAGGATAAAAAGTACTTGCTAAAACTTGCCCGTGAAACTATTACGCAGTATATCCGGAAAGGAACCACTCCTGAAGTTGATGATTCTCATTTGAGTTCGACTTTAAAAACACCTTGCGGTGCTTTTGTTACTCTCACCAAAAACAAGATTCTGAGAGGATGTATCGGTCGTTTTGATCCGGAAGAACCGCTTTGGAAGGTCGTCCAATCGATGGCCATTTCCGCAGCAACAAAGGACTACCGGTTTAGTCCGGTTTTGCCCGATGAAATCAATCGGCTTAAAATTGAAATTTCGGTGTTGACACCTTTGAAACGGATCAAATCGATCGATGAATTTGTACTTGGGAAGCATGGTATTTACATGAAACTGGGAAATTCAACCGGGACATTTTTGCCGCAGGTGGGCACACAAACGGGTTGGAGCAAGGAAGAATTTTTAGGGCACTGCGCCCAGGAAAAAGCGGGTATTGGCTGGAACGGATGGAAAACCGCAGAACTGTACACCTACGAAGCGTTGGTTTTTAAAGAAGGAGAGGAGAGATAGTTGAAAAGGGTTTCTATTGTTCCTTTGGTTTCTGTTGTTTATTGGGGTGCGGTAGCATTTGATGTAAACAGTGAAAAGGACAAACAGTTTCTCTGGTTCCTATGGTTTCTGTAATTCCTTTTGTTTCGGACGTTTGAGATGCGTAATTGAAGCAGGACTAAAGTTTGGAATTGCAGAAATACAAAATAACGCTTCGTCCTAATAACCATAGAAACAATAGGAATTGCAGAACCAATTTTAAACAAAAGATCATGAGTACAATTAAAAGATTTGAGGATTTGGAAGTATGGAAACTGGCGAGAGAACTTTGTCAGGAAATTTTTGTATTGACACTGCGGGAGTCGTTCTCGAAAGATTTTGGCTTAAAAAATCAGATTAGTAATTCAAGCGGATCGGTGATGGACAATATTGCCGAAGGTTTCGAACGGGATGGGAACAAGGAATTTTGTCAATTTCTTTCCATTTCCAAAGCTTCCTGTGGAGAATGCCGCTCCCAACTTTACCGCGCACTCGATCGAAACTATATTACCAACGAACAATTTGAACTCATTTCACAAAAAACCATCGATTTAGGCCGTAAAATCTCGAACCTGATGACCTACCTGAAAAACTCCGAAATTAAAGGCAACAAATTCAAAACGCCTGACCCCAAACCACAGAAACAATAGAAACTATTTAAACCACAGAAACCAGAACAATAGAAACAACACGAACAATAGAAACCATAGGAACTTTTTCCCCATGAACGTCGCCTATCCCCTTTGGCCAATCGTCATTCTGGTTATTCTGTTTTACTCACTGTCGTTTGCCTTTTCGCGTATCGGACTGGTAAGTAAAGCAAATCATCGTAAATTCTGGAATGTGTTACTGTTGCTAACCTTTCTGGTAACCGGATTGATTGGATTGCTGATGGTTGTAAAAATCAATTATAAACTGGAAATGCCTTATTATGAGAAACTGGTGGGCTATCACGTTAGCTTTGGAATCGGGATGGCGATCATCGGTTTTTTCCATTTCTGGTGGAATCTTCGGTATTATCTCCAGCTTTTCAATACTGAAAAACAGATCGTTCGTATTTCTGAATTCAAAACCGAAAACGATCTGGATGAAAAGCGATTGAAACTTTCGGCTTTTTTACTGGGCAGTACCAGCATTATGGCACAGGTTGTTTTATTGCGCGAGTTTCTGTCGGTTTTTAGCGGGAATGAATTGGTCGTCGGATTAGTGCTTGGCAACTGGATGATTTTAACTGGGTTTGGCGCTTTCCTTGGGAATTCTCCGCTACGAATCAAAACAACCTTTCCGGTCATTGTTTCGGGCTTACTGCTGCTTTCGGTTTTTCCTTTCTTCACAGCTTTCCTGATCAATTTCCTGAAAAACATCGTGTTTCCGGTTGGTGCGCTGATCGGCGTGTTTCAAATCTTTTTCGGCTCGTTTTTGCTACTGATTCCGTTTTGTTTGGTGAGCGGATTTATATTCACATTCATCGCCAAAAGCTTTTCCGAAATCCGAAATCGAAACGAAGCCGGAACGGTTTATGGTTTTGAGTCGATGGGGAGTGTTGTTGGTGGTTTGCTCAGCGGATTGCTTTTTATTTCAGTTCTTTCTTCTATCGAAAGTTTGCTGATGCTGTGCCTGCTGAACGGTGCAATTCTGTTTTTAACCGGCCTTCAGGATAAACAAAAGCGATTGGCATGGCTGCCTTTGACGGTGGCCGGAGCCGCGTTTGTGGTGCTGTTTTTTAATCCTGAAAAGCATATTCGAAGCCTGGTTTATCCCAATCAGGAAATTTTGGTTTCGAAAGATTCGCCTCTCGGAAACATTGTGATTACCCGTCGCGAAAAGATGTGGAGTGTCTACAACAACAGTGTGCTGTTGTTCGACTCCGAGAATTTTATGCTGAACGAAGAAGCCGTTCACTTTGCAATGCTCCAACACCGGAATCCGGAGAAGATTTTGCTGGTTTCGGGTGGACTTTCCGGACAAATTGCAGAACTGAAAAAGTACAAACCTGCTTTGATCGATTACGTGGAAGATGACCGTTGGCTATTGGCTATGATGAAGGATACGCTGGCAAAGATGACCACTAAAAATATTCGGGTTTTTGCCAATGATCCGTTGCGTTTTATCCGGAAAACCCCACAAAAATACGATGTGGTTATCCTGAATTTATCGGGTCCGTCGACCATGCAGGCCAACCGGTTTTTTACCCTTGAATTTTACCGGCTTCTGAAACAAAAACTTTCTGCGGGGGCAGTGCTTTCGTTTGGGATTCTTTCGCCGCCCAACTACCTGAATCAGGAAGCGGTGGATTTGAACTCAACTTTGTTTGCCACACTGAAAAAAGTGTTTCAAAACGTGATCATTCTGCCCGGTGAACAAAACTATTTCGTGGCATCCGACGGACCGCTTACCTGCAATATTGCGGAACGTGTTCTTGCAAAGGAAATTGAGAACAGGTATGTTAATTCGTACTACATCGACGATGCTTTGCTGAAAAGCCGCAGTGAAACCATTCTTGCTGCCTTGAATTCTAACTCCGAAGTTAATCGAAACCTGAAACCTGTTTCGTATAACCAGCAACTGGCTTATTGGCTGAGTCAGTTTAAAGGCAACTACTGGTTGTTTGGAATGATTTCCGCAGCCTTGTTTCTGTTTTTTTTCCTGACCGGAAATACGGCTGCCAAAACCATGTTTGTGACTGGTTTTTCTGCTTCAGGCATGGAAATCCTTTTTCTGTTTGGCTTGCAGGTTTTCTTCGGAAACATTTACCTGCTCACCAGTTTTGTGTTTGCAGGTTTTTTGCTTGGATTGTGTTTGGGGTCTTTCTTCGGAATGCAATTTCAGGAGAAAAATTATCTGCCTCAAACACAGTTGCTGACCGGTATTTTTGCAGCTATAGCCAGTGTATCGTTATTTTCAGGAGCAATGGCTAATCTTTCCCAGGCATTTGTTTATGTGCTTTTCCTGCTGGCAACTGTTTTGATTGGCGGCCTGACAGGGTTTCAGTTTGCACAATCGGGCCAAATCCGGGGCGGAAGTTTTGCCGAAATCTCAGGAAAAACATATAGCTTCGATTTAATTGGCTCGGCTTTGGGTGCGCTGGTGGTGAGTATTTTCCTGGTTCCACGGTTGGGAATCATCGTGACTGTTTGGGTACTGGCAGGCATTAATCTTGTTTTTGCGGCCTTGTTATTCCTGAAAACAAAGGCCCGGATTTGAAACCCAGCAACTGTTTTTTCGTTCAGAAACAATACAGAAAACCTTATAAATATGGGAAACTACGATATGAACAAGCGCGATTTTTTGAAACATGGACTCGCCGCCACCGGAGCAATGGCGTTTTCGCCATTATTGGGATTTTCGGCTTCGACAGGCGAGAAACTCTGGAAATGGAGCAAGGAGGGAATGTATTGGATCACAACTCCTCGCGGGCCTAAATGCATGATTTGTCCGAACGAATGTGTAATCAAGGAAGGCGAAACGGGTGTTTGCCACAACCGGACCAATTACCAGGGGCGGATCTATTCGATGGCTTATGGAAATCCGTGTGCGATGAACATCGACCCGATTGAAAAGAAACCGCTGAATCATTTTTTGCCGGGCTCGAAAGCTTTTTCGATTGGTACGGCGGGTTGCAACCTGGCTTGTATGAACTGCCAGAACTGGACCATTTCGCAGGTGAGTCCAAAAGAAACGCGCAACTACGATTTGATGCCCGACAAACTGATTGAGCAGGCCATTGCTTCAAAATGTCAATCCATTGCCTACACGTATTCCGAACCCATTTCGTTTTATGAATATACACTCGATTCGGCCAAACTGGCCAGGCAGGCCGGTGTTAAAAATGTATTGGTTACGGCTGGTTTTATTCACGATGAACCGCTTCGAAACTGGTGCAAAACCATCGATGCTGCCCGGGTTGATCTGAAATCGTTCAGCAACGACATTTACCTGAAGCTGAGTGCCGGAGCGCTCCAACCGGTTTTGAACACGCTGAAAACATTTTCAGAAATGGGCGTCTGGCTCGAAATCATTAATCTGGTTGTTCCCAGCTGGACTGACAATTTGGACA
>Ga0302296_1002593_pt1 | contig 12088 bp, 9 predicted proteins | sample III_Fen_N3_1_FD_194546 | JGI IMG/M metagenome (GOLD analysis project Ga0302296, IMG submission 194546) | Peat permafrost microbial communities from Stordalen Mire near Abisko, Sweden - III_Fen_N3_1 | ecosystem: Environmental > Terrestrial > Soil > Wetlands > Permafrost | place: Sweden: Abisko... | reverse complement strand
TAACAGCATCTGTCCCTCCATCATTGGAAGCTAAAGTGGCAAGACTTTTCTTGTAAATAATATTCATGACTCTCCGCACCACCACGCCACTCGTAAACAATAGCAACAGCGATCCGACAAAAGCCAGGAGCAAAAACCAGTTGTTAAGCAAAATCTCCTTTGTTAATTCCATAAGCGACAATTTTATATAATCTTTCTTCTAACACATTCAGGTTTTCTGCTTTAATGCCTTTTAGGGTTTTAGAGACATATTGCTGCGATTTATTATTCTGCAGGGCTATTTCGGTTTGAGAAATTCCGGCTTTATTCTGGCAATAAATATCCATTTGACTACGAGTCAATGAGCTTTTCATGGAGACAAGTGCGTTCAGGATGATTGAAATGGAATCAAGTAAGACAGAATATTCTTTTCCAATAATTTCAACGTATAATTTGGTCTTTTTAAGTCTGATCATTCCATCGGCCAGCATTGCAAATTCTTTATTATCCATTTCATGGACAGGTTTATCAGTATTTACATCTTCAAAACCAGTCAGAACAAATCTTTGTTCATAGGAATGCAAAAATTCCTGAATTTTGATAACCGTTTTTGCCGCAAATTCCCAATTGGGAGAAATAACCATAAATTCATCCAGTCCTTTCCATATTGCAAAAATTCCATATTCTTCATTTTTACTGAAGAAATCTTTCAGATTATTTACATGAAATTCCAGATCGTCCCTCAACTCAATTTTCCGGGAATCAATTACATCAATATAAATACCAACTCCACTTTTGCTATTACTCATTGTTTTTGATTTTTCAAATTTGGTTGTGATTTGCATTTACAACTTAAATAAGTTGTAAATATACAAAACAACCTTTAATTATTGTAAAAATAAAACATTAAAACTTACGCTGAATATTCAATTTAAGTTTTTGTTCTTTAAATATTATGACAAAAGCTGTGAAAAGCAAACCCGGGAGGACTGCTTACAAAACCTGAAATGCAATGGCGTCTATCCAACATTTAAAACTTTCCTCGAAATTTAGTGTATATGATTACTTTAAGACTACTTTCGGAAAATTAACCCAGTGTTGAATAAAGAGCAACTAAAAATTGCCGAACCAGAAAGCATGAAGAAATCAGATGAAGATGATATTAATCCGATACCCGAAAGTGGGAAAAACAAGAAATTGCTTTATCTCGCATTGCTTGCAATTGGTATCGTTTACGGTGATATAGGAACGAGTCCGCTTTATGCCATCAGGGAATGTTTTTATGGTCCACATCGCATAGAGACCACGCCTGAAAATATTTTCGGCATCCTTTCTTTGGTATTTTGGGCGCTGATATTTGTAATTTCCATCAAGTATTTGCTGATTATTTTGCGGGCCGACAATGAGGGTGAGGGTGGAATCTTAGCTTTGATGGAGTTCGTCAGACCCAGGAAAAAAGGAGCTCGGATTGTGATTATCACTACCATGGGCATTTTTGGTGCAGCATTACTTTATGGTGATGGTATTATTACACCTGCTATTTCAGTGTTAAGCGCTATTGAAGGTCTTGAAGTGGCAACTCCATTCTTCAAACCATTTATCATTCCCCTCACCATAGGTATTTTGATTGTTTTATTTCTGATTCAGAAGCGGGGCACCTCGCTGGTAGGATCTATATTTGGTCCATTGACAATTATTTGGTTCCTCACAATAGCTGCGCTCGGTGTATCAGTAATATTAAGAAAACCCGAAATTCTGCTTGCACTCAACCCTTACTATGCTGTTCACTTTTTTGCAATCCACGGCTGGCATGGACTTATTATTCTGGGTGTAGTTTTCCTTGTTGTAACAGGAGGAGAAGCGCTATATGCAGATATTGGTCACTTTGGCAAAGCTCCCATTCGTTTGGCGTGGTTTGCCTTGGTGCTGCCTTGTTTGGTTCTTAACTATTTTGGACAAGGTGCATTGTTGCTCGAAAATCCGATGCTCGCTTCCAATCCTTTTTATCTGATGGCTCCGTCATGGGCCATATATCCTTTGGTTGCAATGGCTACCATGGCCACAATCATTGCGTCTCAGGCAGTAATTTCCGGAGCATTTTCCCTGACTTTTCAGGCGGTTCAGTTGGGCTATTTACCTCGTTTTGTAGTGAGGCACACTTCAGAAAACGAACGGGGCCAGATTTACCTTCCTCAAATCAATGCCATGCTAATGGTTGGTACAATCGCTGTAGTTTTGGGATTTCGGACTTCAAGCAATTTGGCCTCCGCATACGGATTAGCAGTAACCATGACCATGACCATCACCAGTTTGCTGGCCTTTATTGCGATGCACAAAATTTGGAAGTGGAGCCTTTTAATATCATCCGTCATTACACTCCTGTTCCTGACCGTCGATCTTTCCTTTCTGTATTCTAACCTCGCCAAAATCGCCAATGGTGGATGGTTCCCGCTACTGGTGGGACTTTCAGGATTATTGATTATGAAAACATGGAAGAAAGGAAGGATAATTCTTTCTATTCAGTTGTCAAAAGACACAAAGACGCTTAAACATGTTGTTGCTGATTATAAAAATGGAAAATATCAAAAAATTTCAGGCACAGCGGTCTATCTTACCAGTAACCCGGAACATACCCCTCCCGCTTTGCTACAAAATCTGAAGCACAATAAAGTTATGCACGAACAAATTGTTGTTTTAACAATTGACGTTGAGCCAGTTCCCCGAATAATGTTTGAGAATAGGATAAGTATTGAAAAATTGGCTGAAGGATTTTACCGGGTAATTGCACATTATGGTTTTATGGATCAGGTGGATATTACCAGACTAATGTCTGAAATAAAGAAAGAACAACATCTCTCAATTGACTTCGGTAATACCTCATATATACTCGGACGGGAAACGCTTATACCTGACAATAAAGTAGGAATGAACATTTGGCAGGATAAACTATTCATTTTTATGTCGAAAAATGCACAACGCGCCACCACCTATTACAACGTACCACAGAAAAGCACATTCGAGATCGGTACCCAAGTGAGTATTTAAGTTTTTCAGTACGAAGTCTAGTCCAGGTATTCTTGAGCCGTGTCAGGTCAATACCAATTGTCTCACTTTTTATTTCCCCAAAAATATTAACTTTGCCGCACTTTAACTGGTAAGGTAATTCAGAGTATATGTCAGCAGATAACCGATATATGGCGCGTGGTGTTTCGGCTTCGAAAGAAGATGTGCACAATGCCATTAAAAACATCGACAAAGGCTTGTATCCAAAGGCTTTTTGCAAGATCATCCCCGACATTTTGGGGGGCGATCCTGCCTGGTGCAACATTATGCACGCCGATGGCGCTGGCACCAAATCGTCGCTGGCTTACCTCTACTGGAAAGAAACCGGCGATATTTCGGTCTGGAAAGGCATTGCTCAGGATGCCATTATCATGAATCTCGACGATTTGCTTTGCGTGGGCGCAACTGATAACATTTTGTTATCGTCGACCATTGGCCGCAACAAAAACCGGATTCCGGGCGAAGTGATTGCAGCCATCATCAATGGAACTGAAGAACTGTGTGCCGAATTGCGCGAAATGGGCGTCAACATTTACCCAACCGGCGGTGAAACTGCCGATGTGGGCGATTTAGTGCGGACCATCATTGTCGACTCGACCGTGTCTTGCCGCATGAAACGCGAAGATGTGATTTCGGCTGACAACATTCAGGCTGGCGATGTAATACTTGGTCTGGCCTCATTCGGACAGGCAACCTACGAAAAAGAATACAACGGCGGCATGGGCAGTAACGGCCTGACTTCCGCACGTCACGATGTATTTGCCAATTACCTTGCACAAAAATATCCTGAAAGTTTCGATCCGGAAGTTCCGGCAGAACTCATTTATTCAGGAAACAAAAAACTGACCGAAGCCATCGCCGGAGTTGGTCTGGATGCCGGAAAACTGGTGCTCTCTCCTACCCGCACCTATGCGCCGGTTGTGAAAGATTTATTGGAAGCGCTTCGGAAAAACATTCATGGTCTGATTCACTGCTCGGGCGGTGCGCAAACCAAAGTACTGCATTTTGTCGATAACGTTCATGTGATTAAAGACAACCTATTCGATGTTCCGCCACTGTTCCAGATGATTCAAGAAGAATCGGGAACCAGCTGGCACGAAATGTACAAGGTTTTCAACATGGGTCACCGTTTCGAAGTTTACCTTGCTCCTGAATTTGCTATTGAAGTGATCGCTATTTCTGAAAAATATAACATCGAAGCCCGCATTGTTGGGCGCGTTGAAGCCGCTGAAGGCAAAAAACTCACCATCCGGTCTCCCTTCGGAGAATTTGAATATTAGCTACGCCCTACGGAATACCCAGGCATTGGTTTAATATCATTTATTTCAAAATCTATCATCTTTATCATATGGCAGACTATTCATTATTGGAAAAATACGAATCGATCAGATATCGGTTCGAAGAAGTTGGCTCACAAATTACCGACCCGTCGGTGATGAGCGACATGAAACGCTACGTCAAACTCAATCAGGAATACAAGCGGTTGGAGTTGCTCACCAACGCTTTCAAAGATTACAAAGCAACAGTCGACAACATCGAATCGGGCAAACAAATGCTGGCCGAGGAAACCGACGAAGATATCCGCGAAATGGCGCGTGAAGAAATTGAAGCTTCGGAAGCGATTATTCCTGAAAAAGAACAAAATATCAAATTACTATTGATTCCCGCTGATCCGGAAGACGGTAAAAATGCCATTCTGGAAATTCGCGCCGGTACCGGTGGCGACGAAGCCAGTATTTTTGCCGGCGATTTGTTCCGCATGTACACCAAATTCTGCGAACGCAGAGGCTGGCGGATGGAAGTGACCAACACAAGCGAAGGTACTTCAGGCGGATTCAAGGAAATCGTTGCAACCATTTCGGGCGAAGGCGTTTACGGAATCATGAAATACGAATCGGGAGTTCACCGCGTTCAGCGCGTACCACAAACAGAAACTGCGGGGCGTGTGCATACTTCGGCCGCTACTGTCGCTGTTTTGCCTGAAGCTGAAGAATTCGACATCGACCTGCGCGATAGCGACATCCGGAAAGATACTTATTGTTCTTCTGGTCCTGGCGGACAGTCGGTTAATACAACCTATTCAGCCATTCGGTTGACACATATTCCGACCGGAATTGTGGTGACTTGTCAGGATCAGAAATCGCAGATTAAGAACCTGGCCAAAGCCATGATCGAGTTGCGTACCCGAATTTACAATCAGGAACACCAGAAATACCTCGATGTGATTGCCTCGAAGCGGAAAACCATGGTTTCAACCGGTGACCGTTCGGCCAAAATCCGTACCTACAACTGGCCGCAAGGACGTATCACCGACCACCGCATCAACCTCACGATTTATAACCTTCAGGCAGTTATTGGAGGCGATCTGGATGAAATCATCGACAAACTGCAGGTTGAAGAAAACGCAGAACGACTGAAAGAAGCAGAGATTTAATGATCCGGGTTGCGTGTTGCGAGTTACGATTTGGGAAACAACCCGTAACCCGAATCCCGTAACCCGCAACAAAATAGAAAAATGAATAGAGAACAACTTTTTGAACAGATTAAACTAAAGCGCAGCTTTTTGTGCGTTGGATTAGACACAGATATTCTGAAAATACCACGTTTCCTGAGCGAAACCAGCGATCCGATTTTTGCTTTCAACAAGGAAATTATCGATGCCACTCACGATTTGTGTGTTGCTTATAAACCAAACCTTGCTTTTTACGAAAGTCAGGGCGTTGCCGGATGGATAAGTCTGGAGAAAACCGTGAGATATATCCGCGAAAAATATCCGGAGCAATTCATTATTGCCGATGCCAAACGTGGCGATATTGGGAATACATCGAACTTGTATGCCCGGGCATTTTTTAATCACATGGATTTTGACGCCGTAACTGTTGCGCCTTATATGGGCGAAGACTCCATCAAACCATTCATGACTTACCTCGACCGTTGGGTAATTGTTTTAGCGCTGACATCGAACAAAGGAGCAGCTGATTTTCAATATCTGAAGAATGCCGAAACAGGTGAGCAGCTTTTTGAAACCGTGCTGAAAACCTCGCAGACCTGGGGAACGACTGACAACATGATGTATGTGGTCGGTGCAACCAAAGCCGAAAAACTCGAAGAAATCCGCGAACTGGTTCCCGATCATTTTCTGCTCGTTCCTGGTGTTGGGGCACAAGGTGGAAGTCTGGAAGAAGTGGCCAAATATGGCATGAACGACATGTGCGGATTACTTGTTAACTCATCGCGCCAGATTATCTACGCTTCGGATGGCGAAGATTTTGCCGAAAAAGCCCGCAACGAAGCCATCAATGTTCAGCTTGAAATGGAAGAACTGCTGCTGGAAGCTGATTTGCTGTAAAATATATTTGCTGAAATGCTGATAGTGAGCGGGTGACTTCGAGTCACCCGCTCACTAAACAGATAAAAAGACTCCGGAAAGCCTTCTGAAAAGAAGATCTTCCGGAGTTTTTTGTTTATATTTAGTATTATTTTCAACATAACGCAACCCTTTTACAACTTCCCTCATCTAACAACAAAAAACCGCAATGAAGAAGAACCTTCTAATTGTTTGTATTTGTGCACTACTTACGACTTTATCCGCGTCTTCCTTTGCACAAAAGTTATCTTTCGGAGAATATACCGGCATCAACTTCTCCAACCTTCACGGAAATTTGACTTCAAATAAATGGCTTCCAAAGTCAGGGCCATCAGCCGGATTCTTCGTTGAATACAATCTGGGAAAGTCATTTTCTGTGCAGTCTGAAGTGAGTTATATAACACATTACTACGAAATGAAACCCTATAGCAGTCAACCAACTTACCCTGTTTATTACAATGACGTAATGCATTATTATTCATCCTCCACAATCTGGCAACCGGTTTACGAACCCAATAAATTTGACTATTCCTTTTTACGCTTCCCATTACTAATCAAGTATAAAACCCCAACCCGATTACAGTTGGCAATCGGTGGCGGTTTGTACTATTCGATTTTATTGAATGACGACCTAACCAACGCTGAAAGAGATGCTGCAAAAAAAGAAGATCGAAGAATTTATCCGCCAACGCACGATTGGGGATATCTGTTTTCAGCCGATCTTTCCTATCCAATTACCAATGATATCCGACTCTTTGTCACAAGCAGATTGGCAACAGGGCAAAAGGTTTTTATCGAAAGTTTGAAAGGCAAAAATGGAAGCAGTGAACTTGGCTTTGGAATAAAATACACGCCAAAAAACAAAAAGGAAAGTTTCAAAGAGGTTGAAACAAACATTTCGGATAGCTCAAAAACAAGGTGCTACATCAGACCAGTTGTGGGTATTTTATTGGGATGGAATTCTTCTTCAACAAAACCAGGTAATTATTCTACCAACATAGGCTCAGCAACCGGTTTGGCTTTCGACTATCGGCTTAACAATACAGTATCATTACAAACCGGAATACTTTTCGAGCGGAAAGGATACGCACTTTCTGACAGCAGCCTCTATTATCACCGATTTGCTTCTGACAGCAAATACAAACGGAATAGTATTGATTCAAAAACCGACATTGATTATCTGACTATTCCGTTAAATATCAAATTCTCATTCGGTAATCCGTTTACGTTCTATTTTGACTTTGGTGTATATACCGGATTTAAAGTCAATGCTTTATGCCATGGAACAGCGATCAAAAAATACATCAGTTCGTCAAGTTATTCTATTGAGAAGATAAACATCAACGATGCAGTTGAAGGTTATTATAAAGATATTGACTTTGGGTACCAAACTGGCCTGGGATTTCAGTTTCCATTCAGAAAGAATTTGAAATTTGATCTCGGAATCGTCTATTCGGGTAGCTTTTCTCCAATCATAAAAGAACCGGAAGAAAATACAACCCCATATACGAACGACGACCATTCGATAAAGAATGGAACAATCGCCCTACAATTTGGATTCCAAATACCCATTAACCATTAACCGTCTAATCTGAATCAAATGAAACCGTTAACAATCAAATACAGACTAAATAATCTGCTTTTAAAATGGGTTAGAATACCATTACTGGTGCTCTCGGTTTGTGTCATTAACTCATGCAACAATTACCCTGATCCTTCAATTGAAACACTTGTCAATTATAACGTTAGCTACATGAATCCCAATCCGGTTTCGATTGGTGGCGAATACATGAAAGATAGTATTTACATCCAAATTTATAATTATAAATCACCCCAGGATATCAGTGGTTTTACTGTCGAATTTAAAGTTCAGAAGGGCGGTGGATCGGTTGACCAACAACAGGTTAAAACCCGAAAAGACGGGAAAGCCGCAACCCGATGGAAATTGGGTACCGACTCGTTCACCCAAATTATTACAACCAGAGTTACTGATCCTGATGGCAATGTGCTTCCTGAATCACAGATTATCGCGCATGGCATTCTTTACAATGCATGGAATGAAATCGATTACTCACCGCTTAACCAACTCTCTGGTATGGCTTCGGATACCATAACTCAACAAAGCTGGATGATTTCGGTAGGTAGAATTTACAAACTAGAAACCAACTTTCTGGATTGGCAAAGCTTATCCACCCAACCGATAAATAGTCCGCGACAGATTGAGATTGATAAAAACGGGATCATTTACGTTGGGACCTGGAATGGCGAATTGTATAAAAGTACGAATCACGGGCAAACATGGATAAAATGCACAAACCCAATACCTGACCGCCCCTATTACTTCGATCTTTGGATAACCAACGACGACGATCTTTGGGCAACTGTGTACGGAAATGGATTGTGGCATTCGAAAGACGGAGGATTGACATGGTCTAATCCGGCAAATGGAGCCGACAAAAGCACTTCAATTAGTGGAATGTACAGGTTGAAAAATAATTGGATTGTGTCATTGATTTCGCCAACAGGGCAAGGAATGTCGGTCATGAAATCGGAAGATGAAGGTAAAACATGGACAGCACTAATTACTCCAAATTATCCTTACAGTCTTTTTGTTACAAAAAATGATGAAATAATAGTTTTAACCCAAACTGACGGTGGTATTTACAAATCAACCGACTTGGGAAAAACTTACAAACGGGTGTATTCGGCCTCAGTAGCATTTAATACGGGCTCTCCTCAAAGCTACGTTCAAAAGTTCGGAGCTGATTATTATATTATTATCCCTGGATATGGCGTGCTAAAAACAAAAGACTTCGACCACTTTGAAACACTGCTGACAGAAGCGTATGTTAACGGACTTTATCTCGACCATACAGGTTCGGTATACGCCAAAGGAACATTGAATAAACTATACAGCACATTCATTTACAATAGTAAATAACTTGTGACCAATCAGTCAAGCATTACTATCTGGAAAATAGAAACTATTTAGCTCCGGTAAGCCTTTTGAAAAATAGAATTTCCGGAGTTTTTGATTTATCCCTGAAAAAGAAATGTAAGCAGCAAATACCGGCAAACCATTCCCGCGAAGCTATAAAACAAAGCATCTTTAACGCGGTATTTCAGCATTCCGGCGGCCAGCGAAATAATGGGCGACGAAAGCGGCAACAAATTGGAGAAAAACAATGCCCAGTTCCCATATTTCCGTATTTCGTCTTCCGCTTTTTCGTAACGTTTCCTGCCAATCAAACTATCGATTATTTTGGCACTAAAGAAATAGCCAATCAGGTAATCAATCATCAGTGAAGTCATTGCAGTTGCAACGGCAACCAGATTGAGCATCAATGGATCGTAGCCGGTACGAAGGTAAAAGATGAAAGCCAGCTCCATGGGCATGAGCAGGAAGAAGAACAGATAACCGAAGAAATTAACAATCGCAAAGGAGTACATGCTCTTTTCTCCCGATTCATAAATATCTCTCCCGATGGTTAAGGAAGCAATCACCGCCATCAAAGTGACCAGAAGCGCAAGTATGACTAATCGCCGGTAATCGATATGGGTAACTTTCATATTCCCCGATATATTGAATTTGTTGCTTCATTCAAATTTAGGTAATCATTTTGAGATTGTCAGAAAATTAACCCAAATTGCATCAAAGACTTTTGACCTGAATCACAAAATCGAACTAAATGAAATTCATCGGATTAACCCTTGCAGTTCTGTTCCTTACCGCTTGTCAACCCAGAAAAAAAAGTGAGTATATGAAGGTTTCTGGATTTGCACAGGGAACAACCTACCACATTACCTATGAAAATTCGACTAACGAAGATTATACAGAAGCTATCGATTCTCTCCTGAAAGCTTTTAACAAATCCTGTTCGATATACGATTCAACCTCAATCATTTCAAGGATTAACGACAATGATCCGACTGTTGAAGTTGATGACTGGTTTGTGGATGTTTTCAAGAAATCGGCTGAAGTAAACGATGTTTCAGGAGGAGCCTTCGACATTACCGTTGGTCCGGTTGTAAAAGCCTGGGGATTTAGTAATGGCCCTGTGGCCAAACACGACACTGCTTATATTGATAGTTTGTTGCAGTATGTGGGCATGGAGAAGGTAAAACTTGAAGGCCGTAAAGTGACTAAAAAATATCCGGGCGTAAAATTAGATGTAAATGCCCTTGCTCAAGGCTATTCGGTGGATGTTGTATGTGATTTCTTCAAATCAAAAGGCATCAAAAATTACCTCGTTGAAATTGGTGGCGAAGTCCGCGGAAAAGGCATCAATGCCAAGGATAAATTCTGGAACATCGGTATTGATAAACCGTCAGACGGAAACATGAGTCCTGGGAATGATCTTCAGGCTATTATTGAGATAAATGATAAAGCCTTGGCAACTTCAGGAAATTACCGGGCTTTTTATGTAGAAAACGGGGTAAAATATGCTCATACTATTGATCCCAAAACCGGGTTTCCGGCACGAAATACCCTGTTAAGCACAACAGTTATTTGCGACGACTGCATAACCGCAGACGCCTATGCAACAACATTTATGGTTTTAGGAGTCGAAAAAAGTAAAGAGCTTCTAAAGAAACTTCCGGGAATTGAGGTGTATTTTGTATATAGTAATACAAATGGCGATTATGAAATTTTCTCATCTGAAGGGATGAAAAAGATGATTGTTGAGCAAAAATAAAGAGACACCCGGTAACAGATAATCTTCAGTTAATATTGGCTAATTCCTCAAGGAAATTCTATAATTCGCCATATTATTGATTTCCAACGGTCTCGAATTACCTATCCATGATTTTTGTAGGTTATCCTAAAATTGATCGTCCAAAGCCCTCATTCAAAGAGTAATATTTAAGCACAATTCATTTTTTATTTCTAAATGACTATTTTTGCCCCGTTTAAAATTGAGTAATCAAAGCAATTCATTTTGAAATAGATATTTATCCCTCTACTAATGTTTACACACATCTCCCGATTCATACTTAAGCACCGTACGTTTTTAATTGTTGTCCTTTTACTTCTAACTGCCTTCATGGCTTTCAAGGCAAAGGATGCCAAGCTTTCGTATGAAAATTCCTCCCTGTTGCCAGAAAATGATAGCACAAGAATTGAATATCAAGCGTTTAAAAAGCTTTTTGGGGAAGATGGAAATGTAATTGTAATCGGAACAATTAATCCCAATCTGTTTAAACTTGAGCAATTTAATGCATGGATCGATTTAGGAGATAGCCTTCGAAGGATCAAGGGAGTTCAGGAAGTCTTAAATATTTCGAGGGCAATTAATCTGATAAAAAATGAGGAGACCCACCAATTTGAGCTGAAGCAAATTGTTTCACAGAAACCAAAGAAACAAGCAGAAGTCGACAGTTTAAAAAAAGAAATACTCGGGCTGAAATTTTACGAAGGGCTTTTGTATAATCCGAAAACGCAGGCTACGCTGATGACCGTTACTCTCGACAAAAAGAGATTGAACGACATCAGCCGAATTGCAATAATTAACAGTATTTCAGAAGCTGTTAATGCATACAAGTTGAAGAACAACGTTGAAATTCACTGTTCCGGAATGCCATATATCCGTACAATAACGATGCAAAAAGTAAAGCACGAGCTTTTCCTTTTTGTACTTATAAGCATCGCTGTTGCAACCTTTATCATGTTCTTATTTT
>Ga0302296_1002591_pt1 | contig 12094 bp, 12 predicted proteins | sample III_Fen_N3_1_FD_194546 | JGI IMG/M metagenome (GOLD analysis project Ga0302296, IMG submission 194546) | Peat permafrost microbial communities from Stordalen Mire near Abisko, Sweden - III_Fen_N3_1 | ecosystem: Environmental > Terrestrial > Soil > Wetlands > Permafrost | place: Sweden: Abisko... | reverse complement strand
ATCGTTTTGTGTTCGGCCATCATTACCGAAGCGGGAGATTTTATTAACCCGAAACCTGACTGGTCGTAAGGAGTTCCGTTGGCTTCAGCTAGCACAAGTTTATGAACATTCGGGAACAAAACAAGCTCCTCTTTTTTCATGTGCAAACTAAATTCATTGGCTAAAAATCCAAAATAATCCTTCATTAATTTCAATTCAATATTTACATTGTCCATTTTTACCAACTGTTCAAGAATTGCCCTTATTTCCGAAATGGCGCTAAAAGCATATTGATGATGTTTCTGAATAATGTAGTCAACCAGCTCACTACAAGTCATTTTTTCAAAGTCCAACTTTAATAATTCAGCATCCGAAGGTTCTTTAACTGTTCCCATTTTTCAATTTGGTTTTTGTCTGTACTTTTCAAAGTTAATGAAAATTACTGCTCGCAAAATAAACCTTCTGATCGAAGTACCAGATATTTTACAAAATAAAAAAGCTCTCGCTCAAATAATAGAGTGAGAGCTTTTAACTGCTAATTTTTGAAGACAGGTCAGCCAACTAATATGACTTGTTCAAGTTCAATGGCTTTAGGAAACAGAAGGTTGTTTTCCAAATGAATATGACGGTGCAGGTCATCTTCAAATTCTTTCAGCTTTCCATAAAGTACCCGAAATGTGTTACAGGCATCTTCCGGAGCTGAATAACCATTGCTGATCCGGTACATTTCCTTCAGAATTACTCCGGCATTTTCGTGCTCAGCTTCCATCACTGAAATTGGTGAACCAATCGACCCAAAACAACCAGGATCGTTGCATTTACCAGCCGATTCATCTGCTACCAACTTTTTGATATATGGGAAAAGTATCATTTCTTCCTTTTGCAGGTGTGATAGTAATTCTTCAGCCAAATCCTTAAACAATTCGTTTATTCGGATGACCTCTGAATGATTTTCGCCATGAACATCCGCTACTTTTTGTGCCAATGGTAGAATCTGTGGAATGGCCTTTTTCACATACTGATGATGTGTATTTTGAATATAATCGGCCAGAAAACCGATGTTCCAACTGTCAAAATCGTGAACCGCTGAACCGGTTTGGTTTTGCATTTTTTCTAATGCACTAATGACTAATGACTCATCAGTCTTGGCATTGGCACAAGCTTCAGCCACCGAAATTTTTCCTCCACAGCAAAAATCTATTCCGTAATTACTGAATACATCTGCTGCCCTGAAATCGTGTTTTACGATCTCTCCTACTGATTTATTTCTAATGTTTTTCATTTTGATATTGTTTAAAATTGTTTTTCATCTTTTCACTCCTGACAGGGTTTGGAACCCTGTCAGGGGTAAATTTAATTTCTATTTTTCTTCCTTCTGAACCGACCAGCCAAAGACCAGTCCTGCGACAAAGTATACCAATGCAACCACCCCAACTGCAAAAATGGTGTCTCCAACAACACGAAGCCACCGAAGGGTTTGCATGAATGGTTGTTGCAGAAAATCGGCTGAACGGGCGTACCAGGTTCCGTATTTTACACTGGCCACTGTTTGCAGCAATCCAACCGGCAATACACTGATTAATACCATCAAAGCCAGACCGATGTTGATTGCCCAGAATGCAATAAACAAAGGTTTATCGTTCCAAACACTTTTCACCCACATGTTCCGGAGAACAAAAAGCATCAGTGAAATTCCAAGCATTCCGTACACCCCAAACAAAGCCGTGTGACCATGAACTGCGGTTGTATTCAATCCCTGCATGTAATATAAAGCGGTTGGTGGATTAATCAGGAACCCAAAAATACCGGCACCCACTAAATTCCAGAATGCCACGGAAATTAATCCGTAAATCGGCCAGCGGTAAGCGATAAGCCAGTTGGTATGTTTGCTCAGCTTATAATTGTGCCATACTTCGAAACCCATCAATACCAGCGGAACTACTTCCAGTGCGCTAAATGTCGCTCCCAAAGCCAGAATTGCAGTTGGTGTTCCGGTGAAATACAGGTGATGAAAAGTTCCGATGATACCACCACCCAAAAAGACGATGGTTGAGAAAAGAACAGCGGTTGTAGCCGATTTAATCCGGAGTAACCCCAATTGCACGAAAATAAAGGCCGAAACAACTGCGGCAAAAACTTCGAAGAAACCTTCAACCCAAAGATGAACTACCCACCATCGCCAGTACTCGGCAATGGCCAGGTTGGTTTGTTGTCCCCACATCAGTCCGGCGCCGTAAAACGAGCCGATAGCAGCCGAAGCGACCACGAAAAGAATGATCAGGTTGCGGCTTTCAGAAGGAGTTTTCAGGATTGGAATTAACGGACGAACCATCAACGCGAGCCAGATAAATAAACCGGCAAACAGGAAGATCTGCCAGAAACGACCTAAATCGACATATTCGTAACCCTGATGACCAAACCAGAAGTTTTGTACCAAACCCAGTTTCTGCATTACGCCCATCCACTGTCCAGCCAATGAACCGACCACAATAACGAGAAGCGCACCAAACAGAACATTGACGCCTAATCGCTGGAACTTCGGTTCATAACCCGAAACCGCAGGAGCAATGTACAAGCCAGTAGCTAACCAGGAAGTTGCAATCCAGAAAATGGCCAATTGCACATGCCAGGTTCGTGAAACCGAATAAGGTAAAATGGTATCGAGATTCAGTCCGTAAAAAGAGTGCCCCTCAACACCAAAATGAGCAGTTATAACTCCCATGATCACCTGAACCAATATCAAAGCAGTAACGACTACAAAATACTTTAGGGTCGCTTTCATCGATGGAGTCGATATAAGGCTGATCAATGGGTTGGTTGCAGGCATTTCAATGTGTTCTTCGCTGTCGCGGGTGCGGGCATATTGATAAGCCATTAAAGCAATACCCAACAACAAAATGATTACGCTGAAACCGGTCCAGATGTGCAAATCGCCGGTGGCAACGTTTCCAACCAATTCTTCATGCGGCCAGTTGTGCGTATAAGTCAATTCGCTGTTTGGCCGTTCAGTTACACACGCCCACGATGCCCACCAAAAGAAGGCAGTCATTTTAGCCATCCGTTCCGGTGTTTTGATCGAATTTTCAGGAATGGAATAATTGTCGCGCAACTTAGCCATTTCAGGATTGTTGGTAAACAACCCAGCGTAAAAATCACTGGTTAACTTGATGGCCGATGCCCGCACAGCACTCACTGTAATCGTTTTTGCCGATTCGCTGTAGGTGTTCTTCCTGATTTCTTCCTGAAGTTTAATCTTCAGGTAAGCCTGATCGGCAGGAGCAATTTCGCTGAATTTCTTTGTATTCTTTTCGAGCGAAAGCACATCGAGCATGGCAATGGCTTCTTTATGAAGCCAGTCGGCAGTCCAGTCGGGTGCCTGATAAGCGCCGTGCCCCCAAACAGTACCCAATTCCTGGCCGCCAATCGACTGCCATACATTTTGTCCATCGCGAATATCCTGACCGGTAAACAGAACAGTACCATCGCTGGTTACCACCTTGTCAGGAATAGGCGGTGCCTGATGGTAAATCTCGATTCCGAAGTACCCCAGCACCCCGAAACTAAGCACCATTACCGCTATAAACCCAAACCATAATTTTCGAATGTTCATAGTGAATAGATTAATGATTTATATTATATATTTCCAGTTCATTCATATCCGGAAACAAATATAGACCAGCATTAAGTCCTGATTTTATGAGCAGGATCATAAGGCATTATTTCACCCAAACAACTATTATTCAACTCGTAGCAAGTTATTTTATTAACTTTAAAAAATAAATTTCAAATATAAATAAGATTAAAACCTCTTAAATTATTCATTTGTTTTAAATTTGCTTTCAAACTCCCCCAATTATGATTGACGAAAATTTGCTTATTGAATTTGGCGCGGCTGAAATAAACCTCGAGAAAGGCGAACATCTTTTTCATGAGAAGCAAAAAGCAACGAATTACTTCCAGGTTAAATCCGGAAAAATAAAAATGTTTAACCTGACAGCTGATGGTAAAATATTTACACAGGGATTATTCGAAGTAGGAGGAAGTTTTGGTGAACCACCGCTTTTCACCGATTCGAATTATCCGGCCTGCACCATTGCCGAAGAAGATACAATTCTTTATAAGTTGTCAAAAGCAAAATTTTTCAAACTCCTGAAAGAAAATCCGGAAATACATTTTGATATTACCCGAATGCTGGCTACGCGTTTGTTGTACAAATCGATGCAACTGAAAGAGATTTCAAGCTTCAAGCCAGAACACCGTATTATCAGCCTGATTGATTACCTAAAAAAAGAAGAGGGTATTCCGGAGCACGAAAAATTTGAAGTTAGCCTGACCCGTCAGCACATTGCCGACCTCACCGGACTGCGGGTTGAAACGGTTATTCGAACAGTAAAAACCCTTGAAAAAGATGGAAGTTTGAAATTAATCGGACATAAGATTTATAGGTAAGATAAATCCTTTAAGTTTAAGCCTGTATTATAACTCTGGCCTCACTCCAAGTCCTTCGGTATAACAACAGCATGAAAAACAAGCTAAGCACAAAAAACACAGTAATGGCCAGCACCGAAAAACGCATGCTGCCAGTGATTGCTTCAATTAGCCCAAAGCTAAAAGTACCGGCAACGGTGGCGAGTTTTTCCATCACATCGTAAAAGCTGAAGAATGAAGTGTGATCGGTAGTATCGGCAGGAAGCATTTTGGAGTAGGTGCTTCGTGCCAATGATTGTGAGCCTCCCATGACAATACCAATAAAAAAGGCTACGGTTAAAAACTGTATGGTATCAGTCACAAAATAGGCACCAACACAAGTCAAAGTCCATATACCAATTGTAATCATCAGGGCAGGCAGATTCCCAATCTTTTCAGAAATACGGGCAAACATCCAGGCTCCCAACATTCCAACCAGTTGGATGCACAAAACCGTAGGAATAAGCACATCTTCTTTCAGGCCTAATTGTTTTTCTCCATAGGTAGCGGCCATAAACATGGTGGTTAGTACACCCATCATTAGGAAGAAAAAGCCTGTCAGGTACAAACTAAGTCTGCGAGATTTGCGAATCTGATTGAAAACCGTTCGCAATTCCTTGTACCCATTAGTCCACACAGACTCGTGTTTCGTTCGCTGACAGTAAGTATATTTGGGCAAGAGGCTGAATGTGATTTGCGAAAATCCGATCCACCACAAAAAGACAGTCACAAACGAAATGCGCGCCGGCAAAGAACTATCGGCAGCTATGCCAAACAGATTAGGCTTCATGATCATCAGGAGATTAAAAAGCAGCAAAACCACGCCTCCCAGGTAGCCCATGGAATATCCGCGTGCACTGATTCGATCCTGATCTTCAGGCTCGGCAATAACCGGAAGGAACGAATTGTAGAACACAATACTTCCGCCGTAACCAATTGTTCCCAGCGAAAATGCAATTATACCCAGTTCGATGTGGTTTTTGTCGAAGAAGAATAAAGCTCCGCAAGCTGTAGCTCCAATCAAGGTAAAAGCGCGCATAAAACCTTTGCGGCGCCCGGTATAGTCGGCCATTGATGAGAACAATGGAGACATGATGGCTACCAACAGATAAGCAACAGCAATTGCCCATGAATAAAGTACAGTATTTATCACTGACATTCCGAAGAATGAAATGGTAAAGTCGGTGCCAGTTCGGGTAATTGTGTTGTAATAAATTGGAAAAATAGCCGATGCAATGGTCAGCTGATATACCGAATTGGCCCAGTCGTACATCACCCAGCCACGCACAATACGCTTATCTCCTTTCACGATGGGTTGAACATCATTCCGCTTAATCATAGTAGCTTTCTCAAGTTTTACAGTTTTTCTTCCTGAAGCTTTACTGTCATTGGTTTGCTGGCTTCTCCGGCATAAACACTTACATGTGGGAACGGCATTTCGATTCTTTCGCGATCGAATGCTTCTTTAATTTCAATAAATACACTGTTCCGAACTTTTAGATAGTTCGACTTTTCGAACCACACTCCCAAAGTGATATCAATACTGCTGCTTCCAAAAGCCTGAAAAATAATCACCGGTTCGGGTTCCTCCAGACACAACGGATTTTTACGGACAACATCTTCGAGTATTGTTTTTACTTTCCGGAGATCTTCTTTGTAAGCAACCCCAAGCTGAAAGTCAAGCCTGCGAATCGGAAATTTAGTAATATTCACCAGTTCAGTTGAAATTACAGTCTGATTCGGGATTCGGATCAGTAAATTATCAAAAGTCCGCACTTTAATCGAAAGAAGATCTATCGCATAAACGGTTCCGGTTTTATCGCCAACCTTAACCACATCGCCTAATTCGAAAGACTTTTCGCCAACCAAAAACAATCCGCTAATAATGTTTCCGATACTGGTTTGCGAGGCGACCCCGATGACAATACCCATCACACCGACAGCTCCAAAAAGGGCCGCGAGGTCGTAATTAAGTTCTTTGACCACAATCAACACCAGTCCAGTATAACCGGTATAAATAACTGTGCGGGTAATCAGCATCATACGTTGTCGCGAAAGCTGTTTGCGCAACGACCTTCTCAGCATAAAAGCAATCGCCTGAATGGAGCTTATACCTATTATCAGGATAAAAACGATCCGGATAAACTTCTCTATAGTTGCAGGATTAATATATTTCTCAAGACCGAGATCCATAACTTAATTTTGATAAATGTTTTTAATAAAAAAGAAACTCTTCCGCAGCAAATTCTTTGACTCAGCACCACGTTGGGTTGCAATGCGAACGGGTTTTAGACCATGAATTTCCTTATGCGTTGTGAGATTTACGCTTCCGGCATGCTCCTGACCTTTAAATTCGATAGAAACATGATTGGATAGTAATTTTTTATTCTTCAAAAAAAGCGAAAAATCATCGACCCGAAGAATTAGCCTCTGAAGATCGAGCAAACCGGCCGTGTTATTGATGATCTCAACCGGAACAATAGCCTCCCACGAAGTCGCTTTTACCTCATCGAATGACTTGTCATAGTAACTGCCAATCGAAAAAGCCGGTTCGCCGTTATCTGGTTCCCCAAACCAGGTATCCGACAATCTTCTTAATGGAATCTCGAACAAACGGTTTTCATCCTTTATTTCCTGAAAATAAAATTGCATGGTTAGCGGTATGCAGAAAAACAAACTAGCCGATTGACCGGCACTAACCCGAATGTTCCCATTATTTCTAAAAACCACGGCCTTGGATGGAAAGGCAGGAACAACATGCAAAAAATGCGATTTCCCGGTCTGAAAATGAAACACATCAGAATCGTCTTCAAGACTATCAACTTCTTCCACTTCTAATTCTTCAAACGGCAGGTCAGTTGTATGACTTTTAATCAACCAACCATTTAAGATGTGCTTAACAAAAACTTCAGCGAACCCAGCTTTAAATAGCTTGGTCTGACCAACTGAAAATTCATATTTATTCCAGAAATTCTGCGGATTCATATCAGTAAACTTATTTCAGGAATAAAAGTAAAACATTTTTCGGAAGTTGGAATAAAAACAAATCCCTCACTATGGAGGGATTCATCGTATTTTAAATTTTTAGCTTTAAAAGCTATTCTATCACGTGTACAAGCAGTAATTATTTGGTTTTGATACCCAAATCAAGCGATCCTGTAATTTTTCCAATATCATCCGGATCAATTACTCCGCGAATGCTGATGAGCGTATTGTCGTTTCCGCCAACAACCATCAGCAATTCCGAAAGTTTTCCCTTCTCACCTGCACGTCCGTAGAAGCGCACAACTTCATCTTTATCCGTAACTTCCATGAGAACCTCGTAATTGTTATTTTTGAAGAACCCGTCAGCTTCCAATTCTTTATAAAAATTGAGACCCTTATTTAAGTCTTTGTCTTCAACCGACAGAATCCGAATACCGCTTAATTTTTCGAGCATAGCTGTTTCTTTGCTTTTCGAATCGTCGAATTTACTTGCAAAACTTAATAGCTTGCCGCTGATATTCACGGTTGTGAAACCTTCCCTGTTGGCGTACTTATTAAAAAGTTTGTCAATTGGACTGTTGTCCTGAGCCATCACCCATATAGGGATCAGCAAAATCAAAGTCATTAATAATTTTTTCATGGCTATTCTTTTTTTAGTTTTTTATTCAAATTTCTCATTTCATCAATCTGTTTAAACCCTTTGTTTATTTTTGAAATTCCTGATTGTAAAGGATTAACAGCATTCTCAATTTTTCCAATAGGCCCAAGTTGTGCCAAGCCTTTGTTGTATTTTCCTGCAACAAATTCAAGGGTTTTGCTAGCTTCAGAATAAGCCTGTTTTGGATCGGAGAATGTGTCTTTCCATTGATTTTGGCTGCTGTAAAAATTCACTGCCAACATCACCAGAATCACTGAAGCCGCCACTCCGGTAACAATCTGCCACATCCAACGATATTGAAGTTTTTCCTTATGCTCCGATTCGAGAATATAATTCATTAAATCATCGCCCAAGGCAGGGTCTTCTTCAGCCGAAAGTCCCGTTATTCCTGAAAACATTGGAACATACATTTTCAGGTTTTCATCCACATCTCCGGAAGTAAAATAAGTGATCAGTTCATTTTCTTCGTCGATCGTGGTTTCGGCGTCAAAGTACTTTTGAAGCAGAATATTTATTTTCTGTGATTCCATAGTTTTGAATTTTTAAGATTTCATCCCGTACTTTTTTGCGTGCACGCGATAAATTTACTCTAATGGCATTGACATTCATCTGAGTTGCTTCGGCTATTTCTTCAAATTCGAGCTGTTCAATATCGCGCAAATGAATAGCAGTTCGCTGCAAATCGGGCAATTCGGCGATTATTCGCTTGACCAGATCGACTGAATTAGCCAGATCAAGATAATCAGTATCCGAACTTTCTTCTTCCGGGAATTTTACTTTTTTCAGCGATTCAATCGAAATCGTTCGTCGCGAACGAATCATATCAAGGCATCGATTCCGCGTCATACGATATGCAAAAGCCTCCAGATTTTCAACCTTATCCAAATCGTCCCGTTTTTGCCAGAGTTTTAGAAACACATCCTGAAGTACATCTTTTGCCTCTTCCTCATTCTGAAGAATCTGATTGGCAAACCGCAACAACTTGTTGCTGATCGGAAGTACATCGGTTTTAAAATCTCTGGCTAACATTCAAACTCTTTTCTGATAGTTTCAAAGTTAAGACGAACCAAGTCGAATTTCATTACATGCGAGAGAAAATAATTTAAGGGAGAGTAAAGTAAAAAGCGATCAGTGTTCTGTCGCAGTGTTAAGTATTCAACTGGGAACTGTGACTGATTACTGCGACTAGTAAAGCTCGGCTTCGAGCACATCCTTAATTTCCATGAAATTATTTTCAAGAAGCAGCATATTGTCGATCATAAAATTGAAGATCTCCGGCCATAGGTTTTGCCTATGAAAATCGACATTTGGGAGTACGGTATAGATACGACAGACTTCTTGCCCGCCTTCCCTGACAAAGCAAATATCCCATTCGAGTGGTTCGACAAAGCCTTCTTCCAAAAATTTACTGTATTTCTGAAGCGTTTCGAATATCTCCAAACGTCGACTTTCCTGCCGGCTGTTAATTTCGATCATGACCAAAGCTTCGGTACGCGAAACTTCAAATTTCAGGTCAATCCCGCTGAGACCAGTGTCGTACAGCACCCACTTTTTCTTTTTGTGGCGCAACTTCGGAACGATTTCACATCGCCTGGCAAATACAATCCAGAATTCTTTGCGCAGTAATTTTGCTTCGTCTTTACTATACATTTTCAGTAAAAATTGAGCTTGCAAAAGAAGCAGAAAATTTTTATAACTAGTTATAGAATGGCGATACAAATGGCTTATCAGGCGGTAAAAAATGTCATTTTATCGATTTAGATTTTTAAAGGCCTGATTAATTCCTTCCTTGTAATAATTACATTTTTTGTATGTTTTTAATCGGAATTTATTCCGGCAATGATTAATTAACTTAAAACAAATTCTACATGAAAAAATGGTTATTTACTTTTACAGTTATGATTCTGGGAACAATCGTTAGCATGGCCCAAGGAATCGATGGAAAATGGAAAGCTTCGGTGGAAACTCCCAATGGGAAAATGGAAATGACTTACACTTTTAAAGTGGACGGAAATGTATTAACTGGTTCTATGTCAACAGAAATGGGTGATATGGCTATTTCGAATGGGAAAGTTAATGGCAAAGAAATTTCTTTTGATATTGACTTTAATGGAAATGCCATGCCTTTCAAAGGTACGATTGATGGTGAAGTGATTAAAATTAAAATGGCAGGTGGTCCTGGTGGTCCTGATGGTGGTGAAGGTCCGGGAGAAATGATTCTAAAACGAGTTGTTAAATAACCTGATCAAGTCATAAAGGAAAAGCCGTTTTGAGTGATTACTTAAGCGGCTTTCCTATTTAAAAGAAATATGAAGAATTAAAAAAAACAGATCCTTTCGAAACTACCCCACACAAGAACGCTTATTCAACTTTATTCTTAATTGTTCTTTTCTAATCATTGTAGTCTAATTTCAATTTCTTTTGAAGCAAATCGACAAATTTTACCAGCCATAAGTTCAGTTACGTTTTGTCTATAGAATTCATGGGTACACCGATTTGATTTCATTTTTTCAGAAGGAAAGTTTAACTTGCGTTAGTATAAATCTATTTATAAACTAAAATTAAAGGAAAATGAAAAAATTAATGTTCACATTCGTGGTTCTCTTTTTGGGAACCGTTTTCAGCTATGCAGCTGATATTGATGGAAAATGGAAAGGCTCTGTTGCTGGAGGAGGTCCTGATGGTGGCGCTGGTCAGGCAATGGAATTGGTATTTAATTTTAAAGCTGACGGCGAAAAATTAAGCGGTTCAATTACCACTCCGATGGGAGAAATGGAATTTACAAATGGTAAAATTTCAGGTAAAGAATTGTCGTTCGATGTTGATATGAATGGAACGGCTATTAAGCACAAAGGTGTTATCGACGGCGATACCATTAAATTGAAAGTTGAAGGAATGGGTGGCCCTGATGGTGGAACCGAAATGACATTAAAAAGAGTAAAATAAGTTGGGTAATTCTCATTAATAAAGCCGTCTAAAATTCAGTTTTAGACGGCTTTTATATTGGATAATAAAATATTCTTATCTCTTCTTGTTTACTGAATAATATCGCAAACAACCTGACTAAATTCCACATCTGTTGTTATTGAAACTTCTAATGCTGATGAATTTATACTTAGATTTCTGAATTTGAAATCTGTGCTTGTATTATCCTGTATGTAAGTTTTAACTTTATCCGGATTTGTAGGCAAGTAATAAGTATAATAATCAGAATCAATATTTACCCTGAATTCATAATCAGCATCGGCTACCAATTGCAACACGCAGACTCCTTCAATAAACTTAAAAGAAGTCCATCTATCCGTAGTTCCCTTTTTTCTGAATTCACCTATAACTGAAAGTCCCATGCCAACCGATGAATTTGGACAACTATACCTTGTTATTAGCTTATAATTCTTCAACCCGCTCTTTGGTGTAGCCGCGAAGTTTGCCGTCATGTCACACGCCGAAGATAAGTTAACTGCCGAAGAAATATCATATTGCATATCTCCAAACAATTCAACTTTTACTGCTGAATTTGATGTAGGATAATAAATTTGTTCGATCAAATTATCGGATGGGAAGGTACATGAAATTTTTCCAGACATGGTTTGACCGTTCGAAAAAGTAATGAGGTAATCAAAGACCCCTGTACCGGTAGCGCCACCGGTTCTCGCAACGTGAATAGTAAGTCCCTTTGTACATTTGGTCACTCCTGATCTTAATACGGCTGAATAAGCAAAATCGCCACTCTGCAATCCTGCATTTTTTACTGGAGTCGATGGTGGCATCAGGCTTGTTCCACCTGTCGGATTGAAATAATAAACTCCAAAATCAGAATAGGCAATAGGGTCTTTCAAATTGTTGCACAAGATAGTACCACTTGTTTTGGTTGAATACAGATTTCGATATTGCCAAGCAGTTCCGGTAGGTGAACCACTGGCATCAGCAATAAAATGCAAGTTGGGTGATTGGAGCTGACCATTAAAACTTAAGTCGAACGGTTCATCAAAAGCTCCAATTTGG
>Ga0302296_1002587_pt1 | contig 12111 bp, 7 predicted proteins | sample III_Fen_N3_1_FD_194546 | JGI IMG/M metagenome (GOLD analysis project Ga0302296, IMG submission 194546) | Peat permafrost microbial communities from Stordalen Mire near Abisko, Sweden - III_Fen_N3_1 | ecosystem: Environmental > Terrestrial > Soil > Wetlands > Permafrost | place: Sweden: Abisko... | reverse complement strand
CCCGTTAAAATAAGAGTTACATTTTCAGGTTTTGAAGCAATGATGCATTTTAGTTCACTGTCCGTAATAATCTTATTATCAACAAGACCCAGCACTTCATCCAGAATCAGCATATCACAGCCTTCTGTGGTAAGAACTTTCTTGGCAAAATTCAGACCATTGTGGATGTTCTGGATTTCTACCTTTTTTTCTTCCTCCGACAGATCATTAAAATCCGAAGCCGATTTTTCAAAATTAAAAAATTTAATCTCCGGCTCTAGTCTTTTAATAAAAGGATTAGCATCAAGGCCCTTGAGGAACTGGATAATTACAACATTATCACCTTGACTGGCTGCTTTAATGGCCCTGCCTAAAGCTGCAGATGATTTTCCGTGACCTTCACCACTATATATCTGTATCATGCCTTGTTTCATATCTGACTCCTATCTATGCCCTCAGTGTACGAGAATGCCTTCATTATACTTCCAAACATTTAAAATATCAAGATTGGTTCTTTAAACTTTAAAAAACCATTGACAAAACTGAATCGACTAACACTAACCAATCGCTGAATTTAGCCTGTTTTTCGGTCATACTACGGCTTTTCGTTCAAAATAACCAAATTTTTCTTCTATATATATGCATTTTTCTTGCAACCTTCATTTCTTAGTGCTATACTGACTAAGTTTGAATAAGGGAACACATTGATTAATGAGCCATACCGATTGGAAAAAGAAGATGTGGTATGCAGTAGGAGTAAATAGAAAATGAAACAAGTAAGAGAAGATGTAAGAAATATCGCCATTATTGCCCACGTTGACCATGGTAAGACTACTTTGGTTGATGAATTGTTAAAACAAAGTGGCGTTTACCGTGCGAATCAGGAAGTAATTGAACGTGTTATGGACTCAAATGATATTGAGAAAGAACGTGGAATTACTATCCTTGCAAAGAATACAGCCGTAACCTACAAAAATACAAAAATTAATATCATCGATACCCCTGGACATGCTGATTTCGGCGGCGAAGTAGAACGAGTTCTGAAAATGGTAAATGGTGTCGTTCTTGTAGTAGATGCTTTTGAAGGCGCTATGCCACAGACAAAGTTTGTACTTCGTAAAGCTTTGGAACTGGACTTACCCGTTATCGTATGTATCAATAAAATTGACAGACCAGAAGCAAGATGCATTGAAGTAGTTGATGAAGTACTGGAATTATTTCTTGATCTTGATGCCAGCGATGAGCAGTTAGACTGCCCATTTGTTTTTGCTTCTGCAAAAGCAGGCACTGCCACCATGGATCTTGCAAATCCAGGAACCGATATGATTCCATTGTTTGAAACCATTCTTGATTTTATTCCAGCTCCATGTGGTGATCCTGATTCAGGTACACAGGTTTTAATCAGTACTATTGATTACAATGAGTACGTTGGACGTATCGGAGTTGGTAAAGTAGATAATGGCTCTGTTAAAGTAAACCAGGAAGTTATTATTGTTAATGCCCATGACCCTGAAAAACAGAAAAAAGTAAAAATCAGCAAATTATATGAATTTGATGGTTTAAGTAAAGTTGAAGTGCAGGAAGCTGGCATTGGTTCTATCGTTGCTATTTCCGGTATTGCAGATATTCACATTGGTGATACACTTTGTGCTTTGGATAATGTTGTTCCTATTCATTTCCAGAAAATATCTGAGCCTACTATTTCTATGAATTTTACTGTAAACGATTCTCCTCTTGCAGGTCAGGAAGGTAAATTCGTAACCAGCCGTCATATCCGTGAACGTTTATTCAGAGAATTAAATACTGATGTTTCTATTCGTATTGAAGAAACTGAAGTTACTGAATCATATAAAGTAAGTGGACGTGGTGAACTTCATTTATCCGTTTTAATTGAAAACATGCGTCGTGAAGGTTATGAATTCTCTGTAAGTAAAGCAGAAGTTCTTTTCCACAAAGATGAAGATGGCAAAAAATTAGAACCTATGGAATTAGTATACATTGATGTTCCAGATGAATTTTCAGGTGCAGTTATTGATAAATTAAGCCAGCGTAAAGGCGAACTCCGTAATATGGGACCTGGTGCCGGCGGTTATACCCGTCTTGAGCTTTCCATCCCATCCCGTGGACTGATTGGATATCGTGGAGAATTTATGACCGATACCAAGGGTAACGGAATTATGAATACTATTTTCGATAATTATGGTCCATATAAGGGCGATATTCAGTATCGTAAGCAGGGTTCTCTGATTGCTTATGAATCCGGTGAATCTGTAACCTACGGATTATTTAATGCTCAGGAACGTGGTACCTTATTTATCGGTGCCGGTGAAAAAGTATATTCCGGTATGATTATTGGACAATGTGCAAAAGCTGAAGATACCGAATTAAATGTTTGTAAGAAAAAACAGTTAACTAATACACGTTCTTCCAGTGCTGATGAAGCTCTTCGTCTGTCACCTCCAAGAATCTTAAGTCTTGAACAGGCTCTTGATTTTATTGATACCGATGAATTATTGGAAGTAACTCCAAAAAGCTTACGTATCCGTAAAAAAATCCTGGATCCTACTTTAAGAAAACGTTCCGGCTCTAAAAAATAATTATTAAATATTAAAAATGGCGCCACTTCATTCCCTGAAGTGACGCCGTTTTTTTATATGTTGGATACCATGAATAACAACCTTTTTTTGTGAACCGGATACCATGAATACCAACTTTTTAGTAAGCCAGATACCATGAATACCAACTTTTATTAGTTAATTACATACTGTAAATAACGGTTATAATCGGCATTTGTGCATTTTAATTCCACTTCTGTCCCATCTTCCAGGTATTTTGTTGAAATAACCTGAGCATTCTGGTTTAGGTAACCAATGATCTGCCCTTTATCAAATGGTACCCGCATGGTGCAGTTAACATAATCTGAAAAGACTTTATCATTAATCATTCCTACCAGTTCTTTCAAACCTATCTTAGGCTTTGCTGCCATGTAAATGCTATTCCCGTCAATCATTGGAAATTTCATGAGTTGCATTCTGTCGTCTCCGCTTTGAACATCCGCCAAGTTCAACTGACTTGACTGGTTTTGCTGATTTTCCGGGTTTGACTGATTGACCTGATTTTGTTGGTTTGACTGGTTTGCCTGGTTTTCATGAAACAAATCCGCCTTATTGTAAATAATTATATTTGGGATTTCATCTGCCCCCAGCTCTTTCAAGGTCTCCTGGGTTACTTTCAGTTGTTCTTTATAATGGGAATCGGAATAATCCACTACAAGCAGAAGAAGATCAGCCTCTTTTACTTCGTCTAAGGTAGAACGAAAAGCTTTCACCAGTCCATGGGGAAGTTTACTAATAAATCCTACTGTATCTGAAAGTAAAAATTCTTTATTTTTTTCAGGGATTATTTTACGCACAGTAGTTTCCAGTGTGGCAAACAGCATGTCTTTTTCAAGAACCATCTTTTCATCGCTTTTCATGTATTCATCTACCATACGGTTCATAAGCGTGGATTTTCCTGCATTGGTGTACCCCACCAGTGCTACTCTTGGAATTCCTGATGCCATACGAAGTTTCCGCTGTGTTTCCTTTTCATGGCTTACTACTTCCAATTCACGTTTTAAAGAAGTAAGGGTCTGCTCAATGGTTCGTCTGTCTAATTCGATTTTTTTCTCGCCGCTTCCTCTGTTGCTTAACGTGCCTCCTCCACTGCTTCCACCGCTACTTCCGCCTCCCTGTCTGCTAAGTGCGGCATGCATTCCAACAAGTCTTGGGAGCATATACTGAAGACGAGCTACTTCTACCTGTAATTTTGCTTCTCTGGTTTTTGCTCTGGAGGAAAAGATTTCAAGTATGAGTGCGGTTCTGTCCAGAACAGGCATGTCAAGTTCTCTTTGAAGATTACGAAGCTGGACAGGTGACAGTGCATTGTCAAAAAGAATAATATCCGCATTTAGTTCTTCTGCTTTCTCTTTAACCTCTTTTACTTTACCGGTTCCAATATAAAGTCCATGATTTACTGCATTTAATTTTTGTGTCATATATCCCACAACTTCCATGTTACAAGCTTGGGCAAGATTGCCCAGCTCCTCCATGGACCTTACAAAAGCTTCACCCTCTCCGGTATCTGCCCCCACCAGGTAAGCCCGTTCCAGAGTCTCTGTAAAGGCCTCCTGTTTTGATTGTCTTATATTTTCCATATATTTAATTTTCTCCTATGTGTCTTTCTCTAAATCATCTATTATCAGTAAACTTAATCTTTAATTAATAATCCGCATTTTCAATTACCTCTGTTTCATTAGATTCCAACAGTTACTGCCTTGTTCTTCTACACATTCTTAAAATCCGCATCTTAATGCACCTCTGTTTCATAATTGTTGCAGTTAATTCTTTCCCTGCCCACAGTTTCTGATTATAAATCCTAGCTGTTTGCTACTGCCTCTTCATTTTACAGAATATTTAGATAAAACACAAGAAAAGACGAAAAAACCGTTGTCTGCAGAGCATCCTGTATAACAGATTCTTCTTCAAACAACGGTTATTGCTTTATTTAATTTATTTTAACATATTTTATCTGGTTTATTTTGTAAGCAGCATCATGATATCATTACTTCTTGCCACAAATTTTGCCATATCTTCAGCAGATAAAGGTTTGTGCTGGATATAAGCCAGATCATAAAGTTGTTCACAAATCATAGGAACATTTTCATCATCTTTTTTATCCATAACATATTGAACCAGTGGATGATTTGCATTAAGTATCAATGTTTCTCCATCTTTTCCGCCAAACATATTCATATCCATTCCAGGCATAGAGTACATTTTCATCATATCCTTCATACGTCTGCTCTCTTCGGATAAAGTTATCATGGAAGAAACTTTTTTGTTCTTCAATCTCTCTAATTTTACGTCAAACTCTTTTTTCTTAAGGGATTTCTTGAAAATCTCAGTAAGATCTTTTGCTTTTTCATCTAGTTCTTCTGCAGCTTTTTTAGAGGTTTTTGCCTTCAAAGAATCTGTCAGATCGGCGTCAATTCTCTGGAATTTGACATTCTGGTTTTTAGACTCCAGTTGGGTAATGAAGGGTTGATCAATATTATCTTTTAATATAACCGCATCCATTTTAGCTGCTTTGAACATGCTGATATACTGTCCCTGCTGCTGTTCGTCGGTTACATAGTAGATTATTTTTTCTTTTTTATCATCGGATAAGTCATCCAGGTCGTCCTCTTCCTGGTCACTTACAACTTCTGCTTCTACCTTATTGCCTTCTTCATCAACAGCACTGGTATCAGCTTCATCTTTCACTTCATCAGGATCTGTTTTTTTAACTTCCAGACACTCAGGTAAAGTAAGATATTTGCCATCTAAATTTCTAAACAGAATATAATCCGTCATTTTTTCACAGAATTTATCATCTTTTAAACAACCATATTTGATAAATGGATTGATGTCATTCCAGTACTTTTCATATTCTTCTTTTTCTGTCTTGCACATTCCTGATAATTTATCTGCTACTTTTTTAGAAATATAATCAGAAATTTTCTTTACGAAGCCATCATTCTGAAGTGCACTTCTTGATACGTTCAGAGGCAGATCAGGACAGTCAATGACACCTTTTAAAAGTAGTAGAAATTCAGGAATTACTTCTTTAATATTGTCAGCAATAAATACCTGGTTATTATAAAGTTTGATGGTTCCTTCCATGGATTCATACTCTGTATTGATTTTAGGGAAATATAAAATACCTTTCAGGTTAAAAGGATAATCCATATTCAGATGAATCCAGAACAGAGGTTCTTTATAATCCTTAAAAACCTTGCGATAAAAATCCAGATATTCTTCTTTGGTACATTCATTTGGATGCTTGGTCCAAAGAGGTGTGGTCTCATTTAATATTTCTGGTTCTTTGTCAGTTCCATCTTCATTTTTTTCGTCTGCTTTACTGAAAGCAATCTCCACAGGCATAAAAGAACAATACTTACGAATGGTTTCTTTTGCTTCCCACTCATTACAGAATTTCAGGCAGTCTTCGTTTAAGAAAAGAGTAATGGTGGTTCCTGTTTCTTCTTTCGTGCCTTCTTCCATATCAATTCAGTTCCGCCATCGCATTCCCAGTGAACTGCTTTTGCGCCTGGTTTGTAAGATAATGAGTCGATGTGAACATTATCTGCCACCATAAATGCGGAATAAAATCCTAATCCAAAATGTCCGATAATCTGGTCATCATTGGTTTTGTCTTTGTATTTTTCTATGAAGTCCGTTGCACCTGAAAAAGCAATCTGGTTAATATATTCTTCTACTTCATCAGCATCCATACCAAGTCCATTATCGGTAAAGGAAATAGTTTTTTTCTCTGGGTCTGTTACTACTTTAATTACTGCCTTATAGTCTGCAGGCAGGGAATATTCACCCATCATATCCAGTTTTTTTAGTTTTGTAATAGCATCGCATCCATTAGAAATTAATTCTCTGTAAAAAATGTCATGATCTGAATAAAGCCATTTTTTAATAATTGGAAAAATATTGTCGCTATTGATAGATAAGCTGCCATGTTTTGCTGCCATAAATATCACGTTCCTTTCTTTTGTCATATCTCTTTTTTATTTTTTGTTTTTATATCAAAACCTTTAAAGGTTTACCGTACAAACAGAATTTTAATATTTTAGAAAAAGAAAGTCAAGACAAAATTAGCACTCATTTGTCATGAGTGCTAATAATTTTATAAAACCCCAGTATTTTCAAGGTTTTCAGCAATTCTAAAATTTTTGTAAACAAATATATTTCTAAAAAATTATGATTGAAAATCTTATTTCAAGTTAGATCAGCTAACTTGGAAATACCTATCGTAAACATCAAAAAATGTTTTTGTAGTTACTTTTTCATCATGAATGAATGTTACTGAATCCCATAAATTCTGATTGATATTTTTCTTAAGTGTTGAAACAAAAGTATCGTATTCCTCACCAAAAACCTCATTTTTTCGCTGTTCTACAATCTTTATCTTGTTAGCGTCTGTTTCTTCTCTGTTAAATGTACTAATGCATTTTATAATATGATATCCTTCATCATTTTCAATAATACCACTTACTTCATCATTTCCAAGTTGAAATGCCGCCTCTTCAAAAGTAGCTTCCATTTCGCCTTTTCCAAATGAGTAGGTGCCGGTGTTATCTTCACTATAAGTCGTCATCAGATCTTCAAAACTGGTACCCGCAGACAACTGGGTAAGTACTTCCTGTGCTTTCTGATACTGCTGGGTTTTATAAACATCCGTACACACCACTCTATTTCCATCTGAATCCAGAGAATAGGTTTTAAAAAGAATCTGTTCCACTGTTATGGTACGGGCTTCGTCATCACTTATTTCAGGATTAATATCTTTTATAATGTCGTTGTATACTTTGTCTGCCAGCGCATATTCACTATATAGATTAACAATAACATCCTTAGTGATATTCATGTCTTTAATTTCTGTCTCATTCAAGGAACCGTAGTATTCTGAGGCTGCCGTATCTACAAGCTTCAGTTCCTCCTCAGATAAGATAATTCCATGACTTTTTGCCAATAGGTTCATAGCTTTAATCTGAGCTATTTTGGCAAGCACTGTTTCTTTGACATTATCTTCAAGAGTTACTCCATTTAAATCCGTCTGCCAGATGGTATTTCCATATACGCTTTCATACTGGTTCTGGGTGTTGGTAAGATATACCATGATTTCCGGCAAAGTACAGGATATAGTCTCGATCCGGAATACTTCATCCTTAGCGAATCCTGTTGTCAGGACTACTTCTGTATTGTTGCTTATTTTTCCGCAGCCGGTACAGCCCAAAATCACCAGTAACAGCATAAGTACGGTAAAAATTTGTCTTTTTTTATTATTCATGGACAGTCTCCGCCTTTATTGTGACTATATATAATGTTATTTTGCCATGGTTTTCAGGATGCTTCTTGCAACACTAATTCCATTTGCGCTTGCCTGTTGCAGCCCACGGGTTACGCCTGCGCCGTCACCTATGGCTCTTAATCCATTAATACTGGTTTCAAAATCTTTGTCCACCACCACTTTATTAGAGTAAAATTTAACTTCTACACCATAAAGTAAAGTTTCGTCTCCTGCAATACCCGGAGTTATTTTATCCAGTGCGAAAATCATTTCTTCAATGTCTACCATAATACGGTGAGGAAATACCAGTGATAAGTCTCCAGGAACTGCATCCTTTAAAGTAGGAATCAGGTTGTTTCTACATAGACGTTCGTCTGTAGTTCTTCTTCCTCTTCTGAAATCTCCAAAAGTCTGTACCAGTATTCTTCCACCACAAAGCATATTGGAAATCTGGGCAATCTGTTTTCCATATTCGATAGGCGTTTTAAAAGGCTTTGTAAAATTTTTGGAAACCAGAATAGCAAAATTTGTGTTATTTGTCTTGTACTCCTGGGATTTATAAGCATGTCCGTTTACTACAGCCAGACCGCCTTCATAATACTCAGTAGACACTTCGCCCGAAGGATTGGTACAAAAAGTACGCACTTTATCATCAAAGGTTGGCGTATGATAAACAAGTTTCGCTTCATAAAGATTCTCATTTAAGAACTGCATAATTTCATCACGAACTTCCACACGAACCCCTATATCAACAGTTCCCGGTGTGGTTTCAATGCCGTATTCCTCACATTTGTCCTTAAACCAGTCAGCTCCTTCTCGCCCCACTGCAGATACAATTTCACTTCCATAAAATGTATCTCCTTTATCTGTTACGATACCGGTAGCACGGCCGTTTTCCACAAGTATCTGGGTAACCATGGTATTAAACATAATATTAAGCCCTGAATCCAAAAGATGCTGCTGGAGTTTTCCATATATTTTATACCCCTCTTCCGTACCAAGATGACGGATGGGACACTCTACAAGTTTTAGGTTTGCATTGATAGCTGCTCGTCTGATTTCTCTGATTTCTTTTTCTTTATCAATGCCATATACCTTGGTATCTGCACCAAATTTCAAATAAATATTATCAGACTCCTTGATTAACTTCGCAGTTTCATCATATCCCAGAATTGCAGGAAGATTTCCCCCAACATCTGGTGAAAGAGATAGTTTTCCATCGCTGAAAGCTCCAGCTCCGGCAAACCCTGTGGTTATTGCACAGGGTTTACAGCCTATGCACTGTTTTGTTATTCTTTTGGGACAGTTTCTTTTTTCAATAGATCTTCCTTTTTCCACCATAAGTACTTTTAAATCTTTGTTCTTATCTAACAATTCATAGGCACAGAAAATTCCGCCGGGACCTGCACCAATAATAATTACGTCATAATTTTGTTCCATTTTATCCTCCAATCGATGCTCTTCATATTAAATATAAGCTGGTTTTTGCACCACGCAGATAGTATAGCATAACCTTATTCTTATGTCTAAATCTTCTTAAAAAATCCTTCATTTCCATTTAAAAGCAGGTAAGGCGTTCTGTTCAAAACTGCTTTTATAAAATCCTGGCTGGTTTCAAGTTTAGTTGGAAACGCCATACCTCCACCATAAACATTTACAGAATGAATATCCGATCCTGCTGTCATGGGGAAATTGTATTTTTTAGCATATTCCTGCGCTCTTTTGTCATAAACCGGATCATTATGTGAGGTACTTCTGCGATTTGAGTGCGTCGCATTAATAGCTTCTACTCCATCCACAAATTCCGGAAATAGTCTTATTTTAGGAATGTACCATTCTTCTCTGTAAGGATGAGCATGAATTACCATTCCCCCATCATTTTTTACTATCTGATACTGCTCTTCAACAGAAGCATCCTTGATTTCCGGGTGATTTAAAAGCCATTGTTTATCTAATCCATAGACTAAAAATTCTGTGGCATTATAACCCGCTTCCCATCCAAAAAACACCTGAACCCCAAGGCACTCACCCTCTTCTCTTGCTTCTTCAAATCCCTGCGTAAACTTTTCCACCCATTCTTTCCAGAGTAGTCTGCGACTTACCGAAGTATTTCCATAATAAAAATGATTGGTGATAAACATACCTGTATATCCTGCGTTTTTCAAAGCCCTTACCATTTCGACTCCGGTATTATGTGCACAGGCACTTGCTTCTTTGGTATGTAAATGAGTTTCATAAAGATAGGGATACTGTTCGTTTTCATAATAAATACCCATTTATAATCCTCCTGGAATCATTTTTTTCTATCTGAATAATAAATCCTGTCTATTTCTTCTATTTTTGCCTGCCCACTTGTAGCTTCTGTTAAATCTTTTTTCAGGCAATCTGCCTCTGAGAAAGGGACCATAATTTTAAGGGAAACCATATCTGTATAACTAGATTCTTCTACCATATATTCCTTCAGCCCCAGAATATATTGGATTTTTCCTATCCCATTGTAATCAGTTGTGATTTTCAGACGGATACCATACTGAAGTGTTATAATTTCAGCCTGATAAAGGACTTCCTTTACAGCCTGCTGGTAAGCCCTCACCAAACCTCCCGTTCCCAGGAGTGTTCCTCCAAAATATCTGGTTACAACAACACATACATTTCGTATTTCTTCCTTTAAAAGCACATCCAGCATAGGTTTTCCAGCTGTCTGGCTGGGTTCCCCATCATCACTGCATCTGGTGAGCTCTCCTTTTATTCCAATTACAAAAGCTGAACAGTTATGGGAGGCATCCCAGTATTTTTTCTTGATTTCTTCAATAAAAGCTGTTGCTTCCTGTTCCGTATATACCGGACGCAGTGAAGCAATAAATCTGGATTTTTTCTCTGTTATTTCTCCTGCGGATTCCCCTGCTGGCTCTTTATAGGAAGGTTTTGCTTCTTTATATTCCATTTTAAATCTCCAATCTGTCACAAACCCGCAACTTTGGGCAACAGTACAAATATGTCATTTGAAAAGTCTTATTTTTCAATTAAATCACTCCTGTATATCGGAAATTCATCCGTCATTATCTTAGCACAGCCCTTATAAAAAGTGTATTAAATTGTAAACTTTTCCTATGCCAAAAGAAAACCCTTTATTTAAAGTTTTAACTTTGGTATAATGAGATTCGTGTAGATATGCGTAAGTATTTAAGGAGGCATTGAAGTGAATTATAGTAAAAAAGGTATTTTAGATAAGCAACAGACCATGAATTCAAAATCGACAAAAATTTTAAGAATGTTTTCCATTACATTTTTAAAAGCAATCATAATAGGACTTATCTCAGTAGCGGTAATCGGTATCTGTGTCGGATACGGTATGTTTCGGGGTATTTTAAGTTCTACGCCAGATCCAGATATAGCAAATATCATTCCTTCAGGCTATGCCACTGTGGTTTACGACAGTGATGGGCAGGAAATGTCAAAGCTTGTAGCAAGTGATTCAAACCGAAGTTATGTGAAGATGGATAAAATACCGGTTAATCTGGCACATGCCTTCGTAGCTATTGAAGATTCAAGGTTTTACGAGCATAACGGTATTGATATTATCGGTATTCTCCGTGTAGGTGTTACCGCTATCCAGACCAAATTTGCTACCATGCAGGGTGCCAGTACCATTACCCAGCAGTTACTCAAGAATAATGTTTTTACAGGCTGGACTTCTGAATCCTCCCTTGCTGAAAAAATAACACGTAAGATTCAGGAACAATACCTGGCACTGGAAGTTTCCAAAACAGTTTCCAAAGATGATATTCTGGAATTTTATTTAAATTCCATTAATCTTGGTCAGAATACTCTGGGCGTACAGGCTGCCAGTTACCGCTATTTTAATAAACCCTGCAGTGATCTGACTCTTTCGGAATGTGCTGTTATTGCAGCAATAACACAGAACCCTTCCAAATTTAATCCCATTTCTCATCCGGATAACAATGCAGATCGTCGTGCCAAAGTTTTGAAAAACATGCTGGATCAGGGATATATAGAGCAGGCTGACTACGATGAAGCTATAGCTGATGATGTTTATTCCAGAATACAGACAGTTAATGACGAAGTGGCTTCTTCCTCAGTTCAATCTTATTTTGTTGATGCAGTGGTGGATGATGTATTAAATGATTTAATGGATAAATGTGGTTACAACGAAACACAGGCTTATAATCTCCTTTACAGTGGAGGATTAAGCATTTATAGTACTCAGAATACCGCAATCCAGACAATCTG
>Ga0302296_1002584_pt1 | contig 12118 bp, 6 predicted proteins | sample III_Fen_N3_1_FD_194546 | JGI IMG/M metagenome (GOLD analysis project Ga0302296, IMG submission 194546) | Peat permafrost microbial communities from Stordalen Mire near Abisko, Sweden - III_Fen_N3_1 | ecosystem: Environmental > Terrestrial > Soil > Wetlands > Permafrost | place: Sweden: Abisko... | reverse complement strand
CCGGAAGATTTTGGAGATAATAGAAAAAACAAAATGCAAAAAAAACAAATAGATAAGCTTCTAGCGAAGATTAACGAAGTTGTTACGCTTAAACTGTCCTTATTCGATTCCATTTCAATTTTCATGGGTATCCATTTTGCGGACAGCTAATTTAAACTCTTTTAGTTAAATTACAAGAGGATCAAACAAAAACAGCTATTTAACCGAAGGAAAGTAGATGAGAACTTATTCCCTTGCACCTATTTATCACCACCAACTGTTCCCAAATTAAGAACATCGTAATTGCGTTCGTAGGCGGTAACAAATAGCCCATGATTCATAAAACCACTAGTGCCGGAAGCTGTTTTTTTGAAGTCAAAATAGGTCTGGGTTAATTCCATAGGATATTTGGATATACAACTACGGAAATCTGAACCATATACAAAAAGGGCGCTTAAAAAATAATAGGATACATCAAATCCCTGAAAACTATATTGAGTAGGTTCTGTCGTGAAAATTTCGCGGTATTGTCCGACAAAACGACGAACCAATGGTTTATTGTAGTCAATAAAATATGGGGAAAGATAACGCAAACGAATACGATGGTAACTCTCTGTTGGAATACTTTTCAGCTTGGTTAGCGTTGAGGTTCCCATCAATATCACATCATAATGCTCAGCCAAACCGGTTAAATTAGTTACTGCCACACTAACCTGAGCTTCATTATCAGACTGAATAACAAAAACATTTTCTCCGGTTTCGTTTAGTAGTGGCTTTAAGGTATTAACTCCTTGTTTTTTAAAATCATATTCATGAAACAGATCACCCGACTTTCCATTAAGCTTTTGTTTACTTAACTCAGCTAATTTGGCTTCCGGTGAATTTGAGTTATCGTCGGACTGAAGTAATATGAAATTTTTAGACGAAAACTGTTTCTCCACATAATTGGCACTCTGTTCAATCAGAAATTCTTTTGACGGATTCACCTTGAAATAGTACGAATTTTTATCTTCAATGCTTCCGGCCGAAGATAACGGCGAAACCATTGGAATCCGGTTCTTTTCTGCAAACGGAGCTACAATCTCTTGCAAATCAGGATAAATAGGACCAATAATCAGGTTTAAATCACGAAACTCATCCAATTGGATTAATGCCTTGACCATAGCTGGACTACTGGCATCAAAGACCTGCAATTCAACATTCATTCCTTTGCGCTGAAGGCTATCTACCGCCAGCAAAGTTCCTTCATAGAACTCGAGAAACCCTTCAATTTTAGGGTCTACATTCATCCCTGTTTGCACGATCGTTGTATCCACAATGGAGTTGGACTGTGCAGTCGGACTGATCTTGCTTAACAATTGAGTCTTGTTCAGATTTGACAAATCAACACGATCATTTCCCGACAAATGAAAAGGAAGCAATAAGCCCGCCTTAAATTTTTGATTCACTTTTCCGGAAGATGGAAGACAATTTGCTGCTTTGCGTGATCCCGAATTTTCAGAAGAATCAGCCACCGGTGTTTCTTTTTCGGATACAGCAACTTCTACTGATTTCTGAGGAATAACAATAGTTTCTCCAGCTTCTAAACTTCGGGATAGCAAGGATGGGTTAAGCCTTTTTATATCACCCACTTCAACCCCAAAACGGGCAGCAAGCGAAAATAAGGTTTCTCCTTTTTCAACCTGATACTTAACGACCGATTCGGATAATTCAGGCTCCTGATTTTTTTTCTGATCTACCGGGATCTTTAAAACCTGACCAATCTTAAGCCCATTTTCCAAATCAGGATTATATTTAAACAACTCATCTCCCGACACCCCATATTGCCTGCTAATCGAATAAATAGTCTGTTTATCAAGAACCTTATGGTAATAAAATTCCGATTGAGCTGCCGGGTCAACCATAGTCGACTTTTCTTTCTGTTCAACGACTTTCTCAGCCTGAACATTTTCAGCAGTCTTTTTTTCAATTTGGATATTGTTGGCCGGACTGTTACGTTCAGGGATTTTCACCACGGTACCGACCTGAAGAACTGCGGTAAGCCCGGGATTCGCCTGTTGAATTTCCTTTTGTGTAATTTGATACTTCTGGCAAATGCTAAATACCGTCTCACTCTTTGAAACGGTATGTAGCACATATTTCTCTCCGGAATTTTCAAGCTTTTTCTGAGAAAACCCAATGGTTGGATTCAATAAGACTAAAGTAAGTACACAAATGGAAATTAATAACTTCATAGTTCTTCATGTAAATAAAAACTCCGGCAACCAGAAACGATCACCACTAACGCAAAACGCTAAGAGACTGTTTAGCTTTGATTTCTTCAATGTTTAATAAAATTCAACACTTTCAGGGTTGTAATGTTATATTATTCATTTAAACAGTCTCTAAAATGCCTTTTCGCCAAAATACTTCATAAACTGAGATCTTTCCCAGGCTTGAGACGCAGCGCTTGTTTGACTCAACGCTCCTTTACAATCAGCTAATGTCTGAAATCCTTTCTGATCCATCCAGGCTGCAATATCCTGATTTAAACGGGTAATTGCAGATGCTCCTTCGTTATATACCACGGAAGCTACCTGAATTGCAGAAGCTCCGGCAAGTATAAACTTAATCGCGGTTTCACTGGTATGAATTCCTGTCGTTGCAGCTAAATCGCAGGATATCTGTCCTGATAAAATGCCAGTCCATTTCAACGGCAATAAATAATCGCCGGAAGAACTTAACACATCCGAAGAAACAACAGTTAAGGTATTAACATCAATATCGGGACTGTAAAAACGATTAAAGATTGTAATACCAGCAATCCCGGTTTTCGAAAGCCGATTAACAATTCCAGCGAGATTCGAAAAGTAATGACTAATCTTTATCGAAACCGGTATTTTAACAACCTGCAAAACCTTCTGAATTGTTTCAAAATAGAATTGCTCATTATTCACCTCTGTTTTTGTAACATCAGAAGGACAGATAAACATATTTAGTTCAATTGCATCAGCACCAGCTTCTTCAACCTTCCTGGCAAATAACATCCAGTCGTTTGAACTTACACAATTGACACTAGCCACAACTGGCACAGTTGTTTTGGCTTTAACATCAGCGATCAGTAAAAGATATTTCCGAAGAGTATCTTCTTTGATCACATAGTCGAAATAATCAAGATATTCCGGATCTGAATTTATTTTGGAACGAAGGCTAAGCTCTTCCTGCAATTCATGATAAATCTCTTCTTCAAAAATTGACTTCAGAACAATCGCTCCGGCACCGGCTTCCGCTAGTTTAATAACTTGCTCTGCATGACCAGTCATGCTACTACTGGCTGCAATTACAGGACTCTTTAAATCGAGTCCAAAAAATCGCGTGGATATATTTGCCATAAAAAATGAATTACAATTATTTACGATTTTACGATTTACAATTTACAATTTTTCCAACGGGCAAAAAATAGTAAATGGTAAATAAAGAAATAGTCAATTTACGAATGTTTACTTTTCAGATATTCGTCCATATTAGCAGCAGCTTTCCGCCCATCGCCCATGGCCAAAATTACAGTTGCTCCTCCCCTTACAATATCGCCACCGGCAAATAACTCAGGGATTGAACTTTGCATAGTATCTTCGTTTACTTCAATAGTCCCCCATCTGCTGACCTTCAAATCTTTTACTTCTGATGGAATTAGTGGATTGGGAGAAACACCAACCGCAACGACAACCAAATCAACCGGGATGTCGTACTCCGAACCTTCAATCACAACCGGACTGCGACGTCCTGATGCATCTGGTTCGCCAAGTCCCATCCGCTGAATACGAACAGCATTTACTTTTCCTTTTTCATCAGCAAAGTATTCAACCGGGTTAGCCAGATTAATAAATTCGATACCTTCTTCTTCGGCATGATGAACTTCTTCGACACGAGCTGGCATTTCTGCACGCGAACGACGGTAAATAATCATAGCGCGTTCGGCACCTAAACGTTTCGCAGTTCGAACCGAATCCATCGCAGTGTTTCCACCACCAATCACAGCAACGTTTTTCCCTTTGATAACCGGAGTATCAAATTCATCGTTGGCAGCATTCATCAAGTTTACACGAGTCAGGTATTCGTTTGAAGAAAGAATACCATTATAATTTTCGCCGGGAATATTCATAAAACGTGGAAGACCTGCACCACTGGCAACAAAAAAAGCTTCAAAGCCTTCTGCTTTCAAATCTTCAAAACTGGATGTTTTACCTACAATGAAGTTTTTAACAAACTTCACGCCCATCTTCTGAAGGTTCTCCAATTCAACATCTACGATTTTATTTGGAAGCCTAAATTCAGGAATCCCATATTTCAAAACGCCCCCAATTTCATGCAACGCTTCAAAAACAGTGACATCATACCCCCGTTTGATCATATCGCCGGCAAACGAAAGTGATGACGGACCAGAACCAATTGCCGCAATTTTAATCCCATTTGCAGGAGCAACTTCAGGAACTGACATTAATCCACTTTCACGTTCATAATCGGCAGCGAAGCGTTCCAGATAGCCAATAGCAACGGCATCTTTTTTCAGTTTTTGAGTATAAAAACAGTTGGCTTCGCATTGTTTTTCCTGCGGACAAACACGACCGCAAACAGCCGGAAGAGCCGATGTTTCTTTCAATGTTTTTGCTGCTCCCAGATAATCTCCGGCATCAATATACTTCACAAATTTCGGAATATTAATGCTTACCGGACACCCTTCCATACAAGTAGGGGTCGGACAATCCAAACATCTGGATGCTTCCTGACGAGCCTGTTCTTCTGTAAGACCGATATTAACTTCTTTATTCTGAAATTGAATGCGAACATAGGGATCCATTTCAGGCATCTTAGTCCTGTTTAATGCAGTACGATCCTTATTAGCCATTTTTTTTCTCAGTTCTGCACGCCATTCTTTTTCGCGCTCAATCTGAAGATATTCTTTATCTATTGACATTTTCTTAGTTTAATTAGATTACAACATATACCGTTCGTATGCAAGCTTCTCTTCTGCAGAATACCCACCCAATCGCATGATTAACTCATTAAAATCGATCTGATGAGCATCAAATTCAGGTCCATCAATACACGTAAACATGGTACGTCCACCTACACTCACACGACAAGCACCACACATCCCGGTGCCATCAACCATAATCGCATTTAAACTAGCTTGCGTTGGTATTTGATACTTTTGAGTAAGAAGCGATGTGAATTTCATCATCACCGCAGGGCCAATGGCAATACACTCATTTATTGTTTCGCGCTGAATAACCATCTCGGCTCCAACAGTAACTACTCCCTTTGTTCCATACGATCCATCATCAGTCATGATAATAACTTCATCCGACCATTTGCGAATTTCGTCTTCCAGAATAATCAGATCTTTATTCCGGGCTGCCAAAATGGAAATCACACGATTTCCTGCTTTTTTAAAACCTTCAACAATGGGTAACATAGGAGCAACACCAACACCACCACCACAGGCCAAAATAGTTCCTGCATTATAGATGTGAGTAGCTTTACCAAGAGGTCCTACAACATCGAGAATATGATCACCAATATTTAATTCAAAAAGTTTTGAGGAGCTGACTCCCATCCGTTGGACTACCAGAACAATAGTTCCTTGCTCCGGATCAGCACCAGCAATAGTTAAAGGGATTCGCTCTCCCTTTTCATCAACACGCAGTATCACAAAATGCCCAGGCTTACGCGAACGAGCAATCCGCGGAGCATGAACAACAAACTTGGCTACTTTTTCAGAAAAAAGAACCTTGTCAACAATTTGGTTCATTCGTTACAGTTTTATTTAGTTTACCTTCTTCAGTTAAAAAGCCCAAAAATAGCACAGAACAAAGAATATACACCGAAATACCCATTTTTTTTACACACGTTTAAGGTTTAGGAAAGATTCCAATAAACACCTGCTCGAAATTTAACTGATTTTTAAATTCTACTACTCTTCATGGGAAAAAGAATCGGACAAAGCAGAGAATGTCATATCTTTAAAGTTTTGTTCAGCTTAAAATGCCAAACAACAAAACAACACGAAAACTTAATCGATTACAAAGTTGGCACAGGAATTCATCATCGCATTAACAGAACATCGCTCCGTAGGTAACGTTTTAGTTCCGTTGCTAATTGAAAAGGAACTCTCCTACTACACCGTAAAAAAAACGGTAAAGCTTCGCGATTTTAAAAGCCGGGAAGTCGCACTAAGCGAATCCGAACTTGAATTATTAAAGCTCATCGAAAATTACAGCGATGAAAATCTGGTTCGAAAATTCTCAAAAAAAAACGAACAAACGACTTTCTTCCAAAACATCGATAACGATCTGTTTCAAAAACACATAAGTCCATACATCGACAAATACATCTACCGATGTATTTTACTCCTTATGAAAGGTAATACCCGGTTATATTACAAACAAGCAAAATACTCAAACCTGTACGACGAAGATGAAATTAAAATAAACCCAACATTTTCGGATAGCGTTTTTCATTTTACACGCAATGAGTTTGGGACCAATTACAAACTTAAAATCACGCACGAAGGGTCACCTGTAGATTTACTTCGCAAGAACATCAAAATGGTATGTACCTTGCCTTGTTGTTTTGTATACCTCAATAAACTCTATGTTTTTAAAAATCTCTCGGGAAAAAAGCTTATTCCTTTTTTAACTAAAGACTCCGTTTCCATTCCACGTCAGGCGGAAGATAAATACTATCAGACATTTATACTGAATACCATCAAAGAATCAGAAGTTCGGGCAACAGGTTTTGAAATCATAGAATGTAACCCGGAGCGAAAAACTATTATTTCGCTCGAACAGGATTTGTCGTTACGCCCGGTACTGATCGTAAAGTTCAGATACGAGGATAGTCTGTATTTAGCCGATTCTGTCTCCAATACATTTGTTAGCTTCGGAAAGAAACTTGGAAATTATACGTTTAAAAAATTTGTCCGCGATCGGGATTGGGAAGCAATACAATTAGGGTTTCTTAAATCAAAGGAATTAAAATATAAGAATGGAATTTGGTCTCCTGAAGAAGATAAACAAAAAGATAATTCTGAAAATTATTACCGGGCCATTCAATGGCTGACCCAAAACCAGGAGGAATTAAACAACCGAGGCTACCAAATCATCCAAAACAAACTCAATAAAAGATACTTCACCGGGAATCAATCTCTTGAAATACAAGTAAAAAACAACGAAGATTGGTTCGATATCCATGCAATTGTCAAATTTGGCGATTACCAAATTCCGTTTATCCGGTTGCGAAAGCACATTTTAAATAACATCCATGAATTTGAACTTCCTTCCGGAGAAATTGCCATTTTACCTATTGAATGGTTTACATCTTACAAAGAGATATTCCCATTTGCTAAAATTGAAGGGGATGTAATTAAGCTACGAAAACATCATTTTCAGTTACTTCAAAACAGCACCAAAAACATTGACCAGAATTATCTGGATAAACTCGAACAAATAAATTCTATTTCCGGCGTAAAATCAGAAATTCCGGATGGATTAAATGCACAGCTTAGAAGTTACCAACACGACGGCTACTCCTGGATGTACCAACTCTACGAGAACAAACTGGGTGGTTGTCTGGCCGATGACATGGGACTTGGTAAAACGGTACAAACCTTAACTCTTCTGCTGAAGCTGAAAAAGAAGAATACATTATCATTTCTCCCGGAGAGCAATACCGAACAACAATTGTCTCTTTTTGAACCAGCTCCCGCACCTTCCGGAATTCAACCGGCTTCTCTTATTGTAATGCCCACATCTCTCATTCACAACTGGGCAAACGAGATTCAAAAATTTGCCCCATCACTAACAATATATAAACATGTCGGCAGCACGAGAAATAAGGCTAGTAAAATGACCACAACAATCCGGAACTATGACATTATTCTCACAACATACGGAACTTTGCGAAACGATTACGAAATGCTTAGTGCCTATACCTTCTTTTATCTGATTCTGGACGAAAGCCAAAATATCAAAAATTCATCCTCGAAAACCTATAAAAGTATTCTGGAAATCCAATCAAAACATAAATTAGTAATCACCGGAACACCAATCGAGAATTCACTGTCCGACTTATGGTCACAACTTAACTTTCTAAATAAGGGACTGCTTGGTAGTCTGCCCTATTTTAAACGCGAATTTATTACTCCAATTGAGAAAAAATCGGATCTGGAACAACAAGCAAAACTTCAAAAACTCATAAGACCTTTTATTCTCCGAAGAACAAAAGAAGAAGTTGCCAGCGACCTTCCTGCTCTTACCGAGCAAATCAGATATTGTGAGATGACCGAAGAACAAAAAGAAATCTATGAATCGGAGAAGTCGGCCATTAGAAATACAATCCTGAAGAATATCGAAACCAATGGTTTAAAAAAATCAGCATTAGTCGTTCTACAAGGACTGACCAAACTAAGACAATTAGCAAATCATCCGACGCTGGTAACTAAAGAAAATGAACAGGATTCCGGAAAATTCAATGAAATATACCACTGTTTGAAAGACCTTATTGCCGAGAAACACAAAGTATTAATCTTTTCGTCCTTTGTGAAACATCTGGAATTAGTACAAGCAAAAATTGAATCAGAAAACTGGAAATATTCGTTATTAACCGGAAAAACAGATAATCGGCAGGAAGTCATTCGCCAATTCCAGGAAGACCCGGAGAACCATATTTTCCTAATATCGTTAAAAGCTGGTGGAGTTGGACTTAACCTCACTTCTGCCGACTATGTGTTCATCATCGATCCCTGGTGGAATCCTGCCGCAGAAAATCAGGCTATTAATCGAGCTCACCGCATCGGACAAGACAAAAAAGTATTTGTTTATCGCTTTATTACCGAAGATTCAATTGAAGAGAAAATTCAAATGTTAAAATCCAAAAAATCAGCTTTGGCAGAAAAGTTCATCAGTACAAACAAACCGATAGAAACTATAACCGAAGAAGAAATCATGAGTTTATTCAGTTAAACTCACGTATGTTCAATTGATTTTCAATATAAATTTGCACCCAAACAGAACAATTCCTAATTAAACGAAAACCTCATGAAACAGATTCTCCTAATCATATCACTCCTTTTTATTATAGGAACAGCCAATGCTCAACAAACGATGAGCTTGAAGGATGCGACTCTTGGTGCAGGCAGTTACCTAAAGCCATCTATGCCAATTCAAATAAAATGGAGGGACAACAATCATTACGTGATGGTTAAAGAAAACAACCTGATCGAATATGACACCTCGGGTAAGAAACAACAAAACCTGCTCTCTTTGATAGAATTAAATAGCCTATTGAATAAAAATAGAGCCAAAGAAATCAAAGCTTTTCCAGCATTTTCGTTCATCAATGAGTCGGAGTTCTGGTTCCTATCGTCCAACAAATTATTGATTCTGAATTTAAAAGACAAAACCATATCTTTCAGCATTAACTATCCGGATAACGCTGAAAACCTGTGTTTCGACAACACAACAAAAACGCTTGCTTACACACAAAAAAACAATCTTTTTATCTCCAGAAATACAGCTAGTGAACAAATCACAAACGATTCGAATCCTCATATCATCAACGGTGCATCTGTTCATCGTAACGAATTTGGTATTACGAAAGGAATCTTCTGGTCACCTCAAGGCAACTTACTGGCATTTTATCACATGGACGAGACGATGGTTGGCGATTATCCTCTTGTTGATTTCATGACCAGAGAAGCAGAACTTAACAATATCAAATACCCTATGGCTGGGATGGCCAGTCATCAGGTAACACTCGGTGTATATAATTGTACATCTAAGAAGGTGATTTATTTAAAAACAGGTACTCCGGATGATCATTATCTCACCAATATAAGTTGGAGTCCTGACGAAAAATATATCTTCATTGCAGAATTGAACCGCGAACAAAACCACACGAAATGGAACCAATATGATGCTGCAACCGGAGAATTCATTGACACTAAGCTGGAAGAGACTAACGACAAATATGTTGAACCTTGCCAGCCCATCATTTTCTCGAAAATAGATCCAACTAAATTTTACTATCAAAGTCGAAGAGATGGATGGAATCACATCTATCAATTCAATACAAAAAACAAGCAGATTAATCAGATTACACAAGGCAATTGGGAAGTAACCGAACTATTGGGATTCGATGAAAAAGAAGAGACGGTATTTTATGAAGCGACAAAAGAAAGTCCAATAGAACGCCATCTTTACAAGCAAAATCTTCATTCAGCAATTCCCATCAAATTATCCAACGATGCAGGAACACATTCCGGAATTCTATCACCAGACCGGAAACATATTATCGATCAATGGACCAGTACTGATATCCCGGGCCGACTTGATTTAATTTCAACTTCCGCAAAACAACAAAAAATTCTTTTTGAAGCTGAAAACACCTTGAAAAACTATGATCTTGGTGAGAATACTACTTTCACAATCAAGGCCGCCGATGGAGTAACCGATTTGTTTTGCCGGATGATAAAACCCAACAACTTTGATCCTTCGAAGAAATATCCTGTAATTGTATATGTATACGGAGGGCCACATGCCCAACTTGTTAACAAGACCTGGCATAACGATGCCCGTTGGTGGCAATATTACATGGCATCTAAAGGATATATTGCGTTTACGGTTGACAGCCGTGGATCAGCCAACAGAGGAAGTGCATTTGAGAATGTTATTCATCGCCAACTTGGAGTTAATGAAACCGCCGATCAAATGAAAGGAATCGATTATCTGAAGTCCCTTCCATTTGTTGATTCAAACAGAATAGGTGTTCATGGTTGGAGCTATGGTGGTTTTATGACTTTGAACCTGATGCTCAAACATCCGGAAATATTTAAAGTTGGTGTAGCAGGAGGCCCTGTTGTTGACTGGAGTATGTATGAAGTAATGTATGGCGAACGCTATATGGACACTCCTAATGAAAATCCAGATGGCTATAAGAATTCAAATATGTTGAACTATGTAGAAAAACTACAAGGGAAATTAATGATAATTCACGGCGTTCAGGATCAAACCGTTGTTATGCAACACAGCATGAAATTTCTCAAAAAGTGTATCGATCTAAATAAGCAAGTCGACTTTTTTGTATATCCGACACATGAGCATAACGTTCGGGGAAATGACCGACTGCACCTAATGGAGAAAGTGAGCAACTACTTCTTGGATAATTTATAACACTGATTATTCGAATCGCATAGGCTCTGGGCCTCGTGGCTGAAAAGAGTAAAATCTGGATTTTGGAACTTCATCAAATATTACACCAATGGGACTTACATCTTTGGGGAAATTGGGATAATAAGCCAACCTAAACTGAATAGTCTTAAAAATAAGATTTTCACTTCGAATCCTTAGTCCAACTCCAATTCCAGCAAAATAATCTTGCTTGAAAATAGATTCATTACTTGGTCCAACAATCCCTACATCCAAAAATGAGTATAGGGCTGATTGAAAGTTTAATATTGATTTCCGTTGAAAAAAAACATTCTCAACATTCAACGTTAAGCGTTGTTTCCCTTTCTCTATGCGACTTTCAAATCCACGAATGCCCTCATTCGTCTTTAGCAAAAGATTTTCCAGATCAAAACGATCAACTCCCAACGTATAGTTCATCTTAATAAATTGACGAACCTTAACATTCCACAAATCAAATAGCGGAGATATGAAATTAATTTTAAGATCAACCATCCCCTGCTCCATTCCGGACGTTTTCCAGTAACTACCAGCTCCAACGGAAGTGTAAAAATAAAACGGACGGTGCCGAAATAGATTTCCTGTCGATAGGAAAATATGAGAATAGCCACGATCTCCAAACTCATTATGATCGTATCCAAAAACTAATTCATGCAAATAACCTTTAGGGATATCTTCAACAATGCCATAACTATATATCAAATAATCACGAACATACGACAAATGAGAAAAACTCAAACTACCCAAATAAAAAGTACTATTTGCAAAATAATGATCATTTTCAGACTCAGAAACAGGACGATCATAAAAAGAAGTATATCGTATTCGCCCTGATAAAGTCATAAGAAAACGGCTATTACTTTTCATTGAGCCAAACCTTAGCTTCCGTCCATACCATCCATCTAAAAGTGAAT
>Ga0302296_1002583_pt1 | contig 12119 bp, 11 predicted proteins | sample III_Fen_N3_1_FD_194546 | JGI IMG/M metagenome (GOLD analysis project Ga0302296, IMG submission 194546) | Peat permafrost microbial communities from Stordalen Mire near Abisko, Sweden - III_Fen_N3_1 | ecosystem: Environmental > Terrestrial > Soil > Wetlands > Permafrost | place: Sweden: Abisko... | reverse complement strand
GGCATATTCTTTGATCTGCTCGAGATCAACCTGTCGCATTGTTAATTGGTTCTTCCCCCGTTTACCGATCAGCTCCTCGGTAGCTACTTTTTTATAGCCCAGGTAGATTTCGCTCAGGTAATCCAGATTGTGGCGCAATTCGGGTTGAATAAGGTAGTGTGCCACCATGGTATCAAAATAGTCCCCCTTAATCTCCAAGCCATATCGCGAAAGGAACAGGATATCAAATTTCATATTCTGACCGATTTTAAGAATCTTATCATTGGCAAATACCAATTTAAACTCCTGAATAATCAGAATGGCTTTGGCTTGGTCGTTAGGAATGGGAATATAGTAGGCCTCTCCTGATTTAAAGGCGATTGAAAGTCCAACCAGCAGATCAGTATGAGGATCTAGTCCGGTGGTTTCCGTATCGAAACAAAATTCGGGTTGCTGTTCCAATTTTGAGACCAATGCTTTAATCTGTTCATCCGTTGTCACTAAATGATAATGATGAGATGTGGAGCGGATGTCTTCATGAACACCGGAAACTTCGGGTTGTGTTTGCTCGCCAAGACTGAAAAGGGTTCCCTGTTCAAATGCCGGGGTTGGTGGGGCAACTTTGGTCGTAGTTGGCAATATTTTTTCTGCAAGTGCGCGGAATTCAAGTTCGAGGAAAATGCTGCGCAGGTGGTTATAATCAGGCTCACTCCGAAGCAATTCCTCCTGGTTGAACTCAAGAGGTACATCTAAAATAATTTCTGCCAGTTTTCGAGACATCCGAACCTGATCTTCAAATTGTTCCAGACTCTCTTTCTGTTTACCTTTCAGTTTACCGATATTCTGATAAACCCCGTCAACGCTGCCGAATTCGCTTACAAGTTTCATCGCTGTTTTTGGACCGATACCTGGACAACCCGGAATATTATCGGATGTGTCGCCCATAAGGCCCAATACATCAATAACCTGAAGTGGATTTTGAATCTGAAAATTTTCACAAACCTGGGCTACACCCAAAATTTCCATTTCGTTTCCCATCCGCTTGGGTTTGTACATAAAGATATTTTCGGATACAAGTTGTGCATAATCTTTATCCGGTGTTACCATAAATACCTGAAAGCCCTCTCTTTCTGCTGTTTTTGCCAATGTTCCAATCACATCATCCGCTTCGAAGCCCGCCTTCTCGATAATCGGGATATTGTACCCTTTGATAATCTCTCTGATATACGGGATCGCTTTTCGGATATCTTCGGGCATCACGTCGCGTTGAGCCTTGTATTCGGGAAACATATCGTGACGAAATGTTGGACCGTGAAGGTCGAAGGCAATTGCTATATGGGTGGGATTCTCATTTTTAAGAAGTTGCTCCAACGTGTTAACGAATCCGAACATCGTGGAGGTATTTAGCCCTTTGGAGTTGACACGTGGTGCATTGATAAATGCAAAGTAGGAGCGGTAGATCAGCGCGTAGGCATCAAGCAAAAACAGTCGGTTCATGGTAAATGAAGTTTAAGACGAAATCAAAGCTACGTAAAAATTAATAAAAAAGCCGGCAAAAAATTTGTCGGCCGGCAATGTATAGACATACAAAATATTATTTCTCGCAATTGCAGCTTTCGATGCAATCGAGGATTCCTGTCAAAGCTGAATGTTTCAGAAAGTAATAGGTGTTCTTTCCGTCGCGTTTAGAACTTAAAACGCCCTTGCTTTTAAGTATTCCAAGATGGTGTGACGTTGTCGATTGCTCAATTCCGAGTCGTTCGTGAATTTCTGTGACGGTGAGTTTTACTCCTCCATCGAGGTAACCGACGATTGCAATACGCATCGGGTGAGCGATTGCCTTTAACATTTCGGTGGCTAAAGTTAACTTCTCTATGTTGAGCTCAGAATAGTTCATTATCCTCCGAAGTTTTAATTAATAATACCGGTAAATTCCGGTTTTTTTTGATGTTGATGCAAATATATGAATATATATTTTAATTCTTACCTTTGGCAGCTAGCAGGATAACAAAGAAGAAAGCAATTTTTACAGAATGTCATCTAAAGAACGGATTATATCGCCTATCAGTGAGGAGCTTGGTAAATTTGAGCCATATTTTAAAAAAGCAACAAAGAGTGACTTACCACTGTTAAGTAACATTATCAATTATATACTACGAAGAAAGGGAAAGCAGATGCGCCCGATGATGGTTTTTCTCGCTGCAAAGTTGAACGGAACATTTAACGAACGGACCTACCACGCAGCATTAACCATCGAACTTTTACACACAGCCACGCTGGTTCATGACGATGTAGTTGACGAATCGTATCAACGACGTGGCTTTTTTTCAGTGAACGCTGTCTGGAAAAATAAAATTGCCGTCTTGGTTGGCGATTTTATATTGGCTAAAGGCTTGCTTTGGTCAATAGAACATCGCGATTACGATATCTTGGATCACATCTGCACCGCAGTTCGCGATATGAGCGAAGGAGAGATCCTTCAGATAGAAAAAGCCCGAAAGCTGGATATTACCGAAGAAATATATTTTGAAATTATCCGGAAGAAAACCGCCTCTTTGCTCGCCACAAGTGCCGCTGTTGGAACTTGCTCAGTAACTACAGATGCTGAGGTGATTGAACGAATGAGGTTGTTTGGAGAATATGCCGGAATGGCCTTCCAGATTAAGGATGATCTGTTTGATTACCAAAAATCGAACCTGATTGGCAAACCTACCGGAAACGATCTGCGCGAAAAGAAAATTACCCTTCCACTCATTCATGCGCTGAACAAAGCTGAGAACGGCGAGAAAGCACGCATTTTTAAAATTGTACGCAACAAATTAAAATCTTCTGCCGATATACAGTCTGTAAATAAATTTGTTGAGGCGTATGGTGGCTTCAAATATGCGGAAGAGGTGATGAACGGTTTCAATGAAAAGGCAATTGCACAACTTGCGCCTTACCCTGATTCGGAGGTTAAGTCTGCTTTGGTCGAGTATGTGAATTACATCACTTCAAGGGTGAGCTAAAAAAAGAGGATGCCTTTGGGACATCCTCTAAAGTCGGCTTATATTTTGGCAATGTTTAGAAATACGACACGCTTTCTCCTTTTATGGAGGTAAGCAGGTTATTCGCCAAACGGCTTGCACCAATTCTTAATAGATTATTATTCAGCCATTCATCCCCCAAAACTTCTTTTACAATGGCGATATATTTTAGAACATCAGCTGTTTCAACAATTCCGCCGGCAGCTTTAAACCCGATCTTTTTATTGGTTTTTTCATGGTAATATTTAATAGCACTGCACATTACCCAAGCAGCTTCGGGTGTGGCGGCCGGCTCTGACTTTCCGGTTGAGGTTTTAATAAAATCGGCACCTGCCTGCATAGCAATAATAGATGCTTTCCAAATATTGGCATAACTTTTCAATGCACCCGTTTCTAAGATTACTTTCAAATGAGCCGCCCCGCATGCTTTTTTCAATATCAGGATTTCTTCAATCGTTGATGTGTAGTCTTCGGCAAAAAATTTCCCCAAATTCATGACGATATCTATTTCATCGGCTTTTTTCGCAACTGCCATTTGGATCTCAAGCACTTTGACTTCTAAAAAAGTTTGCGATGAAGGGAATCCTCCGGCGACTGATGCAATTTTTACAGCCGGAACTTTAAGTTTCTTCTTGACTGCCTTAACAAGTGTCGGATAAACGCAGATGGCTGCAACGTTGGGTAATCCAGGGAATTCTTCAGCGAACCCCGAAACTTTCATTGCAAATTTTTCACCCTGAGCCTCATTGTCTGTAGAATTCAGTGTCGTCAAATCAATGCAGGATAAAGCCAGTTCATACCATTCGCGACTTTTCAATTCCTTCGATTTTTCTATGATATCACTGACCGCTTTTTCCACTTCACCTTCCGGGAATTCCCGGTCATTACTTCCTAAAAGCCATTTCATTTCTTTATTTTTTAAATCGAGGTTGCTGTAATTTGTGTTTCAACCTCCTATTGTTAATATTAAATCCGTGTTGATATGGAACTCGCCTATACTCATCTTTCTGTTTATAATGCGATTTTCAAGCTCGTTTCCTAATATTATTAAGCTGAAGTTTAAGTAAATAGTTTATCGTTATTTAAATGACGTGAATGATCACGTTCTGTTTTTTTCTCCATGTTTTTCATAAATGCAGCGGTGAGATCAACACCAGTCTGGTTGGCCAGACAGACTATCACCCAAAGTACGTCCGCTAGTTCGTCGGCAAGATCGCCATCGGCTTCCCCTTTTTTCGTGGATTGGTCTCCGTATTTACGGGCAATGATGCGAGCAACTTCGCCCACCTCTTCAGTTAGGATGGCCATATTGGTTAATTCACTAAAGTAGCGAACCCCGTATTTTGTGATCCATTCATGAACTGCAGCTTGCGCATCTCTAATCGTGATATTTTCATTCATCTTGCGATATTTTCAAAATTCTTTATTCTTAGAATCGATGATGATTGTAACCGGACCATCGTTTGTTAACTTAACTGTCATGTGGGCACCAAACTCTCCGGTTTGAACCTTCTTTCCCAGGTTTTCTGAGAGCAAATCTACAAATTGGTGATAGAGAGGGATTGAAATGTCGGGAGGTGCGGCATTAATATAGGATGGACGGTTTCCTTTTTTAGTTTTGGCATGAAGTGTAAACTGGCTTACCACAAGAATTTCGCCATCTATATCGTTCACAGAAAGGTTCATTACGCCATCATTATCATCAAAAATCCGTAATTGCGTGATTTTCTTACAAGTCCATGACAGATCCGCATCCGCATCCGCAGTTTCGAAACTTGCCAGCACAAGCAGACCCTGAAGAATTGTTGATTTCAATTCTTCATTAATTGATACGGATGCATCAGATACACGCTGGATGACAACTCTCATAAATAAGAAATTGATTCCAAATTTAACAAATTGTTTTTACATTACCATTTTTAAAAGCCCGATCACTGCCAGATTGCTGGCAATATTACCGATGATCATAAATCGAATAGTCAGAGCGGGGAGAAATGCGGAAAAACCCCAATGCCAGAATGACGATATCGCCAATGATGGGGACAAATGAATGTGAGGCTGCTAAAGGTCCAAAACGTTGTAATTTGGGAACAATAGCATGGATCTTTTCGCGTTTTACTTTTGCATATTTTTCGATTCACTCCATTTTACCAAGATAACCCAGATAAAATATTGAGATACCACCAATTGTATTTCCGGCTGTCGCGACTACAAGGGACGTAACGATATCGAATCCATTATAAATTAGCAAGGAGAGAACAGCCTCTGAATTAAAAGGGAAGATAGAACCGGAAAGAAAGCCGGCAAGGAAAAGACCGAATTAACCGTATTGAAAAAAGAGATCGATCATTTGGCTTCAACGATAATTGATTGGATGCAGCAACCAAGAGCCAATGTGCGAGTTTGGGCAATGACAATCAGATCAAAAGAGCAGAATCAAAAAGTTTATGATTTTGGCCATGGCCAATCCTGAATTTGGATCAACCTAAATATTTGAGAATGCAGCTAGATTTCAGAACTATTAATATTCGTTATCAATTACTTACCTAAAGGGGGAAAATGACAGTTTGCCACTTTCCCCTTTTATTGGATCTAATTATTGTGTGTTTATGAAAGGGCTGCGATTCCTGAACCAATCATATTTGCACTTTCAATTTCGGCGATGTTCACCTTAACTTTTTTATGGTCCATTTCACGAAGTAGTTTCTTCAATGTGTTTTTAACTACCTTATTATAGTCTTTGCAACCTGTTACTTCGCTCCAGAAGAGGCTTCCTTCAGCTGTGATTCTGACTTTTTTGATCGATTTGTCATGTGCGATCAGCATGTCGATCAATCCGGCAAGTGAGGCTGCAACCAATTTCGCCGATCTTTTATAAATGGCGATAGCAACTTTTACATGCTTTTCCTTGTGTTGTTCCGGAGCATTGATGATATCTGTAAGCGCTTTACCGTCGGTTTGTTCATCAAATCCGTCTTCAGGGAAAGCTTCTCTAAGAATCTGACCGATATACATTCCGGAAACCGCTTTTTCAAATCTTTGTGAGCCTTTATTATTTGATTTTTCATCGACCATCTCATCGTATTGGGTCAGATGGGGAGGAACAAAATTGCCCGATTCAAGGTTTACGGGTGTCAGACCTTGCCAATTGAGGCTACTATCTATTTTTGGAATTCTGTCGGCATTAACGAAGGCGGCCATATTTGTTCCTGTTCCAACGATCAGTCCGATGTAAGCATCAAAATTTGGATTTGTTAAACCTGCGAAAAGAGAAGCAACAGTGTCATTGATTACTTTAATTCCTGTGAATTCGGTTTTTCCTTTTTGATTGAGTTTATCAAGAAGCGGTTTTCCAACTGGATTGCCAATCATTTCCTTAATTTCGATCCCTTTGGTCCATTTAATCAGTTCTGCATCACCATTTGGTAGACACTCTGCCGGATAGGAAAAGCAATAACCGATCGGAGCCTTAGCAGGAAGTTCGATTTCTTCGGTAAACTCAGATTGTTTTTCTAAAAGATCATCCTGGGAAAAACCTTTTGTAGTATTGGCTGAAAGATCTTTTCCGCCTGCTTTTTTTGGTGTGATATTGGCCACTCCGCCAGCAAAATTAATTACAGCTGCACGGAAATTAGTGCCACCCCAATCAAGCACAACAGCCTGACCTTCAGCACCGCACGAAAGTGGGTGAATATACGTTGGGATACTTTTTATCTCCGTATTGTCATTTTTCAGTCCATTCTCGATTTTATCTTCAAGATTATGGGCAATGTCCTTTAATTGTCCGGTTTTGAGCTTGAATTCGTTCTTTTTCATTTTTTGTATATTGTTGAATTATCACTTTTCCTTTCAGCCAAAGATATTAAAAAGTTATGAAACAAGCATGTTCCTTAAAAATACTTATGGCAACATCATTCCATTTTATGAGCTCCAAATGAGCGTGGGTTACTATACTATGAGGCATTAAACATTCCTAATTCTAATCTCAATTAGTCATTATGTTCAAATGTCTTTTATGACTTGCCAGGCTAATAATTTTTGATCCCATTTTATTGCATGGGCAGGACTTGTTGAAGGTAAGGTCTGGGTTGGCAAACTAATGCCCGGAAAATATTTTCTGAAATATTTAGCTGCGCTCTGACCGTTGAAGAATATTTTCAAAATACTGGGATGGGATTGAAGAAATGCTTGAAGATCATTAGGCATCTCCAAACGGATGTCGTTGTCAAGACTCGATTCCCTGGTGCAAGCTTTCAGAACATCCCAAAGGGCGATATCATTTTTAATGAGCACTTCTTTTCTAACATTATAATCGAATGAAAACGGAAGTTCATGCAAAGCGAATATGATTTTCCAAAAGGCATTTTGCCCATGTGCATAATAGGCTTCCATTCTTAACGACTCTTTCCCCGGGATCGTTCCAAGAATCAGCACTTTACTTCGGGAGGAAGCAATTGGTGGAAATGAATAAATTATTGGATTTGTTTGAGCTATCTCGTTCATTATATATTGCTAAAGCTAATTTTCTGTTTCCAACAGACGACAAAGGTAGGGGATAGCAGGAAAGATAATGATTGAAATCTTCAGAACCTGCTGATTTTATTTATTTTTGCATAAAATACGATCGAAGATGGAAGAATATTCAACAAGACAAAATAAAATAGGTAGGTTGATTCAAAAAGAGTTGAGTGAACTTTTACGACGCGACACGCAGGTTTTGGCAAAAGGGCGGATACTTTCGCTTACTACTGTCAGGGTTACACGAGATATATCACTCGCCAAATGCTATTTAAGTATATTTCCATCGGAAGGCGCTAATGTAGTATTGGCTGATATAAAGCTACATAAGAGTAAGTTGCGTGGAGAACTCGGAAATATTGTTAGGTTTCAACTGCGCCATGTTCCCGAACTTGAATTTTTTCTTGATGACAGTCTCGATTATATTGAGAAGATCGATAAGCTTTTAAAGTGAAATATTAAGCCAGAAACTTGACACAACCTTGAATAGAAAAGTTCGTTATGGAGTACGATCCGATTAAAAGGCGACTTGGGAATTTCTTCAACCGCACCCCACTATTGCGAAAATTATTTTATTCTTTGCTCGATCTGCTTTTGCTTCGGGCCTGGCATGTTAATAAAGAATTGAGAGGCCTGAAAAAGAGATCTTTCTCCGGAAAGATCCGAATTCTTGATGCCGGCTCTGGATTTGGGCAGTATAGTTACCGCATGAGCAGGATATTTTCGGGTTCTTTGATCAAAGGTGTAGATGTAAAGCAAGAACAGATTGATGATTGTAATCAGTTTTTTAATGCTATAAAATTACAGGATAGGGTTGTTTTTGAATATGGTGACCTGACAAAATTGGATGAGCATTACAGTTATGACCTGATCCTATCCGTTGATGTGATGGAACATATTGAAGAGGATGAATTGGTTTTCAGTAACTTTTATAAATCACTTCGAAATAATGGCGTGCTCCTGATTTCAACTCCATCCGATCAGGGGGGATCAGATACCCACGAACACGATGAGGATGCTGTTCATGGTTTTATCGAAGAACATGTCAGGGACGGATATGGAATTAATGATATTACCCAAAAATTGCAGTTTGCTGGTTTTTCAGGTATTGAGGCGCGTTATACTTACGGCACTCCCGGATCACTTTCGTGGAAGTTTTCGATGAAATACCCGATTTTAATGTTGGGCAAGTCGAAAGCATTTTTTATCCTCTTACCTTTCTATTACCTGATAACCTTTCCGTTTTGTGCCGTTCTCAATTATCTCGATGTAAATCTCCCACACAAAAAAGGCACCGGTTTACTGGTGAAAGCTTATAAAAAGTGACTTCTAATTATCTCATGAATTGAACCTCTCATTTTACATTGCCAAAAGATACCTCTTCTCGAAAAAGAGAACCAATCTGATCAATATCATCTCTGCAATTTCGGTGGCCGGGATGGCTATCGGAACAATGGGGTTGATCATTGGACTTTCTGGCTTCAATGGATTTGACAGCCTGATTAAATCACTGTTTTCAACTTTTGATCCTGATCTTAAAATAACTTTGGTTGAGGGAAAGAGCTTCGATGCAGACAATCAGGTTTTTAATGAGATTCGAAAAATGAATGATGTGTTATTTTTTGCCGAAGTGGTCGAAGATAATGCATTACTGCGAAACGAAAACAGGCAGGTTCTTGCAACGATAAAAGGAGTCAGCGAAGATTACAGCAAGATGACCGGTCTTGATACAATGATTGTTGACGGTGAGTTTAAGCTGAAAGATGAGAATAATCAATATGCGGTTATTGGACAAGGTGTTGCGTATTATCTATCAATAGGTGTCAAGTTGATCGATCCGATTAGCATTTATGTGCCGCAAAAAGGGAGAAGATCAAATTTATCAATCGAAGGAAATTTTAATCAGGGGTATATCTATCCATCAGGAATTTTTTCTGTACAGCAGGAAATTGATTCAAAGTATATTATTGTCCCTATAGCGTTCGCCCGTACACTGTTTGAGCTACCGGATAAGGTCAATTCGGTAGAACTTAAATTAAGAGATGGGGTTTCATTAAAAACGGTTAAAGCGGCGATTGCTGCAAAGTTGGGCAGCAGTTTTGTTGTGAAAGATCGTTACCAGCAACACGACTACCTATATAAAACGATGCAGGGAGAAAAATATGCGGTTTACTTGATCTTGATTTTGATTTTGATCATTGCTTCATTTAATATTGTTGGTTCCTTGACCATGCTAATCATTGATAAAAAAGAGGATATTGGAATACTACAAAGTATGGGCGCTGATAAGCCTTTGATTCGCAATATTTTTCTTTTTGAAGGCTGGTCTGTTTCTTTTCTTGGTGCTATTATCGGAACAGTCGCAGGGATTGCAATCTGCCAGGCACAAATCGCTTATGGATTCGTAAAACTTCAGGGCGGTGGCGGTTCATTTATTATTGACGCCTATCCAATGAAAATTATTCCGTTAGATATTGTGCTGATCTTCTGTTCAGTATTATTGATAGGCTTTATTGCAGCATGGTTTCCGGTTAAGCATATCTCTGGCAAATTTCTCGCCGACGAGGCTCATTAAAAGATTAATGGGCTATGCCTTAATTATTTATTCCGGTATGATTTCAATAAACTGGAATCCGATTCCTCTCACTGTTTCCAGAAAATCCCCTTCAATATATTCCGAAAGTTTTTTCCGCAGATTCTTTATATGGACATCAATATAATTTGAATTATAATTCTCTTCGATAACATCTCCCCAGATATGTTCCGAGATCTGAAGTCGTGTAACTACCCTGTTTTTATTTAGAATCAGAAAACTCAGAATATCATACTCCTTGCGGGTTAATGTGATCATATTTCCGCCTGAAGTGACCATCCGTTTATCTAAATCAACTTCTAAATTGTTGATTTGTATGATATTGGCCCTGATTCCGTGCTTGCGTCGCATGACGGCCATAATTCGCGATTTTAATTCTAACAAAGAAAAAGGTTTAGGCAGGTAATCATCGGCTCCAACGTTGAGCCCCTTGATGCGATCCTCCAGAGCACTTCTGGCAGAAAGGATAATTACTGCTGTATCTGAATTATTGGCAATCGTTTCTTTTAACAAGTCTAATCCATCATAATCCGGCAACCCCAAATCAAGCAGGAGAAGATCATAATCATTTGAGAAAAGTTTATCCGAGGCGACCTTTCCGGTATGTGCCTCGTCACATGAAAATCCTTCCTTTTCAAGATAGTTTCTCACTTCTTTGGACAGCGAGATCTCATCCTCAACTATTAGAACATGCATAATTCAAAATATTTATGGAGATTTGAAGATTCAAATCAAATCGAAAAAAAGTCCTGCAATTTAGTGTAATATTTTATTGTATTTTTCTGTTTATAATTCCAGGTATTACATTTGGAAACTGAAAACGAAATTCCTTCCTCTGATTTTTGCACCATTCCCGGATTGAATTCGTCAAGGTATTAATTAATAATTACATATATCAATAGATATGAGACTCGAACTAAAACTAGCAATGATTGGTGCTCTTTCCAAAATTGTGATATTCTTTATCCTATTCATCATGCTTCAACAGTTTATCGACAAACAGGCGCTGATGCATACCGATCGCAACCTGATTAAGATGAAAGAAAAAACGATGGCAATTGTGGGTAAGATTGGGATTAAATCGTTTCTGGATATAGAAAAGGACAGTGTTTATGCTAGTTATAATATGCTTAAGGATGAATATATCACCATTGATCTTGACACTCAAAAAAGTACAGGAAAGACTATTTTTTCGGATGAAGCGAGAATAATTGAAGACGAAGAGTTTGATTATCGGATTCTTAACTATACTTTCACAATAAATAATCAGAACTATATACTTGAAATTGGGAAGAACTTGCAACTCATGAGTTCTTTAAACAGAACCCTGGAGAATATTTCCATTACAATAATACTGTTGGTGCTTTCGATCACTATTATATTTGATATTGGCATTAACAAATACCTGTTGCATCCGCTTAACCGGAAGATCATTCCGAAATTAAAAACAATCACGAATCCAGAGACCTTCAATTATTCCAAGTTAGATAGTACCACCTCTGACTTTGTTTATCTGAATAATGCCTTGAATGAGCTGATGCACAAGGTTACGGCAATCCTTAAGAACCAGCAAAAATTTACAGCTGACGTATCGCATGAGCTGTTTACTCCTATTTCAATCATGCAAAGCAAGTTGGAGAATTTACTAACATCTGGAAATTTACCCGAACCATTTGTAGCCAATATTATGGATCAGCAAAATCAATTAAACCGCTTACAACAGATTATCAAGGCTCTGCTCCTGATTGCCCGGATTGAGAATGATCAGTATGCTAAAAATGATGATGTTATAGTCCGGGATGTTGTTGATGAGATAATCCTTAATATCGAAGATCGGGCAGAGATGAAGAACATTACCATTGAAAACTTAGTGCCTCCAGGCGATTCTCTGGCAAGTGTCAATAAGTCGTTATTGTACATCCTGATATTTAATCTTATAAGCAATGCAATTAAGTACAATAACGAGGGAGGAAAAATTCGAATCGATAGTTTTATTGCCGAGC
>Ga0302296_1002580_pt1 | contig 12124 bp, 7 predicted proteins | sample III_Fen_N3_1_FD_194546 | JGI IMG/M metagenome (GOLD analysis project Ga0302296, IMG submission 194546) | Peat permafrost microbial communities from Stordalen Mire near Abisko, Sweden - III_Fen_N3_1 | ecosystem: Environmental > Terrestrial > Soil > Wetlands > Permafrost | place: Sweden: Abisko... | reverse complement strand
CTATTTTAGCAACTGCCTTAACGGAAACAGGTTCTAAAATGGATGAGGTGATTTTTGAAGAATTTAAAGGAACCGGTAACATGGAGTTGCAGTTGGATCGTAAAATTTCCAACCGACGTATCTACCCTGCTATCGATATCTTATCTTCAGGAACACGTCGCGAAGATTTGTTGGTGCGCAAAGATGTGTTGCAACGTATCTGGTTGCTGCGTAAGTTCATTGCTGATATGAATCCTGTAGAAGCTATGGAGTTCATGAAATCGCACATGGAAAACACCAAATCAAACGAAGAGTTTTTAGTATCAATGAATTCATAAATCAATGAAGGTCTTGCCGATGAGGTGAGACCTTTGTTTTTTAGTACAATAGCATGCGTCCGTCTATAAAAATCGCTTTACTGTTTGCCGGAATCTGGTTTCTGGTTAGAATGGTTTTCTTTCAGTTTCAACTCTTTCAAAACGAACCCGGTGTCAAGATCCTAATCTTGTGGAACCTTTTCTGTCTGCTAATGGCCGTAACAATCGGAACATTGGTTGAAAAGATGAAGGAAAAACGTGAGGGACGAAGTGCTGAAGGTTCGGCATTTGCAGATATCAAAGAAGCCATGCGTGGCGGAATGATTTACACGGTATCAGTGGCTATTTTGATCTACCTCTATTATGCTAAAATCGATCCGGCTTACAACGAACGTCAATTAGCGCGCATCGAAGCTGCTTACGCGCGAGACGTCAATAACCCGAAACAATTAGCGATTTTCAGGAATGATAATCCGGAAGGAGCTTCTATGACCAAAGAAGAGATTCTTGTGAAAGCAATGGAAGGACCTAAATCGTTCTACAGCCCTGGATCTACGATGATCTTGTCTTTGCTGGGAATGTTGTTATTAACGACCGTAAATGCAATTTTGGTAACGGTGGTCTTTAGAAGAGTGTTGTTTAAGCAAGGAACATTGTAAGATTCCGATTTTGGAATTATAAAGCGGGCCTAATAGTCGTTTGTAATTCATTCATTCACAGATATCTTGATTTAGAATAACCGTTCGTAATTTTGCGAATTGGCCTATCGAATAAACACACGTGATTTCGCAATATTACGAACACTATTTTGACCTAAAAACGTCGATTTTATTTCGTCAACTCCTCACCAAGCAAATCGTAATCAATCCCGTCAAAATTCCCCGACGACATCATCAACAACACTGCATTGTCCCAGTTCTCTGCACGGATAAACGCCAACACTTCGGCTGTATCGTTCACTACAGTTACACCTCCGCCAAAAGCAGCTTGAACTTGCTCTTTCGTAATCGGCTCGAGTTTTTTATGTGCCACAACTTCTTCGCTGAAATACACCAGAGCTTTATCAGCAGCATTCATGGTATTTTCATAATGAGGTAAAAACTCCTTTTTCAACGACGAAAACGTGTGCAATTCCATGCACGCCACTACTTTTCGGTCGGCATATTGTTCTTTCACCGCTTTCGTAGTTGCTTTAAGCTTGGATGGTGAGTGCGCAAAATCTTTGAATAGAGTAAACGTTGCCGTTTCCGCTACTTTTTGCAAGCGTTTTCCAGCACCGGTAAAGGTTTCAATCGCTGTGAGGAAATCGTGATTGGAAATCCCCATCGATTCGCCCAAGAGCATGGCGCCCATTAAGTTTTGCAAGTTGTGTGCCCCGAAAAGCTGTAGTTTGTAATCGTTTCCGCCAAATGAAAGAACCGTTCCTTTATCTGAAACACGGTAATTCGGTGTTTGATAAGGTTTCAGGATCAATCGACCTGCTTGCTCCTCGCCCAATTGGTTGACTGTTTCGTCTTCGGTATTGTAAATCAACACACCACCGTCGGCAATTTTATGGCAGAAAATGCGGAACTGTTCCACATAGTTCTCCCAAGTGGGAAACACATTGATATGATCCCAAGCGATTCCACTAATAATAGCCGTATCGGGTTGGTACAAATGAAACTTCGGTCTGCGATCGATTGGAGAACTCAAGTATTCATCTCCCTCTAAAATCATAAACGGCGCGTCGTCGGTAAGTTTCACCATGCAATCATACCCATCCAGTTGAGCTCCTACCATGTAATCAGACTCAATTCCCAAACGATTGACAACATGCAATAACATCGATGTAATGGTGGTTTTACCATGACTTCCGCCAATTACAATTCGATGTTTGGTTTTACTTTGTTCGTACAAATATTCCGGATACGAATAAATGGGCAGTTGCAGTTCTTTGGCTTTTAATAATTCCGGATTGTCTTCACGAGCGTGCATTCCAAGAATTACAGCATCAATAGATGAAGTTATTTTTTCCGGAAACCAACCGATTGTTTCAGGAAGAATGCCTTGTTTCTCTAGGCGTGTTCTCGACGGTTCGAAAATTTCGTCATCAGATCCTGTTACCGTTGCTCCTTTGCGCGAAAGCGCTATTGCTAAATTGTGCATGGCGCTGCCGCCTATTGCGATGAAATGAACATTCATGGAATTACCTTTACCTACTACCGAACGAAATTGTTCGCAACGAATTTAAGACAAGAAGGGCAAAAAAAAAGGTGAGCAACAAATAGTTACTCACACTCTTTATTTAATTCGGTTTGTTACTAGTAATTACGTTTCAATGTAGCATCTTGCGTTTCGCGTTGCCATACATATTCCGTAGTCGGTTCACCATTTTTCGTGAAGGTCAAACCGCTCAATTTCTGGTTGCGTACGTAGATGTCACCGTGACCGTTTTTGATCACCACACGACGCGTTACAACAGCTGTGAGCAATCCTTCTTCATCGAATTGTTCAAACTGTTCTTGTGAAACACCTTCCGGATACAATTTACCCAAATCGTTGGCTACATCATTGTTATAAACGATCTCCTTTTTCTCAATTGCAGCCAACATTTGTTTAGCCGATTGTGTTTTCGATTCTTGTTTATCCGATTGCGCCAATTCCGTTTGACCCAATGTACTTTTCGCTTCTTTCAACAATTGTTCGTTGTCTTTAGATTGCGTTTCGTTAGCCGTTGTGTTTTCCTGAACGGTTTGAGTTGTTTGATTTAAGGAACCTTGAGTTGCTTGACTTTTATCTTCCTGATTCGCTATCGCTACACGTTCACCTTCCGTTTTTTCAGCATTGATTCTATTGATTTTCTCAATGTTTTCATTACTTGCAACTTGCGGATTTTCGGCATACTGATCTTGTTTGATCGTTTCGTTGGTGATTGCACCTTTTGAATTCAAGGTTTTCACATACAACTCATTATAATTTCCGCGGTCAACTTCTTCTTTCGAAACCACCGAAACTTCCATTACATCAACATTTACTTTACGCGCAGCATCGCGGTTATCCACCGATTCTTCAATGCGTTTGTCAACTCCTTCAGAATAACTTTGGTATGCCAATGTATTATCCAAGTGAGCTTGATCATCTAGAATAGTCAATTCCGTTTTGGCTTTTTCGATTTTCACCAATTCTTCCTTATTTACAGGAGATTGTTTGGTTTCTTCATAACGTTTCTCAGCAACATTAATAGCTACTTCATCCACCTCTTTTTTAACAGCATCTAACGTTTCGTTGGTACGAACCTGATTGTCTTGCGTTACTTCAACCACCGAATTGCTCGCATCGCGTACAATGTGTTCCGTTGCAACACGATCTGCAAAATCGTCAATAGCATCAGCTTCCAAACCAACCTGTACCTTCATGTACTCTGTTTCGTTAGCCAAACGCATTTCGTAAGTCGCAGCATTGTCATTTCCAGTAGAATTTTCCAATTCTTTTTTGGAAGCTTTCAGCAATTCGTCATTGTTGGCCGCGTAACCATCCAAGATTCCGCTTTGCTCTTGTTGGATTCTGTTCGCAACATCAATTTGATTTTTAGCATCCAGACTTTCAGCATTTTCAAACTGACTATTTTCCAACTCGGTTGCTTTATTTGTCGCATCGATTTCTTTTAACGACCCAATATTTTCCTCACGATTTTCATCCGAAACAACAGAAGCTTCACTGTTTTCTTTGGTGATTGTTTCCAAGGTCTGACTGGTCTCAGTTGCCGAGGCTTCCTGTGCCAACGATAACGAATCGCTCTTTTCAATTGCACGGTCAATTCCTTTTCGGAATTTTCTATTGCGCAAGCCTTTACGTCTAACTTCGGCCTGTTCCAGTGCCGCATTACCTTCAATAATTGAGTTATCCGTTTCCTGACCAAGAGCTTTCAATGCCTCCGGTTCTTTATTTGCTACAATTGGTTTCGGATTCAAAATCGCATCGATCTCGGCCAAACGTTGTTTCGGATAAGGATCATTGGCACGGAAAGAAATAGCTCTGTTGTATAAGTTTTTCGCTTGATCGTAATCTTTTGCATCAAAATTCTTATCAGCTTTCGTTAAGATTTTTTGATATTCACGCTCAACTTCTTTATTGGAAATATCCTTTTCTTTTTGATCACAAATTTTAATTCGATCTTTCGAATATTGATTTGTTCCATCAATCGCCAATACACTTTCATAGATGGCTTTTGCCTCAAACCAACGTTCACCGTCGAATTTAGCATCTGCTTTTGCGATCAATTTTTGAATCTCAGCGCGTTTGGCATCCAACTTAGCTTCGTTATCAAGCAATTGTTGCATTTCGGCAATTTTATCCTGAGCAGCTTTATCTTTCGCTTTTACCGATAATGCATCTTTGAAGCGAGCCAAAGCGGTTGTATAATCTTTTCCGGCTTCTGCTGTTGCTCCTTCTGCCATGAAACCTTGGTACTTGGCTTCCAATGCTTGTTGAGCAGCGCTGTTTCCTTCGGCCAAAGCACGTAATTCCGCGATGCGATTATCCGGCAAGGTTTCATCAGGTTTAATGGTTTTTGCCTGTTCGAATAACGTAATTGCATTCTTGACATCTCCGGACTTAGCAGCCGTTTCAGCTTCCGTTACTTTGGCACTGTAAGCCGCTTGTTTCTTTTTAAAATCTTCTTCTGCTTTGATCAACCCTTCAATCTCGGTCAATTTTTGTTGCGGGAACGGATCATTTTTCTTCAAGCCCAAGGCACGTGTATACATTTCTTTTGCCTTCGGGTAATTCTTTTCATCGATGTATTTTTGACCGACTGTCAAGACTTTTTGGTACTGCGTCTCAAACTCATCACCGGAACCTTCAGCTAATTTTTGTGCTTCCGCAGCTCGATCAACCGGTTCTCTTTCATTCGGTTTAATGGCCAATGCTTCATTATAAGCTTTTACAGCATCCACATAACTTTTAGCTGCAAACAAATCATTACCCTTTTTCATGGCTGCAGCATAATCTGCATCAATTTTTGCTTGGTTGGCATTTGCCGATTTTAATTGATTGATCGCAGCAATACGGTCTTTCGGCAATTGTTCGTTTTTGATTTTCAATGCGTCATTGTATTTTGCAATCGCCTGATCGTATTGTTTGCTGTTTTCCAATCCTTGTGCTTCAGAAACCAACGCATTGTATTGTTTGTCTTTTTCAGCTCCTTGATTCAGCTCAGCAATTTTTGCATCACACTCTTTAATGAGTTGGTCAACACCTGCATCTTGCTTGATGGTTTTGGTTTCAGCCAATTTTTGTTTTGCCTCGGCATATTTCGATTGCGCCATCAATGCAACGGCATCATCTTTTAATTTCTTGAAATTGGCTTCTTTCTGTGCTTCCCCCATCAACTCATTTTCCAACTTAGCTACTTCTTGCATTTTTGCGGAAGCAACAGCATTTGACGGATCAAGTGTTAATGCTTGTTGGTATTTAGTGCGAGCAGTTGCCAAATCTTTTTTCGTCAACGCAGCATCACCGTCTTTGATAAAGGATTCAACTTGTTTTTGTTTATCAAGGTTCGCCAAGCGATTTTCAATTTCCTCGATTTTTTGTTTCGGAAGCAATTGATTTGGATCGAGTGTTTGTGCTTCGGTAAACTTGGCTTTTGCTTCAGGAAGTTTATTCGCAGCAAGCAATTCGTTTCCGGCAGCAACCGCAGCTTCATACTTGGCTTGGTTAGCCGAGTTTTTCTTGATCTCAGTAATCGCAGCAATACGATCTTTCGGCAATTGTTCGTTTTTGATCTTCAACGCTTCATTGTACTTCGCAATAGCTTGATCGTATTGTTTACCGTTTTCCAATCCTTGCGCTTCGGAGATCAACGCATTGTATTGTTGTTCTGCCTCAGCAGCTTTACCTAATTCTGCAATCTTCGCGTCGCAATCTTTGATCACTTGTTCAACTTGCGTATCGGATTTGATTGTTTTGGCTTCCAACATTTTTTGTTTCGCCTCTTGGTATTTTGCCTGACCATAAAGCGCCACAGCCTCATCTTTCAATCGTTTGAAGTTGGCTTCTTTTTGCGCTTCGCCGGCCAATGCATTTTCAAGTGTTGCCACTTCCTGCATTTTGGAAGACGCAATTGCATTCCCCGGATCAAGCGCCAACGCCTGTTCGTATTTAGCTCGTGCCGTAGCTACATCTTTTTTAGCAAGTGCACCGTCGCCTTCTTTGATCAAGGTTGTCACTTGTTTTTGTTTCTCAGCACCGGCAATCAACCCGTCAATTTCCGTCAATTTCTGTTGCGGGTATGCTTGAGCAGGATCCAATGTTTTTGCCTCTTGGAACTTCGCTTTTGCTTCAGGTAATTTATTGGCAGCCAACAAATCTTCACCAGCTTTTACAGCAGCAGCATACTTGGCTTTGTTGGCTTCTGCAGCAGCTTGATCGGCTAATTGTTTATTGACTTCCGCCAATTTATCTTTTGCTTCTTGTTTGGTACCATCCAACGCAACTGCTTCGGTGAATTTTGTTTTCGCCTCGGCCAATTGTCCACTTGCCAACGAATTGTTACCCGCCGCCATCGCAGCCGCATATTTCTCTGCTTTTTGAGCATTCGAAGCCAATTCAGTAATTTTCTTATCGGCTTCGGCAATACGCGGTTTCGGAGTTGTTTGAGCCGGATCAATGGTAAGTGCTTCTTGAAACTTCACTTTCGCTTCTTCGTACTTCGCGGTAGCAAATAACGCTTCTCCATCAGCCATTGCTTTGTCGAATTGTTGTTTTTGCTCAGCTTTTTTACCGGCTGCCAACAATTGTGCATCCACCGCATCGATTTTAGCTTGAACGGCAGGATCTGGTTTCAACGCCAAAGCTTCCTGGTATTTTGCTTTTGCTTCAGGCAATTTTGTTTGTTTCACCAAACCATCACCTTCCAAGATCAATTGTTTGATTTTGGCGATTTTCTCAGCGTTGGCTTTTTCATCGGCAATTTGCGCATCGATTTCAGTAATACGAGCAGTTGCAGTAGCATTCGCCGCATCCAACTTCAAGACTTCCTGGTATTTCGTTTTAGCCGGAACCCATTGAGAAGCGGTAAAAGCCGTGTTTCCTTCCGTCAACAACTTCGCAATCTGATCTTGTTTGGTTTTTTCTTTTTCAATTTCAGCCAATTTCGCGTCGACTTCTTTGATTTTACCTAGTGTATAGGTAGATGAAGGGATAATTGCCAAAGCTTCATTGTACTTCGCTTTTGCCTCGGTCCATTTTTCCTGAGCAAACAAAGCATCTCCGGCAGCGTTGGCATCTTCGTATTTTTTCTTCGTTTCCTGTTCTGTTTTTTGTGCATTTAGCTTCCCGTCGATCTCGGCTAATTTACCGGTTGCATACGGATCTTCCGCTTTCCATTTTAGCGCTTCTTTGTACTTGTCTTTCGCAGCTTGGAAGCTTTTTTGGGTAAAGAAACTGTCAGCTGCCTTGATAGCGTCAGTATATTTCTGCGTGTTTTCAGCTTCTTTTTTCAAACGGGCAATTTCAGAATCACACTTGATGATCTGATCTTTCGGATGTTGTTCTTGTTTTTTAGTCAGTGCTTCTTGGTAACGACCTTTGGCTTCCTCGAATTTCTTTTGGTTGAACAGATTATCCGCAGCAGTAATCAAACTTTGATATTCCTGCTCGGCCTGCTGATTTTGTTGGGCATTCGCTTTCTCAGCTTTTAGAATGCCATCAATTTCGTTGATTTTATCGGATGGATATTTTTCGGTTGGTTTGAGTGTAAGCGCCTGTTCGTAGGAAGCAAGTGCTTCTTGGTATTTCTTTCCGGCGAATTGTCCGTCGGCTTGTTTGATCAGGTTATTGTATTCCGCATCATTCTGACCTTTGGCAGCTTCAGCGTCTTTTAATAGTTTTTCGACCTTTTTGATCATTTTATCTGCTAAGACCTGATCAAACTCCAATTCTCCCGGTTTAGCAGGATCATAATAAAATTCCGTAATCGGATTGGAGGTAACGTAACTAAAATCGATTGCCGGATTATTATCAAACAACGAAATTTCCACACTTCCACCCGGTGGTTTCCCTTGGATTAATTCATCGTTTACGTTTTTGATGTCAATCGTAATTGATCGCGTGACTTTACCCGCTTTAGAAACCTCAACGCGGTATTTTTTTCCACCCGGAAGCAACAGTTTTACCTGTCCCGAGCCATCGGAAACCAACGATTGTACTTCGGAAGCACCTTCATAGGCTTTTACCGAAACACCGGATTCTTTTTTACGCGTCGTATAGTTGATCGTTTTTACAAAGAACTCAACATTCGCTTGTGCTAAAACATCAGGAGAAGCCACGAATATCAACAGGAGGAAAAGGAGTAAAAATCTCATAATACTATTTTAAACGAACTTCTGTACAACCGGTTACGCATTTGGTTTAATTTTGTCAGAATATTATACAAATATCACGAAAAAAAATCACTTACAGCCCGTTTATGCTACAATTTGACGAACTGAGTTATTGGGAAAAAACAACACTTACCGAAGGAATTGATTATGCAATTGTAGGTGGTGGAATAGTTGGTGTCGCTACTGCGTTACGCTTAAGAGAAATGCATCCCGGAGCAAAGATCGTGTTATTGGAACGCGGTTATGTTTCAACCGGAGCAAGTACTAAAAATGCGGGATTTGCTTGTTTTGGAAGCGTGACCGAATTGGCCGACGATCTCAAAAAGATGGATTCAAGTGCCGTTTGGTCGACTGTAGAAATGCGTTGGCGAGGCTTACAGCGTTTACGAGAACGATTTTCAGATAGTGTTATCGACCTGAAATTAAACGGTTCCTGGGACCTTATTGCAACAAACGAAAGCTCTACAGTAGCCGAACTCAGCGAACACATGCTTGATTTTAATCGAGAGGTGGAACGCATTACCGGTTTCTCCGATTGTTTCTCATACGATACTGCAATTGCTGAAAAAGCCGGATTCAATGGCATTGACGGTGGTTTTCACAATAAATTGGAAGGAGAAATCAACACCGGGAAACTCCTCGAAGCTAGTAACCTACTACTTGCAAAAGCTGGGATTATCTGTTTATTCGGTGTGGAAGTGAAAAGTATTCAACCGGGCGAAACGGAAGTGTTAATCGATACCAATTTCGGTGCATTAAAAACAGCAAAACTAGCCGTTACAGTAAATGGATTCGCGCAACAATTATTGAATGATCAACGCATCCAACCGGCAAGAGCACAAGTAATTGTGACATCTAAAATTCCGGGATTTGAACTACCGGGAGCCTTTCATTACCAATCGGGGTATTACTACTTCCGCTCCATTGATAATCGGCTGTTATTGGGTGGTGGCAGAAACCTTGATTTCAAAGGAGAAACAACTACCGAATTCGAAAATACGACATTGATTATCAATACACTTGAAACGCTTTTGCACAAAACCATTTTACCCAATAAAGAAGTTACGATTGATTACAAATGGTCGGGAATTATGGGTGTTGGCGCCGAGAAAAAACCATTGATCGAATGCATCCATCCGAATGTAGGTATTGGTGTGCGAATGGGTGGAATGGGGGTTGCGATTGGAAGTTTGGTTGGAGAAGAGTTGGCGGAAATTTTAAGCTAATTTTAATTTAACATACAATTAACTGATTTTCAATTTATTAAATTCAGTAATCCCGCAATATTACGGAAATTCTTACGCTTGATTTCATTGCTAATTAATCCTTACACCTTTTTCGGAATCAAAAGTTTGTATTTTCATCCCCAAAAACAACTTCTATGAACGCAGCACATCAGCACCTTGTTATTAACCATTTCCCGATCATCGCATTGATCCTGGGTGTAGTGGTTTTATTGATCGGTATTCTTTCGAAATCATCGGTTACCCGCAGAGTAGGTTTACTCTTGTTTCTCATTGCCGGAATCACCTCCATGGTTGCTATGTCGACGGGCGAAGGAGCCGAGGAAATCATCGAGCATTCAGCTCCAGCAGCTTGTTGTCAGGGCGGCAAATGTTCACCTGAAATGATGAAAAAAGTAGAGGAACAAACACATCACCTAATTCATGAGCACGAAGAACATGCAGAAGCAATGATGCCGTTTATGTGGGGAATTATCGCACTTTCATTGATTGCTTTGTTCTTGGAATGGAAGAAAAAATCAATGGCATTGATTGCATCTATTACGGTTTTGTTGGTTGGTATGATTGCAACCTATTTTGCACGTCAAGTTGGTACTAGCGGTGGTGAAATTTCTCATCCTGAAATCCGTAAAGGTTTTAAGATCGAACAACACGACGATAACGATTAATTAAAAACGCTATTGAAAGACGAGACTCGTTCACTTTGTTGGACGGGTCTTTTTTTGATCTTTTCAGTAATCTCCAGTTAGTTTCCTTTAATTTAAGATAAGTCATTAGGCGTTGTATTCAACTATAATCTGCTACTTAATACAGATTAAGATGAATTGTAAACAAAAAGAAATCAATCGAATTTATTGCTCCGTTTGCGGACTTACGATCGTAGTTTGAGTAGTATCAGGAGCTGGAGCTTCTACCCCATTTTGATCTGATACAGGATTTTCCGGAAGTTGTTCAACCGGCTTCACAAAACCTTTCGGCGGATCAAAGTTAATGGCTTGATCTAAGGTTTGAGCATGTTGACGAAAAGGTTGTTCGATATCGCTTTTGGTGTCGTCAATCATTCGTTGAAGATTGAAATCACCTTTCATATCACCAGCCGATTTCTTGATTTCGTTTTGCACATCATTCGACGCGTCTTTGATTTGTCGGATCGTTTTTCCGAGCGATTGCGCGATGCCGGGAATGCTCTTCGAACCGAAGAAGATCAACACAAACACCAAAATCAACAAGATCTCGGAACCGGCAATATCACTAAAAATCAACGTTAAACTCACCATAACGGTAGCAAAAGTAAGTCTTATTATGGTCAATTCCGATCATTTGCATGAATAAAAGCGTTAAAAAGTTACAAGAACTATCGTTTGAAATTTGGTTATATTTGCCACGAAATATAAAATAAGCAAATGGCAACCACAGCAGATATACGCAACGGACTGTGCATGAAGCACAATGACAAGTTATGTCAAGTTATCGAATTTCAACACGTAAAGCCCGGTAAAGGCCCCGCTTTTGTTCGTACTAAACTTCGAATGATCGAAACAGGCAAGGTAATTGACAATACGTTCTCTGCCGGACATAAAATAGAGGTTGTACGCATTGAAAACCGCGAATACCAATACTTGTATCAAGAAGGTGATGAATATGTGTTCATGAACAATGAATCATTCGAGCAAGTAAATATTCCGGCTAAAATGATCGACAAACCGGGATTCTTGTTAGAAGGTATGATTTGTAACATCTTGTACCATGCCGACGAAGAAACACCATTGGTATTGGAACTTCCGATGTACATCATTTCTGAAGTTACGTATACAGAACCTGGAGTAAAAGGCGATACGGCTACTAACTCTATGAAACCGGCTACTATTGCTACCGGAGCAGAAGTTCGCGTTCCTTTGTTCATCGACATGGGTGAAATAATCAAAATAGACACACGCACGGGTGTTTATGTTGAGCGTGTAAAAAACTAATTGAACAACAATTTCGCATAGTATAAGGGAGACGAAAGTTTCCCTTTTTTTGTCATGGAAAAACGCATTCAACTTACTAATTACGCACTCAATGTGCAGTTTATCGGAACGGAATTCAGTGACGAATCCACAAAACCGGTATTGATTTTTCTACACGAAGCACTCGGCTCCATCGTCCAATGGAAGTTGTTTCCCACTCTTTTATGTCAAGCAACCCAACTTTCGGGAATTGTTATTGAACGAAGCGG
>Ga0302296_1002578_pt1 | contig 12135 bp, 9 predicted proteins | sample III_Fen_N3_1_FD_194546 | JGI IMG/M metagenome (GOLD analysis project Ga0302296, IMG submission 194546) | Peat permafrost microbial communities from Stordalen Mire near Abisko, Sweden - III_Fen_N3_1 | ecosystem: Environmental > Terrestrial > Soil > Wetlands > Permafrost | place: Sweden: Abisko... | reverse complement strand
GTGCTTCACCACCCGCTAGAGCCAGACCGATGACCTCTTCAAGCCAGGTCGTACCAGCCGTTTTTACATGAATTCCTTTGTCATACTTTTTAATTATATGACCGATTGCAGGATAAATCGAAAACTTATCAGATCCTGAATGGATACTTAGTTTCAGGTTCTCAGGCAACCCGAATTCCTTAATCGCATAATCAATAACGAGTACATCTTCTTCAAACTCACGCGAGAATTGTGCCACATCCCCAACATAATCGACACCCTTATTAAAACGACCTGTAAATTTCGGGGCAATTGTCTGAGCCGGAATTCCTTGTTCAGCGATCATTTTCAGAATAAAAAACATTTCAACCGGAGTCTGTGGTGTTTCAACCTCGTCCATTGAAACTTCCGTTATGAAATTTTCGGCTCCTTTTTGTTCCTTAATAAAATTATAAATCCTCCCCGCTTCGGCGATTGCAGCCAGAAATTTCTGAACTATTGTATGTAAAAGTTGATCAGATACTTCAAATGGGTGAACAATTCCGGGAACATTTAAAATTCCGGAATACTTCTTGCACGAAGCAACAAAAGCATTGATCTGCTCATCACTTGAAGCGGTTCCGATTTTGCTCGCGACATCAAGCGTAAAAAAATCGGAAGCAGCAATAAATCCCTGAACATTCGAAAGGTTGATATGGTCGGCATCAACAAAGTAGCTCCCCGAAAACGCCAAAGCTTTTACCGCAGCATCGGCTTCGATCCTTGTGTCAGTTGGTTTTGAATGAATATAGGAATGCTCCCTATTCGACTTATTCCAGACCGGTACAATTTCAATTCCGGCAGCTGCCGCTTTAACGATCGCTCTTAGCTGAGCTTCACCCTGATGACCAAACCGGTCTCCTATTCCCAAACTGTATTTTCCAATTTTCATAATTGATTATTTATAAGATATTTACATTTATTTATTGGTGTAAGTTCTCACTTGAGAGACTTCTATTATTTTAGTTCCGTGTTCGTTCACGAAGGTATGCTCTTTTTATTGACGCCACAATAGGACCATGGACTAATTCGCCATTTATGTTTTAAAACATTTTTTCCGTGTTCGTACACGAATATTAGAAATTTCAGAATAGCTTTGTCTGCAAAATTGAACGTTTTCAAAAGGGGCACGAATGAAAAAGAACATCCGGATAATGGACATCGCTGAAAAAGCGGGAGTATCGATTGGTACTGTCGATCGCGTTCTTCATAATCGTGGAGAGGTTTCGGGTGAAACAAGGGAAAAAATACTCAAAATAATTCAGGATTTCGATTACCATCCAAATATACTGGCTAGTTCGCTTGCATCAAAAAAGATGATCACGATAGCTTCATTGATTCCCTGGGCTGCCGATAAAGATTCATTCTGGTCGAAACCGCAGGAGGGGATTGAAAAAGCAATTAACCAACTGCATCATTATGGCGTCAGGCTTCGGCAATTTCATTTTAAAATGGAAGATTCTGGCACCTTTACAAAAGAAGCCGAAAAAATACTTGAATTATCACCCGATGGAATACTGATTGCACCCTGGGCAAAACGCGAGTCTCTTAAATTTACACAGGAACTTGACCGTCTCGCTATACCTTATATATTCATTGACTCAAACCTGAGAGAGGCCAATCCCATTAGTTTTATTGTACAAAATTCGGTGCAAAGCGGATATCTTGCAGCCAAACTGCTTGATTTCGGCGTTGATCATCAAAGTAATATCCTTTTAATACATATCACAAAAGATCTTCAAAATGCAAACCACCTTCTCCTCCGCGAGAAAGGGTTTCTTGACTATTTCGAAACTGTAAAAAATAAATCACACAAAATTATCAGGGTTGAAGTTCCGCCAGATGAAATTGAAATAGCCAAAAAGCTGGGAAAGTGCATATCGGAGGCGAAATCAATTGACGCTATCTTTGTTACAAATTCGAAAGTTCACCTTGTCGCCGGCTATTTTGATCAGTTTAGCGATCGTCCAAAAATCATAGGTTATGACCTAATTCCCAAAAATATCAATTTGCTTTTGACGAATAAAATAGACTTTTTACTAAATCAGAATCCGGAATACCAGGGATATGTTGCAACAAATCTTTTATTTGACCAGATTGTCAGAAAAGAGAAGGTGAAAAACGCCAACTATACCTCGATCGATATCATTACCAAAGAAAATATTGACTATTATTCATCGATATAAAATAACAATTAATAATCTCAAAATCAATTAAATATTTAAATTTTACGAAATGAAAAAAATATCATTTGACGATCTTGACGGAAAAGTATGCGTGATTACAGGTGGCGCTGGCGTAATCGGTGTCTCTATTATCAGGGCACTCGCTTCGGTTGGCATTAAAGTGGCCATCGTCGATATCAATGAAGAACTGGCAGTGAAAGTTGCAGCTGAACTCGCTGAGGAGTTTAACGCCCAAATCATTGGTGTTAAAGCCAATGTACTCGATAAAGAGTCGCTCGAAAGTGCCAAGACCCTGATTAACGAAAAACTTGGTCCGATTGATTTATTGATTAATGGGGCGGGTGGTAATTCACCACAGGCAACTACTCAGGTTGAACAAATGGAAGTTTCAGATTTGGATAATCTCGAAAAAACGTTCTATGGCCTTCAAATTGAAGGATTTGATAAAGTTTTTGCGCTCAACTTCAAAGGAACAATTTTACCAAGCATGGTCTTTACCAGAGATATGCTCGTAAAAAAAGCGGGTGTGGTATTAAATATTTCTTCCATGAATGCTTATCACCCTTTGACCAAAATTCCTGCTTATTCGGCTGCCAAAGCATCGATCAACAACTTTACTGAATGGCTGGCTGTTCATCTTGCAAAAGTGGGAATCAGGGTAAATGCGGTAGCGCCCGGATTTTTTATCACCAATCAGAACCGTTTCCTTGTTCTTGACGAAAAAACCGGAGGCTTTTCGCCTCGCGGAAATAAAATTGTCACAAATACGCCGATGGGTAAATTTGGTGATCCTGACGATCTTCAGGGTGCCGTATTGTATCTACTCTCCGATCTTTCATCCTTTGTTACAGGCATTGTGATACCTGTCGATGGTGGTTTCAATGCCTACAGCGGGGTGTAATATAAGGGGCAAAAGCATAAGGGCGTGTTGGGGCGTAAAATTTTACGCCCCAGCCACCCCAATCAAAAAATAAGGGCGTAAAATTTTACGCCCCAACGATAATAAAATTTAAAAAATAACAACAAATGAGCCTTCAATTAAAAAAAGATTTTGCCTGGTCATTACTTGTTCCGACAAGTATGGGCGTTAGAATTACACCAATCAACGGACAACCGGTCTATTGCAGCGATATGTTCCAAATGTTTGCCTCGAGTGCCGAAACCAATGTAGCAAGCATCTCTTCTTATCTTGGACTTCCGGTGAAAGTGCTCACCACTTTTGTAAAAGATAGTCCGATTGCCCAATTTCTTAAAAACAATTTAAAAAGCAGGAACATGTCCTATGAAGGACCCGAAGTTCCTCAAGGTAACCCATGGGGATATCGCCACCAGTTTAATATTGCCGATAGCGGTTTTGGAACTCGCGGACCGCGCGTTCAGAATGACCGTGCAGGTGAAGTGGGAAGAACGCTAAATGTGAAAGACTTTGACCTGGAAAGAATTTTCGGAAAAGAAGGGGTACAGATCGTCCATTTGTCAGGACTGATCGGTGCTTTATCACCCGAAACAAGTAACTTTTGTTTGGAAATTGCCCGTTTCGCAAAAAAATACGGCACCCGCATCTCATTCGACCTCAACTACCGTGCCTCCTTTTGGAAAGGACGTGAAAAAGAGTTACGTGAGATATTCACCGAAATAGCCTCTGTATCAGATATTCTGATTGGTAATGAAGAAGATTTCCAACTATGTCTCGGAATTCAGGGACCTGAAGCCGGCGGTAAAGGAATTGAAGCTGAGATTGATGGCTTCAAGGGGATGATAAGCCGCGTAAAAGCTACATTTCCAAATGCTTCAGTATTTGCTACCACTTTGCGTCAGGTAATTTGTACCAATGAACATTTGTGGGGCGCCATTATGCTGGAAGGTGAAAACTGGCATGTCATTGAACCGCGAAAAATTACAGTTCTTGACCGAATTGGCGGCGGCGATGGTTTTGTGGGTGGTTTGCTTTATGGAATTCTTAAAGGATGGGCTCCCGAAAAATGGCCACAATTCGGATGGGCAACAGGTGCCCTTGCCACGACATTTCTGACTGACTATGCCCAACCAGCTGACGAAGAGATGGTTTGGAGCATTTGGGGAGGAAATGCCAGGGTAAAACGTTAAAACAATCAGACAGTTTATTTCTGACAGAAGATTTGCTTTAAATATTTACTTTTAGGAATTAACAAGCTTAGTTTTTGTATTTATCAAAAGCTAAACATTAATTTAAAAATATGATCTATTTACAAACTGGTTCGCCAACAACTTCACTTTCACACGATGATTTGAAGGAGGGATTATACACGGCTTTGACACTGCTCGGTAAAAAGAAGAAAATTCTGGCCATTCCGCCTGACTTTACCCGTTTTCCTTCGAGGGCTGGTGAATTAACGCGTTATGCTTATAATTTTTATGGCGATAAGCTGACTGATATTCTTCCGGCATTGGGAACCCACTCTCCAATGACAGAACATCAAATTGCCGAGATGTTTGGTGATGTTCCAAAGGAATTGTTTCGTGCCCACGACTGGCGAAATGATGTCGTCACATTAGGCGAAGTGCCAGCCGAATATGTACGCGAAGTGTCGGATAATGCAGTTGATTTCGCATGGCCTGCCCAGGTGAACAAATTGCTTGTGGATGGCGGTTTCGACCTGATTCTGTCGATCGGACAAGTTGTTCCGCACGAAGTTGTCGGGATGGCAAATCACAACAAAAATATCTTTGTTGGGACTGGTGGTGCCGAAGGGATCAATAAAAGCCATTTTATCGGTGCTGCCTTCGGAATGGAGAAAATGATGGGACGTCCAAAGACTCCTGTCAGAAAGATTTTCGATTATGCGAGCCATAATTTCGCCAAGCATCTTCCTATTTTGTACATACTTACAGTTGTAGGAATGGACAAGGAAGATGGATCGCTGAAGGTTCGCGGATTATATGTTGGAGATGATAAGGAGGTTTTTAAAGCTGCTGCAGCCCTATCGCTCGAAGTAAATTTCAATATGCTCGATCGTCCGATGAAAAAGGTGGTTGTTTACCTCGATCCGACAGAATTTAAATCAACATGGCTCGGCAACAAGTCGGTTTACCGTACCCGTATGGCGATTGCCGACGGTGGCGAATTGATCGTCCTTGCTCCTGCCCTCAAAGAGTTTGGCGAAGACGCTGAAATCGACCGGTTGATCCGTAAATATGGTTATTTTGGCACACCACAAACCTTGAAAGCTGTTCGTGAAAATGACGAGTTACGCAATAATCTTAGTGCTGCCGCCCACCTGATTCATGGCTCTTCCGAAGGTCGTTTCTCAATCACTTATTGCCCGGGTAACGGAAGTGAAAATCTGACACAACAAGAAATCGAAAGTGTCGGATTTAACTATGGCAGTCTGGTTGAAATGAGCAAGATTTATGATACAAAAAAATTAAAGGACGGTTGGAACAAATCAGCTGACGGAGAAGAGTTTTATTATATTTCGAATCCAGCATTAGGGTTATGGGCTGTACGCGAACGATTTAAAGATTAATTTGAAATGGTTCTCGACGAGGTAAAATGGGGAATAATTGGATGTGGCAATGTCACGGAAGTGAAGAGTGGTCCGCCACTCCAACTGACTCCACACTCCAGTCTTGTGGCCGTAATGCGCCGCAATTCCACTCTCGCCAGAGATTATGCCAAACGACATCAAGTCCCAAAATGGTACGATGATGCCGATGAATTAATTAATGATCCAGAAGTGAACGCAGTTTATGTGGCCACGCCTCCGGATGCTCATCACGAATATGCGATCAAGGCAATGCGGGCGGGCAAACCTGTTTATGTTGAAAAACCGATGGGGCTGAATTTTGCAGAGTGTCAGGAAATGTTAAAAGTTTCAGAAGAAACCGGCATTCCGATTTACGTGGCGTATTATAGAAGGGCACTACCCGGTTTTTTGAAAGTAAGGGAGCTGATTGATTCTGATGCTGTAGGTTCTGTCAGAATGGTAAATGTCAGGTTTTATCGTCCGATGAAAGACGATCTTCAAGGTGATGTGATTCCATGGCGATTGCGACCCGAAGTGGCTGGCGGAGGACTTCTTTTTGATCTTGCGTCGCATACACTTGATTATCTGGATTTTATTTTCGGACCGATTGGAAAGATCAAGGCAAATGCTTTTAATCAGGCAGGCCACTACCCTGCCGAAGATCTTGTACTGGCAAACTGGCAGCATGAATGTGGCGTAGCCGGAACAGGAAGCTGGTGTTTCACTACATCTGATAAAAACATCCTTGACGAAGTGGAAATCATTGGAGACCAGGGACGAATTGTTTTTTCAACATTTGAGTTTAATCCGATATTGCTTGAGAACAGTTTTGGCCGGCAGGAATTTCCGTTCGAAAAGCCACTTCATGTTCAAAGCTATCTAATGGCAAAAGTTGTTAATTCACTCCGGGGAATCGGGGAATCGCCTTCAACTGGAAAATCGGCGGCCCGGACAAACTGGGTACTCGACGAAATGGTAAAGAACTATTACGCTAAAAACTGTAAATCAAATATTTGATTTTCATGAAGATTATTATTGACGATAAAATTCCATATATTAAAGGCGCGCTTGAGCCTTTTGCCGAAGTTATTTATATAGCCGGAAGTAAAACCACGCCCGAAATAGTAAAAAATGCCGATGCAATTATCACACGCACCAGAACAATTTGCAACGAAAGATTATTGGCAGGTTCAACGGTTAAATTCATTGCGACCGCAACAATTGGTTACGATCATATTGATACAGAATATTGTGAACGCGCCGGAATCACCTGGACCAACGCACCGGGCTGCAATTCAAAATCGGTTGAGCAATACATCGCCTCAGCATTGATGGTTCTCGCCCAAAAGAAAAATTTCTCCCTCACAGGGAAAACAATCGGAGTTGTTGGTGTAGGAAATGTAGGATCAAAAGTTGCCCGACTTTGCGAAATATTTGGCATGAAGGTGCTGCTCAACGATCCGCCCCGTGCCAGGGCAGAGGATAAAAAAGGATTTGTAGAATTGGATGAGATTCTCGAAAAAGCTGACTTCATCACCTTACATGTTCCACTTAATTTGGATGGGGAAGATAAAACATATCATCTTGCGGATGAATTATTTTTCGCAAAAGCTAAAAAACATCCGATTATTATCAACTCATGCCGCGGAGAAGTAACCGACACACAATCATTGAAATCGGCACTAAAATCAGGTCAGATTTCGGGTGCAGTGATCGATTGCTGGGAAAATGAACCGGAGCTCGACCGCGAATTACTTGGTCTGGTAGATTTAGCGACACCCCACATCGCGGGTTATTCAAAAGATGGGAAAGCCAACGGAACAAGCATGAGCATCAGAGCATTAAGTAAGTTTTTTGGACTTGGAATTAATAATTGGAAATGTACCGGTATTGAACTTCCGGCGTCAACCGAAATATTGATTGACGGAACGGGAAAAACGACGCTGCAGGTTCTTGCCGAAGCGATCTTTACCACTTACGATATCCGCGAAGATGACAAACGGCTCAGGGCTTCTGTCGAAACATTTGAAAAACAACGGGGCGATTATCCGGTAAGAAGGGAATTCACCACATTTACCGTCTTTTGCAAAATTAATAATATCAAAACAATTAATAAACTCAATCAATTGGGATTCAAGCTATAATTGAAATTAATTGAAATAGTTAGAAATAAGTAGAAATAATTCAAAAACAACAAAACAAATGAAAAAAGCAGACATTGGGCTCATTGGCCTTGCAGTGATGGGCGAAAACCTAGTCCTTAACATGGAGAGCAAAGGTTTCACCGTTGCAGTTTATAACCGCACAGTTGACAAAGTTGACAAATTCATAGCCGGACGTGGTGCCGGAAAGAATTTTATTGGATGTCATTCTATTGCTGATCTTTGCGCTAATCTTGAGCGTCCTCGTAAAGTGATGATGCTTGTAAAGGCAGGATCTCCTGTTGACGATTTTATTGAACAAATTATCCCGCATCTTGAAGCCGGCGATATCATTATCGATGGTGGAAATTCGCACTTCCCCGATACGATCCGTCGTGCAAAATATGTCGAAAGCAAAGGCTTATTGTACATTGGAACAGGTGTTTCAGGTGGTGAAGAGGGTGCATTATTAGGTCCATCCATGATGCCAGGAGGATCTCCAGCTGCATGGCCGGCTGTAAAAAAGATTTTTCAGGCTGTTGCTGCCAAAGTTGATGGCGAACCTTGTTGCGACTGGGTTGGCGAGAATGGTGCTGGCCACTTCGTAAAAATGGTTCACAATGGTATCGAATATGGTGACATGCAGATCATCTGCGAAGCGTACCAAATGATGAAAGAGTTATTGGGTATGAATGCTGATGAAATGCATCAGGTATTTACCGATTGGAACAAAGGCGATCTTGACAGTTATCTGATTGAGATCACCCGTGATATTTTAGGGTTCCGTGATGAAAATGGCGAAGCCCTTGTTGAAAAAATTCTCGATACTGCCGGACAGAAAGGTACCGGTAAATGGACTGGTGTTGCTGCCCTCGATCTCGGAATTCCACTCACTTTGATTGGTGAATCGGTATTTGCACGTTGTCTTTCTGCTCAAAAAGATCTTCGTGTGAAAGCATCGAAATTTTTAAGCGGTCCTGAAAAACTTTTCAAGGGCGATAAAGCTCAATTTATCAGCGATCTGAAGGATGCTCTTCTGGGTGCTAAGATTATCTCCTATGCACAGGGATACGATTTAATGGGTGAAGCTGCCAAAGAATTCAAATGGAACCTGAATAATGGCGGTATAGCCTTGATGTGGCGTGGTGGTTGTATCATCCGTTCTGTATTTTTAGGTAAAATCAAGGAAGCTTTCGATAATAATCCAAAATTGGAACACTTGTTGCTTGATGAATATTTTAAAACAACAATTGAAAAAGCACAGGCCGGCTGGCGTCGTGTTGTTGCTACCGCGATTACAAATGGCGTTCCTGCTCCGTGTCTTGCTACTGCTTTGACCTATTTTGACGGATTCCGCAGCGAAAGATTGCCGGCAAACCTGCTTCAGGCACAGCGCGATTATTTTGGCGCTCACACGTACGAAAGAATTGACAAACCACGTGGGGAATTCTTCCACACCAACTGGACTGGCCGCGGAGGCGATACAGCTTCTTCGACTTATACCGTTTAAATTTTTATATCAATTAATATTCAAACGCTGCTATCTTCCGATAGTAGCGTTTGCTTTTTTATTCATATTTTCGCCTTACCAAAAACATTCCAAACGATTAATATTATGAGAAATATCCTTCTTCCTGCATTGATTATACTCGTCAGTTTGTTTACAGCCACTGGTAAAAAGGAAACCAATGGTCAATCGAATAAAATCGTTGTTTCAGTACGTTGGACGCAAGAAAAAGCCAACGATTGGTACAAACATCAGATGTGGCCGCGTGGAAGTAATTTTAACCCAAGTACAGCCATCAACCAATTGGAAACCTGGCAGGCCGAATCGTTTGATCCAAAAACAATCGACCGCGAATTGAGTTGGGCAAAAAGTATCGGACTGAATTGTATGCGCGTTTTTTTGCACCATGTTGCCTGGGAAGTTGACAAGGAAGGATTTAAGAATCGGATGAAGCAATATCTGACAATCGCCGACAAAAACGGAATTAAGACCATTTTCGTTTTTTTTGATGATTGCTGGAATCCAACCTATCAATCGGGAAAACAACCTGAACCAAAACCAGGGGTTCACAATTCGGGTTGGATTCGCGATCCCGGTGAATTGTTTTATTCTGATCCGAAGCTGGTTACTATTTTGGAGACGTATGTAAAAGACATTCTTACTACTTTTAAAAATGACCGGCGGATTCTCCTTTGGGATTTATACAACGAACCCGGCAACTCAAATTACGGCAATAAATCGCTGCCCCTTCTGACTAAAGTTTTTGAATGGGGAAAAGAGATCAATCCTTCGCAACCTCTCACTTCGGGCGTATGGAATCTTGGGCTGATGGACATAAATAAATTTCAGATCGAACATTCTGACGTGATCACCTATCACAATTACGATAATGAAGTGAAACATGGTACTGCAATCGACACACTTAAAAAATATAGCCGGCCATTAATCTGTACCGAGTATATGGCCCGTCGGAATAACAGCCTTTTTAGCAATATCATGCCACTATTAAAGAAAAATAATATCGGAGCCATTAACTGGGGATTGGTTGCAGGAAAAAGCAATACCAAATATGCCTGGGATGAACCGATCGTCGACGGCTCGGAACCAAAATTATGGTTTCATGAAATTTTTCGTCCCGATGGCACGCCATATAAACAGGAAGAAGTTGATCTGATTAAAAGTCTGACTAAATAAATAACTCTAAAATCCGAAACGATACCCAATACCCGATTCAGTATTAAGTAATTTGGGCTTTGCAGGTTCGTCCTCAATTTTTTTACGCAACTGCGCCATAAACACCCTTAGGTATTGGGTCTGTTCAATATAGCCCATCCCCCACACTTCTTTTAAAATATATTGATGCGTTAAAACACGACCTTCGTTTTTAGCTAAGAGCGCCAATAGCGAAAATTCGGTCGAGGTCAGTTTGATGATCTCGTTATTTTTACGTGCCGTATGGTTGGCCAGATCAATAATTAATGTTCCAAATTCAAGGACCGGATTATCCGAATTACCCAGACTTTGCCGGATGGCAACACGGATACGTGCCAGCAATTCGCCGGTTCGGAAAGGCTTGGTAAGGTAGTCGCTTGCTCCGTTATCGAGTGCCCTGATAATATCATCCTCGGAACTGCGGACAGACAGGATAATAACAGGCTTCTTATACCATTCGCGAAGCTTCTTCAAAATCTCAAGACCATCAGAATCGGGCAGCCCCAAATCAAGGATAATTAAAGCAGGTTGCCGTGTTGCAGCCAATGTCAGCCCCTCTTTTCCGGTTGATGCTTCAGAAATTTTATAACCACTTGCCGAGAGTGTTATTTCGAGCAATCGCCTGATTTGGACTTCGTCATCGATGATTAGAATGGTCTCTTGCATAAGATTTAGTTTTCAGCATTTTATAATTTGATGTTTTCAATATGGTTTAAACTTTTTACCGGAATTTTAATCGTAAATATGGCACCTCCATTCTGCCGGTTTTCAGCGATTACAGCTCCATTATGCGCTTCAATAAACCCTTTTACAATTGAAAGTCCTAAGCCGGTTCCGCCTGCCTTTGCATCTTTACCCCGGTAAAATTTATTAAATACCATCTTTAAATCATCATTAGGAAATCCGGCACCACGGTCCATTACCTGTATGGTCAGACTTCCATTATCGTAAAAAAACTTAAGCCTTATTGATGTCCCTATCGGGGCATTTTGGGTGGCATTCAAAACAAGATTATGCAATACTTGCTCAATCAGGCCAAAGTCGACTTGCACCAGTGGCATACTCGACGGAATAACAATGAAAAGCCTGAAAGGAAGTAATTCCTGTTTTAGGTTATTAACCACTTTATTGGCTAAATCATTGACATCACACCAATCGAGGCGCGGGGTTATACGACCCGATTCGAGCCGCGACATATTTAACAGATTTTCGATCAATTGATTTAGTCTGATGGAAGCTGTATTAATTTCGGAATATAACTTGAGTTTTGTCTCCTCGGGATAGCTCTGCGATAAAAGTGTATCAGACGCACCAATTATCGTGGCTACCGGAATGCGTAACTCGTGCGAAATGGAATTGAAGAGGGTTTTGTAAAGTTTGTCTGATTCATTTAAAATATAGGCCTTTTTAGCCGTATTACGCAAAAATTCGCGTTCGTATTTACTCGAAATTTGTGAGAGAAACGCTTCCCAAAATTGCTCTTCGCCCTGCGTAAAAACGGTGCCATGTTCTATTGCGATCACACCCATATTGTCATTGTTCCCGGTTAAAGGATAAAAAGTATA
>Ga0302296_1002571_pt1 | contig 12161 bp, 13 predicted proteins | sample III_Fen_N3_1_FD_194546 | JGI IMG/M metagenome (GOLD analysis project Ga0302296, IMG submission 194546) | Peat permafrost microbial communities from Stordalen Mire near Abisko, Sweden - III_Fen_N3_1 | ecosystem: Environmental > Terrestrial > Soil > Wetlands > Permafrost | place: Sweden: Abisko... | reverse complement strand
TGCACATTCGTTATCAGATTGTCTGGAACAACAAATTGGCTTTAAGGAGGTGAAAATTGAAGGTAATGCCAATCTATCAGCAATTGAAGTAGTTGCAGATAAAGCACTTTCTAAATTCAAAACAGAACATTTTGTCGAGCTGAAAAGACTTCTCGAAACATCAACGAATCTTGACAGCAATGATATTGATCAGATGATGACGCTATCAATTCCCGGTATAGATGAAGTAATGAGTTTTAAGACCATCATTGATTTTATTGAAGAAGGGAATTACGAAAAATATGTTGTAGACACAGCACCTACTGGTCATGCATTACGACTGATTTCGTCTCCAAAACTGTTGGATGAGTGGATAAAAGTCGCGGCTAGGATGAGATGGAAATACCGCTATATGATTACCAGTTTCGCAGGTTCCTATAAACAGGATGAAGTGGATTCCTTATTAATTAACCTAAAAAAAACGGTAAAAAAAATCGAAAACTTGTTGAAGGATTGCACTAAATGTGAGTTTATCCCGGTTTGTATTCCAGAAGCAATGGCAATCATGGAAACAGGCAGATTGCTTAGTGATCTTGGTACATCCGGAATATTTGCCCGGCAAATTATCGTAAATAATGTGATGGTTTCGGAAGGATGTGATTTTTGCAAAAGAAAAAAGGCTGGTCAATTACCATATCTAAATGAAATTAAATCAATCTTTTACAATTTCAATAAGGTTGAAGTTCCCATGTTTCCAGAAGAGATTAAAGGAATGGTCGCTTTAAATCAATTAAAAAGATGTCTTTGTGAAGATCCTTTGAAAACCGGTTTGCCACATATCGAACAAAGATTGACACACTTGGAAGAATATTGAAAGCTCTGAATAAATCATTAAACAATGCCTAAAATGAAAGACGAAATAGTACTGCGAGTAAAAGAAGCCTTGGTTAAAGATGTCGGTAGGGCAATCGCAAGGATTGATCCTAAAGACATGAAGTTGTTCGACTTGGAGAGTGGTGATGTGATTGTTATTGAGGGAAAACGCGCCACACCGGTTAAGGTAATGCCTTGTTATCCTGAAGACCGGGATAAACGAATTATTCAGATTGATGGAATTGCAAGGGAAAATGCTCAGGTAGGGATTGATGAAAAAGTAAAAATCATTAAAACAACCTGCAGGCAAGCCACAAAAATAAAACTCAAACCCGATACTAAATCAGGTTCATTGTTCAAAGCTGATGACGCGAAATACATAGGTTCGCTAATTAATGGACTGCCGGTTACAAAAGGCGATAAAGTAAGAGCGAATCTTTTTGGTTCAAGAGCAGTTAATTACACCGTAACAGGAGCAATTCCAGATGGCGTGGTGCTGATTCATCCAAATACCACATTTCAACTGGAATTAGCAAAACAGGAAGGTGAAAGTAAAAGCAAGGTTTCTTACGAAGATATCGGAGGACTGGGAAACCAGGTACAACGTATCCGGGAAATGATAGAACTGCCACTGAAATACCCCGAAATTTTTGAAAGGCTTGGCGTTCAGCCACCAAAAGGAGTTTTTCTTTACGGCCCGCCAGGAACTGGTAAAACACTAATTGTTAGAGCTGTAGCCCACGAAACAGATGCCTATTTCATCAATATCTCCGGACCCGAAATCATGGGTAAATTCTATGGCGAGAGTGAAGGTCGGATCCGAAAACTGTTTGAAGAGGCTGAAACACATGCTCCTTCTATCATTTTTATTGACGAAATAGACGCGATAGCCCCAAAACGCGAAGATATGGGTGGCGAAAAACAAGTTGAAAAGCGCGTCGTAGCCCAATTATTGTCGTTGATGGATGGTTTGGAATCAAGGGGGAAGGTCATCGTAATAGGCGCAACCAACATTCCTAATTCTATCGATCCAGCATTACGAAGACCTGGGCGATTCGACCGCGAAATTTCGATCTCAATTCCAGATAAAAAGGGCCGGTTGGAAATTCTTCACATCCATACGAGGGGAATTCCATTATCGATGGATGTTGACATGGAAAAGCTGGCCGAAATTACGCATGGTTTTGTTGGTGCTGATCTTGAAGCATTAGCCCGCGAAGCCGCCATGACTGCTCTTCGTAAAATACTACCTCAAATTGATTTTGAGATGGCTGAAATTCCATACGAACTCTTGATGTCGCTCGAAGTAACCATGGACAACTTTATGGATGCGATGAAAGAGGTAGAACCTTCGGCCATCAGGGAAGTTTTCGTGGAGGTACCTGATGTAAAATGGAATGATGTTGGTGGACTTGATGAAATCAAAGAAGCACTTAAAGAAACAGTTGAATGGCCTTTAAAATATGCCGATCTGTTTAAGAAAGCAGATACCAAACCTCCCAAGGGCATTATCCTTCATGGAAAACCGGGTACAGGCAAAACTTATCTGGCAAAAGCATTGGCCAGCGAAAGCGGGGTAAATTTCATTTCGGTCAAAGGACCACAGATTCTGAGCCGCTACATTGGCGAATCAGAAAAAGGGGTGCGGGAATTATTCAGGATGGCAAAACAGGCATCGCCATGCATCTTGTTTCTCGATGAGATTGACAGTCTAACACCACGCCGCACCAATGATGGTTCAGGTTCAGGCGTGATAGAACGGGTGATTGGCCAGTTCCTAACCGAGATGGATGGCATCGAAGACCTGAAAGGGGTGATCGTTCTTGCAGCAACAAACAGGATCGATTTAATCGACCCGGCATTGCTAAGAAGCGGTCGATTTGACTTGATTTTCGAATTGCCATTGCCCGACGTAAAAACAAGGGAAAAAATATTCAGCATCCATACACGGAATAAACCCCTTGACAAAAAAATAAAACTTAACAAACTGGCGCTTCAAACAGAGAGCCTTACAGGATCCGATATTGAATTTATTTGCAGAAAAGCAGCAATGCTTGCCATTCGTGAACTGATTGATAAAAACAATGCTGAATCGCAGGAATTTACCGGCGAAATCGTTATCAAAGAGAACCATTTTGATGAAGCCATCGTGCTCGTATTAAAACAAAACGCAACCAAAAAATGACGATAAAAGGAATTTACATCTATGTAATTGCGCCTGAAATTAACAGCACGGATATGTCCGGTATTTTAGAAGTATCAGGAGTTTATGCAATCAACTATCGAAAAATATCAGCCATTGTTTCCGACAGGGAGAATGCATTTATCGATTATTCAGACAAGGAATCATTGGGATATTTACTTGTTCATCACCAAAAAACGATTGAAAAGCTTATGAATAATGGGCTTAACCATGTTATTCCAATGAAGCTTGGCACTATTGTTACCACGAAAGAAGAGGTTGTTAAAATAATTGCGAACGGCTATGATCTAATTATTGATATTCTTAAGAAAATCGAACATCTGACAGAAATTGATATCGCAGTAACATGGGCTGATTTCCCTGTAATCATCAACGAAATCGCCAGTCATCCCGACATTATTACGATGAAAGATGATATTTTGAGTAAAACACACTCGCTAACGCCAATAGATCAGGTGAAATTAGGAATGCTGATTCAGACAAAATTAACAGAGAAAAACACAAAGTTGGAATTGAATATTCTGGATTCACTATCACCAATCAGTATCGATATAAAAACTCACGAGCTGATGAATGACCAGATGATTACCAATTCTGCTTTTCTGATTAATGAGAATAAGAAAGAAAAATTTGAACAAATAATTGACCAGCTTGATGAAGAATACAAAGGACAGTTGAACTTCAAACTGGTAGGTTCTTTGCCCTGTTATAGTTTTTATACTATTGAAGTTAAAGAGCTGAATCTGGAACAGGTCGAACAGGCAAAAAAAGAACTAGATCTAAGCGAAGAAACTTCGGAATCTGCCATAAAAAAGGCATATCTGGGAAAGGCAAAGTTATTTCATCCCGATACACAAACGAAAAATGCAGAAGAAAATTTCAACAAAATCAATAAAGCCTATCATACCATGATTGATTTTTCAACAGCTGTAAGGCAAGCAGCCAAAGAAAATTTAATCTCAATGACAAATAAAAAAGCAAGTGAAAATTTGATTTTAGTAAAGATAAAAGAATAATATGCAACGCGATGGAAAATACATATACTGCATCATTGCAGCAGATTACGATATTAATCTTGGACCGATAGGCATAGGCGGGCGCGGCGATCTTGTCACCACAATCGGGTTCGATGGTTTGTGTATGGTGGTTAGCGACCACCCGCTTACCCGATTCAACGTTAATCCGGAAAATATGTTAGCTCACCAAAAAGTGATCGAAGTGGTGATGAAGGAATTCTCAAGCGCACTTCCTGTAAGATTTGGAACCATCGCGGCAACACCGGACGAAATAAGGAATTTACTCAATCGCAGGTATAGTGAATTCATGGAGTTGCTTAAGCAGTTCGAAAATAAAGTGGAACTCAATGTCAGGGGGAACTGGAAAAATATGGGAATGATATATAAGGAGATTGATAAGGAACATATTGAACTTCAGAAAATCAGGGCTGAAATCGAAAAAATTAATGATAAGGAAGAACGGAACCGAAAAATTGCCGAAGCGGGTAATCTGGTAGAACACGCACTGGCCGAAAAGAAAGATTTGGAGGCAGGAAAGATCATCGACGCTTTTCGAAGATCGGTATTCGAATATAAACTGAATAAAACCACCGGGGACTCGATGTTTATAAATACAGCATTTCTGGTCAATAGCGGCAGGGAAGTCGAATTCGACAACATCATGACCGATCTCGGCGTCAAATATGAGGATCGGAGCGATTTTGTCTACACTGCTCCCCTACCGATATTCAATTTCATAGACCTGAAAATATTTCCTGAGAAATGGGAATTATGACAAAACTATAGAATAAGCACTATGATCAACAATATTGAAATACCGAAAGAAGGAAAATACATCTATGGGATAATCAGGCACGAAGGCTCCATCGATTATGGTCCAATTGGCATGGGCAAACGAGCTGACCTTGTTTATGGTATCCAGTTTAAAGGGATCACAGCTATCGTGAGTAATTCGCCAATCATTCAATATGAAGCCCGAAGGGTTAATATGATTACCCATGAAAGGGTTCTTGAGGAAGTGATGAAACAATTTACGGTTTTACCAGTCCGGTTCTCAACGATTTCTGAGTACAATGATGACGAAGCAATCCAAAGAATCCTTGAAAAGGATTATAAGAAATTCGACGATATGCTTTGCAAAATGGATGGTAAGAAAGAACTCGGACTCAAAGTTCTGGCTCAGGAAGCTGCTATCTATGAAAGCATTATTGAAAAATACGATGAAATCAAGTCACTTAGGGAAAAACTGATTAACCTGCCGATCGATAAAACCCATTATCAACGAATGAAAATTGGTGAAATGGTTGCCGAGGCACTTAAAAAAGAGACTCAAAACTATAAAAACATGATTCTCGATGAATTAAATCCTATTGCCGAAGAAGTGAAAATAAACGACAACTATGGTGATATGATGATTCTCAATGCTGCATTTCTGATTAAAACCTTATCAGAGGTCGCGTTTGACAAAGCAGTGAACGAACTGGACGAAAAATATGGTCGCTTTATGACATTTAAATATGTTGGAACATTGCCCCCCTATAATTTTGTAAATCTGGTAATTAATACGAAAGGAGTTTAATATGTTTTTACTCGACGACATCCTGCTCGCCCCATTAAAGGGGGTCATTTTTATGGCAGAGAAAATCAATGAAGTGATTGAAAGAGAAACCTCGGATGAAGGTTTCATTAAAGAAAAACTGATGGAACTGCAAATGAAATTTGAAATGGATGAGATTAATGAAGAAGAATACGACAAAAGAGAAGATGAGCTTTTGAATTTACTGGATAACATTAGGGAAGAGAAACAAAATATGTGACAGAAAAGGAGGTTCAAATGAGTAATATTATAAATGTGAAAAAAGAAGTAGTTAAGTTTCTGAAAGAGAACATTAACTGTTCGGACATAACAGTCATAAAAATCGAAAAATCACAGGAGGACTGGAGTGCTGTGGCGGAAGTATATGAAAACGATTCGTTTTTAAAATCAATGAATTTGCCACCGAAGCGGGTAAGGCTTTTTTACGCTGTTAAAATGAATGAAAATCTTGAAATTACCTCCTACGAACGACTTAATTCCTTTGAAGGAGTCAATCTAACAGCCCAATAAAGATGAGTTAAAAAATCAGATATCCAGGATATGATCAATGACCTGATATATGTTTATTGTGTGTCAGACAGTCCTCCCCGACTTGCACCTGACTCATCATCAATAGGCTTGAATACGCTTATGATCGGTGATTTTTGTGTTTTTTTTAAATATGTTGCGGAAAGTGAGTTCTGTGAGGAAAATTTCAAAAAAAACATAGCTGATATTCATTGGTTGGAAACTACAGCGCGCGAACATTTCAGGGTAATCAGCATGATCATGGAATATTGTGACGTGATCCCTTTTAAATTTGGCACAATCTACAATTCACCAGACAGTTTGAGAAAATTCATAACCGACTATTCCGAATCATTGATCGAAAATTTCCATTTCATTGGTGGTAAGGAAGAATGGGCGATAAAAATTTATTGCGATCGCAACAAAATGAGCAAGCAAATTGACGAATTGAGCGAGGATTCTGCCATATTGGAAAAACAAATCATGGCCAGTTCACCGGGAAAAGCATTCCTTTTAAAAAGGAAAAAAAGTGATCTCGTTGAAAGTGAGATGGACCGACTTTGTAATATCTATGGACAAGTGTACTATGATGATCTTAAAAATTTAAGTGAATCAACATGTCTCAATAATCTGCTTCCGAAAGAGTTTACCGGAAGAGATGATACGATGATCCTTAATGCCACCTTTCTGGTGAGAAAATGCAACGTGACTGATTTTATTCGGACGGTTGATGCACTGAGAGATAAAGACGAGAATTTAGGCCTATTCATCGATGCTACCGGTCCCTGGCCACCATTTAATTTCACCTCCATAAAAGAAAAACAGTGATAGACAATAATGTAGTAGACAAGTCCAAAGATATTACCATACTAGAATTGCTCGACAGAGTTTTGAATAAAGGGGTCATTCTCACCGGAGACATAGTAATTTCAGTAGCAGATATTGATCTGATATATTTGGGCGTGAAATTAATGTTGAGTTCAGTTGAAACGATGGAGCAAATAAGATCTGGAAAATCAATATCAAAATAGCAGGTTATGATGATCTATTCATTATTATCCGTGAAAAGAAATCAAGAAGAATTAAATGACCTTCTAAATCAGCTGAAGGGTATTTCGGGGGGCAGCTTATCTTCTGTTTCCTATGCTACAATAACTGCCGTTGTTAGTGAAATAAATGGCAATCATTTAATTGCTGATCAATCAAATGCCGTAGAATATGCCAGGATAATAGAGGCACTTGCGCAACAATTCACACTGTTACCCATGAGATTCGGCTCCATGATGGAAACGAACGACGCGATTACAAAGATGATGGAAAGAAACTGCCTGGAAATTCAGCAAAACCTTCAGAAAGTTGATAATAAGGTCGAATATGGCTTAAAAATATTTTGCGATTCTGGCAAATTGCGTGAAAAAATAAAAGCAAGTTACGAGTTAAATACTCAGTCATCAATAAAAACAACTTCACAAATCATAAATTCAATATACAGAGATTACGTGGATAAAAAGCTTGCAGAACACCGGCTTGAAGATTTGCTATTAACTTTTGTTGATTCAGTTATTGCCGGAATTACAGGATCCTTAAACCGTTTAAAGGCAATCTGTAAATTCCGAAAAATGATAACCGAAACAACGATTATTGATGCCGTTTTTTTACTCGACAAAAAAAATGAAAGATCTCTGGTTCATTTAATTGATGATTTTAAAAACCAATTTAACGAATTAGACTTTGTCCTTACCGGACCCTGGCCTCCCTATAATTTTGTTGAAACGACAATTAAGTAAGCAAAACTATGATTGAAGATAAAATACTATATAATACCGGATCGCTCGATGAATTTTCGGAGGAAATTGAGAAACTGACAAATAGTGAGGATTCCCGATTAAAGCTCACCCCTAAAAATGCTGATTCAGGACTGGCTAAATTGGTACTCACCTTGGTTGAGCTAATCCGCAAACTAGTCGAAAAACAGGCAATGCGTCGGGTTGACGGTGGTTCATTAACTGACGAAGAGATTGAAAGACTCGGAGAAACATTAATGAACCTTGAATTAAAAATGGAAGAGCTTAAAGAACATTTCCACCTAACCGACAGGGATTTAAATATCAATCTGGGCCCTTTGGGCGATTTAATGTAAACACATTTATAAAACTTCGAATCAAATGTACCAACAAATGGATACCCCAACAATTCCGTGTAACATACACCAGGATAGTTTTACAGCCATGAATGTAATAAAGCAAAAAATCAATCATGGTGCCTCGGTTTGCATCAAAGCAAAGTATGCCGAAGAATTAACGGATAAGGTAGCTGACCTTATAAATTGCCAATACTATGATGATCAGAAACAAGACTGTAAATATTGTCGCTTGATTGCGGAATTGCACAAGAAAGCTGCGGAATTGATCATTAAAGCTAAACCATTGTGGGAATGAGAACCTTAATATATGTCCCTATCATTCATTCGGTTGCGGATATGGGTTCATTGGGTGAAGAACTTAAACGAAAAAGTATTTCCGGGCTGGGCGAAGAAATTTGGCAAAACCACTCCAACACTGTAAATGGCTACTGGGAAGCAATCGAATCCTACTTTGAAAACATTGATATTTATATTCCAGGGATTAAAATATACCAGGATGGAATGTTTGTAGATGGTGAAATGGCCCTGAAATTTCTTAGCGAAGGGATCAAATCAGGAAGCAAAAATTCCGAAATAGTGGCAAAACTTATAGATCGTGGCGCGATCCTAATGAAGACAGAAGACTTCAAAATGGTCAAGGATGAGTATGACGGACTTCAAAATATCTTAAAATCAAAAACCAATATTAAGAAACTCTACCTCTTATTAAAATATAAACTATCCAAACCAATTTTCTTAATAAGGAGGGATAAATTTATCGCTCGAACAATCGCTGAAACACTTGCAGAGGGTGATACCGGGATACTTTTTATTGGTGCATACCACAATATTATGAAGAGATTACCCAAAGATATTACGGTGATCGAATTAAAGGAGGTTGCTAAAATTCGCAAATATCAAAAACTAATTCAATCCCATTCTAAAACCAAACCACTTCAAGTTGAGCAACTTTCGCGATACATGGTAAAAAAATAAAAATCGATTGTGATGAAGAACCTTCAATTTATTTGGAATACAACGACTGATTTGATCATGCCAAGTCAGACTCTAAAATGAGTAAATGCTCGTTTTCGAGTGACTAAAATGAGTATCTACTCGTTTTCGAGTGTCGTTTAATTCCGGAAAGCAATATGAAATACTGGCTCCAACAGTTTCGGCATTTTTATTTATTATTTAATCTGTTCTTTAATTGACATTTACAGTATTCTTTCCCCTAAAGTTGAGCAGACTCAGAATTCATGGCACACCCTTTGACTTGTAGTAAATTAACGATATAAACCTACCCTCAATTAGATCACTGTTATAATTATTAGTTTTTCAATAACTGATTAGTTATCAATTGAAAAACAATCGGATCATAAAGCTTGTCGAAATCTTTAATCGTAGCCTCGAAAAGGGCGTCGCAACTGATATATCGGTTCGTATATCGTTAGTTGTTATCGGTTTGCTTGTTGTCTAAGCATTTATTCGCAATACAACGTGTGAATTGGCAGGAAGCTTCTTCAAATTTTAATCTGAAATGATATTTTTTTCAAAATTAACACTGATTACCTGCCATGAAATCCCCCAGCCAAAATGATACGGCAAACGCCATCAAGACCTTACTCACTCCATTTGAGAACCAAATACAAACAGCAGAAAACGTATTTAGAACGTCCGGATCCATAACCAAGTCGTCGTATGCCATATTTAATCCAATATCCGATGAGACAATTTATTAAATCAGGGTTTATCCCAACGATCCTTTTATTTTTGTTAAGTTTAAATGCTACAGGTCAGGCATTACCAACCGGTCAGGAAATACGGTATAATCCTATTTCGACTGCCGTGCCTTTTCTGACAATCACTCCAGATTCCCGGCATGGGGGTATGGGTGATGTTGGAGCAGCTACTTCGCCCGATGCCAATTCGCAATATCTCAATCCTTCAAAATACGCTTTTGCAGAAGGAAAATGCGGATTTTCAGTATCATATACTCCCTGGCTGCGCGAATTGGTTAATGATAACAACCTGGCTTATCTGGCAGGTTTTTACAGAATTGATAATAATCAGGCAATTGGAAGTTCGCTTCGGTATTTCTCAATGGGTGATATTACCCTCACTGGTCCTGATAGGACTGTTCTTGGAACGGTTCGTCCCAGCGAATTCGCGCTTGATTTTAGCTATTCAAGAAAGTTATCAGATAAACTATCTGGTGGGGTTGCATTGCGCTATATCCGTTCTGATATTACCGGAGGAATTGGTGCTGAAAATTACTCAGCAGGCAATGCCTTTGCAACCGACGTGTCGTTCTATTATTTCAATAAATGGGGAGACGAAGGAGCTACAAAATCGATTGCATTCGGGATCAATTTTTCAAATATAGGATCGAAAATATCATACGACCAGGGATCGAACAAAGAATTTTTACCAGCAAATATGAGGCTGGGATCCACATTCACCAAAGAATTAAATGATTTCAGTTCTTTATCTATCTCATTGGACTTAAATAAATTGCTTGTTCCAACTCCGTCAATCCAACAGATTTACGACACAAATGGCAATGTTATTATCCTTCCCAATTATAATAACAACAAACCCGTTATCAGTTCCATCTTTAGCTCTTTTACCGATGCACCCGGAGGATTTAAGGAGGAGATGCAGGAAGTTATGATCTCAACAGGTTTAGAGTATTGGTACAATAAGAAATTTGCTTTAAGGGCCGGTTATTTTTATGAGAACATGAATAAAGGTAACCGGAAATACTTCACTGCCGGCGTGGGTGTAAAAATGAAAATTACCGATATCGATTTATCTTATGTGATTCCAACCCAACGGGATAACCCGTTGTCAAATACAGTCAGGTTTACATTATTATTCAATATTGATTCGTTTCTCAAAAAACGGGAAATCGAATCTGCACCTGCTATTATTGAAACTGCAGAACCTGTTAAATAATCGAAATTAAATATTGGCTTATGAAAACGCTTCAACTTATATTTTCGAAACATATCATTCAGATGATTAAAAGGACGATGATCGTCCTTTTCGTGATTGGAATTTCAGGGATGACCGCATTTTCTCAGATTGCGTCAACAATCCCGGCCTCACGTTGTGGTGAAGGTACGTTGGTTTTACATGCTACGGCGACAAATGGAACCATTAAATGGTATACTGTACCGTTTTATGGTACAGCAATCACCGAAGGTATTTCAGGTGGAGGAGCAACTCTGACAACTCCATCACTCATCGTAACAACTGCTTATTATGTTGATGCTGTTGACGCATCAAATTGTTCTTTAAATCCAGGCAGTGTGCGTGTACCGGTTTTAGCAACAATTAGCGCAAGCTCTATACAGGCCAGTATCTTTTATGCAAGTAACACCTTTTGTAAAAGTGTAATTACCCCCCAGGATGTTACGCGAACAGGGACTGCAGGAGGAACCTACTCCTACTCAGGCGCAGGAACATTAACCCTAAACACTTCTACCGGAGCTATTACGCCAAGTACAAGTACGGTTGGAGCCTATAACGTAACCTACACGGTAACAGCAGCCGAAGGATGCATCGAAAATCCTGCTTCTGCCCCGGTAGCCATTACCAATGCACCATTAACATCTTCAATTTCATACAGTGGAACTCCGTTCTGCACTTCACTTACTTCGGCACCGGTAACATTAATTAATGATAATCATGGCACTTACTCGGCTACACCTTCAGGTTTAAGCATCGATGATGTTTATGGAACCATCAATCCATCGCTTAGTTTGCCGGGAGTCTATACCGTTTCTTACACCGTATCTGGCGCAGGTGGGTGCGACCCGCAAACGGCAACGACCAATGTAACTATAACAGGCTTACCAA
>Ga0302296_1002570_pt1 | contig 12167 bp, 9 predicted proteins | sample III_Fen_N3_1_FD_194546 | JGI IMG/M metagenome (GOLD analysis project Ga0302296, IMG submission 194546) | Peat permafrost microbial communities from Stordalen Mire near Abisko, Sweden - III_Fen_N3_1 | ecosystem: Environmental > Terrestrial > Soil > Wetlands > Permafrost | place: Sweden: Abisko... | reverse complement strand
GTCTACGAAGGGTATGTCTCGCCGAAAGTTGAAGTTCCTGTCCCTGCGGAAGCAAAAACTTACTTTGTTATTACAGGTAGTTTTAAATCTAAAGAGAATGCGGATTCACAGATAAACATGCTGAAAGAAGAAGGCTTCACGCCCGAGATCGTAGCGGCAGATAATGGATTTTACAGGGTTTGTGCAATGATATGCAATGATCTGAATACAGCTGTTACAAAAAAAGACAGTATTGTGAAAAAATTCCCAGGAACCTGGATTTCAAGGAAGAAATAGACTCTGCATCAGACCCAAACCCCCTTCTTATTTCCCCCGGGGGGGAAAATTCTCACTGTTTTGTTGTAATTGTAATAAATGCCAAAGTATTGGAGGTTATTTTATCATACTCCCGTTACTTACCTTATCTGCCGGAGCAACCATAACTAATTTCCCGTTTTTATCTTCAGCCATAAGGATCATGCCTTTCGACTCAATTCCTTTAATCTTCCGTGGTTCAAGATTGGCAACAATTGATATCTGTCTGCCAACTATGTCTTCAGGATTGTAGTATTCTGCAATACCTGATACTATGGTGCGGATATCAATTCCGGTATCAATTTTGAGTTTAAGAAGTTTAGTGGTTTTAGGGACTTTTTCAGCTTCAAGAATAGTAGCTGTTCGGATGTCTATCCTGCTAAAATCATCAAAAGTCACAAGTTCTTTTCCGGGTGTAGTTATTCCACCGGTTTCCTCGTTGGCTTTTTTTGTGGCAAGAAGCTTATCTACCTGTCTTGTAATTTCTTCATCTTCAATCTTTTCAAAGAGCAATTCCGCTTTATTAATTAAATGACCGGGAAGAAGCAAGTCTGATTTGGCTGCATGTTCCCATGTCAATGCGTCGAGATTAATGAGACGGCGTAATTTTCCCATTGAAAAAGGGAGAAATGGTTCACAGATAATAGTCAGATTTGCAGTTATCTGCAGAGCAATATTCATAATGGTTTTTACCCTCTCAGGATCGGTTTTTATAACTTTCCAGGGTTCTGCATCAGCCAGGTATTTATTGCCAAGCCGGGCCAGATTCATTGCTTCTTTGAGACCTTCACGGAACCTGTATGTTTCAAGACAGTTTTCCACTTTTTCCTTAAGGCTGGCTATCTCATTAAGGACAGAAACATCACCTGAATCGGTTTTGCCTCTCTCAGGGACTTTGCCACCGTAATAATTATTGGTAAGCACAAGTGTACGGTTCACGAAGTTTCCCAGAATTGCAACAAGTTCATTATTGTTTCGCGCCTGAAAATCTTTCCAGGTAAAGTCATTATCTTTTGTCTCAGGTGCATTGGCGCAAAGTGCATACCTGAGCACATCCTGTTTTCCCGGAAAATCTTCAAGGTATTCATGAAGCCATACTGCCCAGTTTCTTGAAGTTGATATCTTATCGTTTTCGAGATTCAGAAACTCGTTGGCGGGCACATTTTCAGGGAGGATATAACTGCCTTCAGCTTTAAGCATTGCAGGGAAGATAATACAATGAAACACAATATTATCTTTCCCAATGAAGTGAACCATTTTTGTCTCCTTATCCTTCCAGTATTTTTCCCAGTCGGGAGTAAGTTCTTTTGTAGCAGAGATATAACCTATTGGAGCATCGAACCACACATAGAGAACCTTTCCTTTAGCTCCCTCCACAGGCACGGGAACACCCCAATCGAGATCACGGCTGACTGCTCTGGGTTGAAGACCCTGATCGAGCCACGATTTACACTGCCCATACACATTCACCTTCCACTCTTTATGATCTTCCAGAATCCATTTTTTAAGCCAGGGTTCGTATGTATCGAGTGGGAGGTACCAGTGAAGCGTTTCACGTAATACCGGCTTACTGCCACTTACTGTGGAATGAGGATTTATAAGTTCATTGGGACTGAGTGAGGTTCCGCATTTTTCACACTGGTCACCATAAGCATTCTCATTACCGCAGTGCGGACATGTTCCCATAATATATCTGTCAGCAAGAAAGCATCCGGCTTCTTCGTCATAATATTGTTCAGAAGTTTTTTCAGTAAATTCACCTTTATCATAAAGAGTTCTGAAGAATCCGGAGGCAGTCTCATAATGCACTTTATTCGATGTACGGGAGTAGATATCGAAAGCAATTCCAAAATCCTCAAACGCCTTTTTATTTATCTTATGATATCTGTCCACGATCTCCTGTGGTGTTACACCTTCTTTACGTGCTTTGAGAGTGATCGGAACTCCATGTTCATCCGATCCGCAAATAGATATCACGTCTACACCTTTCATTCTCAGATATCTGGTATAAATATCCGATGGAATATAAACCCCTGCTAGATGACCGATATGTATGGGACCATTTGCATAAGGGAGTGCTGATGTGACAAGATATCTTTTAAAATTCTTCATGAGATTGATAATGAGTATAAAGTGTTTTTAAACAGCACAAATATAATAAAATTAGACTTTGCTTTTTGTCTGCCTAATTACCTTTTTCCCTTTGTGCTTTTTTGTCCCCCTGGAGGGATAGGGGGGGTAAAACCAGCGGCTAAAACTCATGTCTTTTGGGGTAGGGTCAAAATGTAGGGTAGGAGGCAGAGGAGTTGTAGAAGGAAACAAATACAATACTTTTACGATATAGGATGATGTTATGACCAGAAATAAAAGGAGATAAAGCTACTGTTGAATATGTGTGAGAATCAGAAGGCGGATATCAGAAGATCGAGGTCTTTGGATATAATTCCGAATTTCTGGCCTAACGTTTCGTTTGTGAGCATACCATTGTACAAATAGGCTCCGTTTCGTACCCCCTGATCGTACTTCAGTAATTGCGTAATCCCACCTGCATCAGCCATACTCTGAAGCAAAGGAGTGAAGATATTACTTAGAGCTATAGAAGCTGTGCGAGCCACACGCGATGGCAGATTCCAGGCTGAAAAATGAACAACACCATGTTTCTCATAAACCGGATCCTTAAGGGCTCGGCATTCAGTTGTTTCAATACAACCTCCGCGATCGATACTCAGGTCTATTATTACTGCTCCCTTTTTCATATTCCTGACCATATCTTCTGTTATATAATACCAGGGCCTGAGATCTTCGAGTTCAATGGCGCCGATCAGTACATCGGCTGATTTAAGAGCTTTTTTGATAACCTGAGGATGAAATACAGAAGTCTGAAGACGTTGTCCCAAATGATCCTGAAACATTCTAAGGCGTGGGAGGGAATTGTCGAAAATTTTTACTGTCGATCCAAGTCCGATTGCAGCTCTGGCGGCATACTCACCAGCGGTATTCGCACCAAGAATTACAACCTCAGTAGGAGTAACCCCGGTAATTCCACCAAGCATTACACCTTTGCCTCCATGCATATTACTGAGATATTCCGATGCAATAAGAAGTGATGTTATTCCTGCAATTTCGCTCATCGATTCCACTACAGGCAACTCTCCGTTACCATCGCGAATCTTTTCAAATGCTATAGCAGTTACCTTTTTTCTTATCAGCTTCCCTAGGGTTTCTTCACTAAGCTTCAGAACATTAAGGTAAGATAAAATAACCTGATTCCCTTTGAGAAATTCTGTTTCTTTCTCTGAAAATGGAGCAACCTTTATTACAACATCAGTACTGAAGACTCTCGCAGCAGAGTCGCTTATTATAGCACCGTTCTCACTGTAATCTTTATCAGTATAATTTGCCCCTAATCCTGCACCTTTCTGAACTATGACTTCATTGTTGCTATCAACAAGTAAAGAAACTGCTTCAGGAGTAAGCGCAACTCTTTTCTCGTCATCTTTTTTGTCACATGGAATACCGATAGTTATTCTGCGGTTCTTGACAGCAGTTTCAAGGTGTTCCTCTTTTGGCATGAAAACAGTATTCTCAAAACTGACTTTTCCGCTCTTAGCCTTGCCATTCATCATTATTAGAGAGTTATTTTCTCAAAGGTAAATAATTTGGAATGAAGAGCAAAATCAGAAATTTTTAAGTTATTGAGAGAATCCTTTGTTCCTGGTCATCAACTGAGATTCTCACAATTACTGTTTCCGGAGGGAGTAACTCTTCAATAAGTTCCGGCCATTCCATGAAACAATAAGAATCGCCGGTCAGATATTCCTCAATACCAAAATCATACACCTCTTCCTGCTTTTTAATTCTATAGAAATCAATATGAAATATTGATTCTCCTCCAGATGTCTTGTATTCGTTTACGAGGGTGAATGTAGGACTGCTGACAATATCCACCGCACCAAGAGATGCACAAATGGCTTTGATGATTGTTGTTTTGCCTGCACCCATGGATCCGTAAAAGGCAAATATCTTCTTGTCTCCATAATTTTTCAGAAGTTGTTTAGCCGACGATGACAAATGTTGTTTATCTTTTATTAAAATATTCATAGAATTTAAAAGATAAAACTTAAACAGGTTCCAGTAATGCAACAGGTATCATAATTTCCTGCATTGAGATCCCCCCATGCTGAAAAGTATCTTTATAGTAACCTGCATAATGGTTATAATTGTTCTGATATACAAGAAAGTCCTGATTAAGGGCAAAAATATATCTTGAACTCAGATTGGTCTTAGGCAGCATGGCTTTTTCCGGGTTGGTCAGCTCAAAGACTTTTTTTGGATCATAATCAAGGTTTCTACCCATTTTATACCTGAGATTAGGGGATGTCCTTCTGTCTCCTATAATTTTTATAGGATTTTGTACTCTTATCGTACCATGGTCGGTGCTGAAAATTACTTTAACGGGATGTGAGGCAAGGGTTTTTAGCAAATCAAACAAAGATGAATGCATGAACCAGGAACGCGTCAGGCTCCTGTAGGCAGGCTCATCATTAGCAAGGTCGCGGATCATACTGATCTCTGTTCTGGCATGCGACAGCATATCAACAAAATTGAAAACAAGTATATTGATGTCATTTTCAAGCATCGATCTTACCTTATCGTTCACTTTTTTACCATCCAGGTTACTGCTTATTTTATTATACGACCATTTGTATTTTAACCCTTTACGTTTCAACTGATCCCTGAATAACTCTTCTTCGGAGTTATTTTTACCCTCATCTTCATCATCATTTATCCACAATCCGGGCATGAGCTCTGCAATTGATGACGGCATCAGACCGGCGAAAATTGAATTCCTGCTGAATTGAGTTGAAGTTGGCAGAATACTGTAATACAGATCCTCTTCTATAACCCGGTACAAACCCGATAATTCCGCTGAGATTGTTTTCCATTGGTCATATCTCATATTATCGATCAGAATAAAAAATAACGGTCTGTTTTTATTTATACTTGGGAAAATTTTCTGCGTGAAGAGCGCAGGGGAGAGCAATGGTTTATTCTTATTTTCAGGTCGCAGCCAGTCAAGATAATTTGCAATAATGAATTTTGAAAATGAATTATTTGCCTCGTTCTGTTGCAGTTTAAGGATTTCAGTCATTCCCGGGTCGGTAGATTTTTCAAGTTCAGATTCCCAGAAGACTATTTTCTTATACAGCTCTGTCCAGTCTGTAAAAGTCGAAGCCGAAGAGATCATACCGCTTATCCTGTTAAATTCCTGCCTGTAATCGGTGGTCGTCTTTTCTGTTACCAAACGTCGTTGATCGAGGATCTTTTTTATTGCAAGAAGTACCTGTTTTGGCTTGACAGGTTTAATAAGATAATCGGCAATTTCTGATCCTATGGCAGTTTCCATCAGATCTTCCTCATCGCTTTTGGTTATCATTACTACAGGGATATCTGTCCTTACCTCCCTTATTAGTTTTAATGTCTCGATCCCGCTTAAGCCTGGCATATTTTCATCGAGAAAAATCAGATCATAACGGTTCTGCCTTACGAGGTCAATGGTATCGTTTCCATTAGAGCAGGTGTCTATATCATAGCCTTTCTCCTCAAGGAAAAAAATATGAGATTTCAGCGCTTCCACCTCATCATCAGTCCAGAGTATTTTGATTTTTCTCATTTTAATTTACTTATATTTTTAACCTCAGTCATTTGCCCTTTTTCTCCCGGGATCACCTCACCCTGAATCCCTTCCCCGAAGGAGAGGGACTTAAAAACTAATATTCTTTTCTTACTCCGCTTCTCCCCCGGGAGAAGGGATCGGGGGATGAGGTCATGAGTTAGGAAAGGGGAGAGTCTTTCCTTTATTTTAAATATTTTTCTTTGAAGAAAAGCAGATAACGATCGGGATTTTTATCGTTTTTAAGGACTTTAAGGTTGTTCGCACTTATTATAAAAGTCATCATCTTTGCGGCGGTTGGATTTCTTACAAACTTTTCAGATTTGAATGTATTGTAATAATTCAATGCCTGGGCATAATCAGAAAATCCTGAAACAATTATCTGTATAAATTTATTATCTACCAATGTTCCCTCTGTCTTGTAATTCTTATTTGTAAAATTATCGATATTATAACTGATTACATCAAATGATGCCTGGTTCAAGTTAAAAGAAGGATCGGTGATGATCAAAACAAAGACATGATTTATGGTTGTATCGGCTGTGTAAATTTCAGCAGCAATTTTTTTATCTTCCTCAACTTTAAGCTCGGGCATTTTCTGGTTGAGGTATGCAATTAACTCAGCTGCTTTCTTACTCTCGGCAGTTCCGGGCCATACTTTTATAAGATTATTAAGCGCATCCCTGAAAGTTCTTTCATCACTGATTCTGCCCACCGAATAGGCCCTGATAAGCATAAATTTAGGTGCGAGTTTATCCTGGGGAAATCTTTTCAATGCATCATCGCTGATAGTGATTACATCATTGAATTTTTCACTATTATAAGAAGTATAAGCATCGTTATAAATTTTTTCAGCCATCTTCAGTTCCGCTATTTTTTTCTCATAATAGGAAGGATCTGATAAAATTCTGGCAAACTCATTATCCGGAAATTTTTGGAGTAACAGTTGCCTGTAAGCTTCTGATTTCGCACTATTACCTGATTTATTGACGTTGTACAGATTATATAATGTTTCAGGCACCAGCTCACTGGAAGGGAAACGTTTAATAAGCGACTCAAATGTTTCTGTAGCTTTTACAGGATCAGGGATTCTTTCTGCATATGCCTTGCCTGCATTTAACAAGGCAGTGGCTATTCTATCGTTGGAAACAACAATTAAAGAGTCCTTTAACGGTAAGTTTTTTAAATAGAATTGAGGTTTTTTATAATCGGTTTCGGCTGACAGTGTGTCAGATTTATGTTGGGTAACTTCATTTGGGTTATTGGAAACCTGTGTATTATTTACTCTTGTTTTGTTAGACCGGCGCCAGTTGTCTTCAAACTTCCTGTCACCCCATCGTTTACGGAATTCAGTTCGTCCAAAAGTTAAAGCAGTTTGATTATAGAAATACCATTTGCCCTCCTGATCAATATTTCCCTGAGCCCGTCTTTCGCTTTCATAATACTCTCCAAGATTGTACCTGTCGGCACTATTCTGGATTTTGCCTTCAGATTCGTCTTTAATAACCTTTGCTATTATTGATGAAATCAATGCATTTCTTTCAGGTTCAGACAACCTTGCCACTCTTTGAAGACTGTCCTCGCGTTGTATTATTGTCAATTGGGAGACAAGAGCATTCAGGTTTTGAGATTTGGTTTTTATCGCCAGATAATCGGGATATTTCTGATCGAGGAAAAAGACAGTACTATCATAGTAGGTACCTGCTTTCATATAATCGGGTTTCTTTAGATAATAACCTGCAAGAGCAAGGTATGATCTGCCTTTCTGATTCTGGTTCTGTGATTTTGCGATTGCAGATTTTCTATAGTATCCGAGAGCTTCTGACTCCATTCCCTCTTTCATTAATACATTCCCTAAAGCGAAGAGGATCTGGTCCTGATATTCCTTATTTTTAGAATCGTTAAGCATTTTTTCAAGCTCCCTCTTGATTTCCTGTGGATTGCCAGAGTTAACGTCAAAAACACCTGCAATGTTTATTCTGGCATTAAATTCAACATCATAAGGTGGGTTCATGTTAACTACGTCACGATATAGTGATGTGGCCCGGGCTCCATCTCCTGTTTTTTCATATAACTGAGCCAGCAGATAGGTCAACCTGTATCTGGCTCTTTTACCCGAACCAAGCTTAATTGATTTCACAAGTGGATCTATTGCTTCCGAATACCTTTTTTGTTTTATAAATAAGTCAGCAAGGGTTGTATAGTACATTGATTTTAATGACTTTGATAAATCAGATGTAATATCTAGACCATTGATTAATCTAGAGGACTCGCTATAATTGCCGGTCTCATTATATAATCTGGCCAGCCAGATAACAGCTTCCGTTTTAATTACCGGATCGTTTGCATCAGTTATACAAAAGTTTAATATTGAAGTTGCTTCATTATACTCATGCTTGTAAAACCTGGCTTTCCCGATGAGAAGATAACTGTCGTCAACCCACTCATTATATTCTTTCATTTCAACGAGTTTCTTATCCTTTTCGGAGAGTTCTTTCGGATTCTTGAATTCCGGTTTTGCAGTTATTGACTTAAGTGAAATCAGTTTTGAAGCCTTCTGAATTGCCTTTTCCATGTCAGAAGAACAAAGAGATGCTGTAGAAGGATCACTATATTCAAATACTCTCAGCAATTCTGAATAATCATCCTGGTAGCTCCTTGAAATCTTAGCCAGGCCTGCCTTAAAACTCTCATTACCATTAAAATAGATATTATATCTGGCCGTCAGACTCTGATAAAACCTACTTGAGCCCGTGTTTTTTTCAACCGAGCAATATGTAAGCGCCATGGCTAATCCCAAAAGCACCAGATATTTATATGATGTCTTGTTTGAAACCAATAATTGACTTTTAATACTATAACTAACTAACTTTGTGTATAGTATTTCAAAGGTAATTAAAATTGAGTTGATGTAGTTTTTCAGGCTGAAATAACTCTCCTTATTTCGGGTACTTCCTTCATAATAGCCTGTTCAACTCCTGCTTTCAGAGTCTGCATACTATAAGGACAGCCATGACATGCACCTGTAAGCTTAACCTTGACGGTCATGTCATCAGTTACATCAACGAATTCTATATCACCACCGTCAGACTGCAGATAAGGTCTTACTCTTTCTAATGCTTTAAGTACACGGTCCTTAATACTGGTTGTTTCTGTCATATTTGTAAATATTTATAAAGTTCAAAATTGTTAAATTTGTTTTCAAAGCCACTCGAAATTTTTAGCCTCATCCCCCTTTCCCCTTCTCCCACGAGAGAAAGGGGGGAAAAATTGCGTTTTAAGCCCCTCTCCCCTGGGAGAGGGGTTGGGGAGAGGCCTATTTCAAATAAACGATTGATCTAAGTTGGTATGAATCATTTTGTTATCTCAAGTTTGATTGTTGGTCCCAGTTCTTTGTTTCTTTGCTCAACGCTTTTAATAAGCTCCCTGGCAAGGGACATAAAAGCATTTCCTGTAATTGAATCATCCAACGCTACCGGTTGACCATTATCGCTGCCTTCACAGATACTCTGAACAAGAGGAATTTGCCCAAGTAGAGGGACATTCATCTTTTCAGCAAGTTTCCTGCAACCCTCTTTTCCAAAAATGTAATACTTGTTCTCAGGTAGTTCTGCAGGTGTAAACCACGACATATTTTCTACCAATCCAAGAACCGGCACATCAATTTTATTACTTCTGAACATTGCTATTCCCTTTATAGCATCTGCAAGGGCAACCTCCTGTGGAGTGCTTATAATAATGGCTCCTGTAACTGGAACTTCCTGAACAAGAGTCAGATGAATATCGCTTGTCCCGGGTGGTAAATCGACAAGCAGATAATCGAGCTGGCCCCAGTCACCCTGTGTTATCAGCTGTTTTAAAAAATTGGAAGCCATCGGGCCTCTCCAGATAACAGCGTCTGCCGGGTCAACAAAGAAGCCGGTGGAGAGAACTTTAACTCCAAATTTTGTTAAAGGGATAATGTGATCAGAATGTTCGTCTCTTCTTACTTCAGGTCTGAATTTTTCTTCATTAAACATTTTTGGAACAGATGGCCCGAATATGTCTGCATCAAGGAGTCCTACAGTGTATCCCATGCGTGCAAGAGAGATAGCCAGGTTTACAGCTATTGTCGTCTTTCCTACACCACCTTTTCCTGAAGCGACAGCAATTATATTCGATACGTTGGCCAAAACAGTTGGCGGTTTTTCCTGTAGTTTTCCAACAATAACTTTAGGCTGAACTTTTATTTCGTTAATTACAATATCAGGTCCAAAAACTTCCTTCATTGTTCTGACAATTGTGCTCTTGATCGATGAGATAAAAGGATCGTTTGACTTTTCAGGGGTGAGGGTCAGAGATATTCCGTTTTCACCGGAATCAACTTCAGTAATCATTCCCAGGGAAACTATATCTTTCTTTTTGTCGGGGTGAATGATCCCGGAAAGGGCATTTAATATCTGTTCTTTTGAAAACATTATTTTAATATTATAATAGCAGGTGAGAGTTTGTTATTTTTATTTAATTTAAATATAAACAAGATGCAAGTTTACCGGTTTTTTTTTAAATTACAAAATTATATAATAAAAGTTTGGAGTGCCTGAAATTTTACCCCCCAACCCCCTAAAGGGAGTCCCGTTCTCGTTTTTTCATTAAATTTCATTCATGTCCAAGAACGTACCCCCCTTTAGGGGGGCATGGGGGCAAGTAAGAAAAGGAAGCGGCAGGGCAAGGGGGCAAGTAAGAAAAGGAAGCGGCAGGACAAGGGGCCAGGTAAGAAAAGGAACCGGCAGGGCAAGGGGCCGTCCTGAATTAAAGTTCTGTTGCAGGATCCCAGAACTTTTCTTCGAAATTGGTAATCCGGTCATTTTCGATAATGATGCCTTCATTTTCCAGAAGCTGTGCCATTGTGGTTGAATTTCCGAAATGATATTTCCCGGTAAGAAGGCCATTACGGTTTACAACCCTGTGGGCAGGGATAAATTCCTGGTTGCTATGGCTTACATTCAGTGCCCATCCAACCATACGGGCTGACCTGCCGGAGCCCAGATAGCGGGCAATAGCGCCATATGAAGTTATTCTTCCGTAAGGTATACATTTTGTCACCTCGTATACCTTCGAGAAAAAGTCATCATCCGATTTTTGCTTTAATTGAGGCATTTTCGATAAATTTTTCTTTATCCAGTCTGAAGGAGAGATAGTTGATTTTTAAACCTGCATCCAGAAAAATCTTTTCATAGTGAGTTCTGATTGAAATAATGTTTTCATCCTTTTTCGAATGCAGATCGTTTGTGGAGAGGATAGTTTCAAGTTTATTGTAAATTAAAACATTATTTGTGAAATCGTAAAGTTCCTTGTTGTCTGTTTTGAGATGAATTAATCCCTTATCTTTAAGAAATTGACGGTATGAATTAAGGTACCATGGAGATGTCAGTCTCTTATTTGAGTTCCTTCCGCCGGAATGAGGATCGGGAAACGTTATCCAGATCTCAGCTACCTCATCTGCGGAAAAGAAGGAAGTAATGAATTCAATTCTTGTACGAAGGAAAGCTACATTGGAAAGCTTCTGTTCACTGGCTGTTTTAGCTCCCCGCCACATTCGCGCTCCCTTTATGTCGATTCCGATATAATTGTTATTGGGAAAGGTGTTTGCCAGACCGACAGTATACTCCCCTTTTCCGCATCCAAGCTCTAGAACAATTGGATTATTATTTTTGAAAATCTCATCATTCCATCTCCCCTTTATAGGGTGATCCTTGCCTGCAACATCTGCGATTTCAGGTTGGATAACATTTTCATATGATCCCAATTCCGTCCATCTGGCCAGTTTATTTTTTCCCACCTCCCGAGATTTATTTTCTGATCTTTTCTATTCGTAATCCGAAATCATAAACACCATTCAGATTTTCAATGCGCATACCGTGCTGAATTTTAAACACATACGTGCCTTTCAGGGGGAAAAAGACATTTGATTTATATGGCAGATTCAGTTCATGTATATCGCCAAATCCCCTGCCATACCACTTTCCCTTTTCATCCGCGAGGTTATATTGAAGAGTATCAGTAATCTTTTTACCATCGGGTGATGTAGTGCTTACAAAAAGGTAGATATTACGAAACGGATAAGAAGAGCCGTTTCTGATAGTAAAAAAAACATTATTGCTGTGAAGAGTATCTGTAATCGGGACTTTAAAAGAAGCTATATCCATCAACTTCCAGG
>Ga0302296_1002569_pt1 | contig 12172 bp, 10 predicted proteins | sample III_Fen_N3_1_FD_194546 | JGI IMG/M metagenome (GOLD analysis project Ga0302296, IMG submission 194546) | Peat permafrost microbial communities from Stordalen Mire near Abisko, Sweden - III_Fen_N3_1 | ecosystem: Environmental > Terrestrial > Soil > Wetlands > Permafrost | place: Sweden: Abisko... | reverse complement strand
AGCGGTTAATGGACTACATTCTATTTTTTTTTATAACTTTGTTTAATATGTTGAGAGCTGCAATAAATATTCCCGGAATAAATTTTACCGAATCAGGAAATTTCCTATTGATTGCGGGCCCCTGTGTTGTTGAGAGCGAGGAGATCGTATTTGAAACAGCCGCTCAGCTTGTTAGGTTATCTCAAAAATATCAGATACCTTTTGTCTTCAAATCGTCGTACCGGAAAGCAAACAGATCAAGAGGCGATTCCTTTTCAGGGATCGGCGACATCAAAGCTCTTCAGATACTTGAGGAGGTCAGGAACAAATTTGCGCTACCTGTTATTACCGATATTCATAATCCCGAAGAAGCTGATATGGCTGCTTCCTATGTAGACATTCTTCAGATACCCGCATTTCTTTGCAGACAGACAGATCTTCTGACAGCTGCCGCAAAAACCGGAAAATGGATTAATATAAAAAAGGGACAATTCCTTTCAGGAGCATCAATGAAATTTGCAGTCGAGAAGGTACTTGAATCAGGAAACAAGAATATTATGCTCACAGACAGGGGCAATATGTTTGGTTATCAGGACATAGTTGTGGACTTCAGAAATATACCAGAGATGCAGAAGATTGGCGTCCCGGTAATTATGGATATAACCCATTCCCTGCAGCAACCAAATCAGGAAAAGGGAGTTTCCGGAGGGAGACCTGAAATGATAGAAACGCTCGGTAAAGCAGCTATAAGTGTTGGTGCCGATGGTATTTTCATTGAAACCCATCCCGACCCGTCAGTTGCAAAATCCGACGGAGCCAATATGCTGAAACTTTCAGGCATGGATAATCTTTTGAATAAGCTCACTGCATTGAGAAAAACAATAAATTCATTTAATCACTAATTCTTAATACCAACTGTATGAAAAAGTTAATTTTTATTATGGCAGGATTGATAATGATGTCAGTCATTAGTGCACAATCACTTGATGAAATCGTTAAGAAATATACTGCTGCAAACAAACTTGACAATGTGGCTAATCTGAAAACCATAAAGATAACTGCAAACCTGTCGGTTATGGGCATGGATATGCCAATGATTATGTGGATGAAAAATCCTAACAAAATTAAATCTGTTACCACTTTTAACGGACAGGATATGATCCAGGTGTTTGATGGAGAAAAAGGTTATGCAGTTAATCCTATGACAGGATCAACTGACCCGGTGGAAATGACTCCTGAACAGGTTCAACAGACACTAAGAAGCAGTATGTTTCAGAATTATATGGCAACTTATCTTAAAAACGGACAACTCACTTTAGCCGGAGAAGAAGCTGTAAAAGATAAGCCTGCTTATAAGCTTCAGGCTACTGTTGAAGGCGGGACTGTCATTGATATGTTTATTGACAAGAGTTCATTCTTTCTGGTAAAAACGGCTACAACAGCTTCCGGGGTATCAATGGAATCATATCCAACAGATTACACTGAGACAAACGGAATCATGATTCCAATGAAGATGAGTACGTCAGCACAAGGAATGGATATGGTTATTACTTTCACAAAGGTTGAGGTTGATACACCAATGGAAGATGATATATTTAAAATCAAATAATTGAATTGAATTCCTCTCAATGCACATTTCTCAATATGCAGCAGAGAGGGTAATAGTAAAACGTTGGGACAGGTCTGGGATCTGATTCTACAAATAAGAAAATAATTCTTTCAATCAATAAAAAATGACGGGCTTTCACCCGTCATTTTGTTATGCAGCTGGCCTGTAAGCCGGATTCTGTACGGTTTTGTTTTCTGTAAAAGAAGTTAAAACCGGATTCCATCATTTATCTGGGACCGGTATCACTACCGTTCTCCTACGACCTACCCCCCGGCATCGGACGAGCAGTCCTAAACATCCGGTATACATGGTCTTTCAACCCATAAGGTGTACGGCTCCCGGTGTTGCCATCGGGACCGGTGAGCTCTTACCTCACCTTTTCACCCTTGCCACTTCCTTCGCTTTCGCTCAGGAAGGGCGGACATTTTCTGTTACACTTCTATACCCTCGCGGATATCTTCCCGTTAGGAAGTATGGTGCTCTGTGTTGCCCGGACTTTCCTACCCCCCTGACTAAAGCCAATGTGGTCGATGGATCAGCCTGCTGCGATGCAAAGGTAGGAAAATGCGGTCAAATTTTTATACAGACTCTTTAATTTGGTTATTTTTGCATCGAAAAACATGTTAAAGACAAAACTAAAAAGTTGAAATCTGTCAATCCCATAATACACAAGGGAATACACCAAATATACAAAGTAAGCCAGACTGTATGACTGCAAGACCACAAGAGCGCAAGACATTAAAACAGATTGCAGGTAACATTAAAGCTATCGACATCAACGACTACGACTACAACCTGCCTGATGAACTTATAGCCCAGCATCCGGTCGCAGAAAGAGATCAATCCCAACTTCTTGTTTATAAGGGAAATACTATCTTAAAAGACACTTTCAGCAACTTAGATAAATATCTTCCATCCGATTCACTACTGGTATTTAATAATTCACGTGTTATTAGGGCACGTTTACTTTTTAAGAAAGATACCGGTGCCGGAATCGAGATACTATGTCTTGAACCATTGACTCCTTGTGATTATACACTTTCCTTCAGTTCGACCTCCCCCGTTGAATGGAAATGTATTATAGGAAATCTAAAAAAATGGAAATCAGGTGACCTAAGTTGTCATATTACTCTTAAAGGAGCAGATATTAAACTGATAGCTGAAAAAATCAGGCCCGAGGGAGAGGCATGGCGAATCAGGTTCAGCTGGAATAGCGGAGTCGTCAGTTTTGCAGAGGTAATAGAGGCTACGGGCCATATTCCTCTCCCTCCCTATATGAACAGAGATGATACTGCCGAGGATACTGAAAGATACCAAACGGTTTACTCAAAAGTAAATGGCTCAGTAGCAGCACCAACAGCCGGACTGCACTTCACTGAAAATATTTTCGGGAAGATAAAATCGAAAGGAATAAAATCAGCAGAAGTAACACTTCATGTCGGGGCAGGAACTTTTCAACCCATAAAAACGATCAGTATTCTGGATCATGAAATGCATTCCGAGCATTTTATTATAGATGCCCGAACAATTGTTTTAATCCTGGAAAACTCCGGCAAGATTATACCAGTTGGTACTACATCTGTACGTACACTTGAGAGTATTTACTGGCTGGGGGTCAAGATTCTTCAAAATCCACCCGGAGAGAACGCGTATTTATCGTTGGGACAATGGGAGCCGTATGAATTACCTTCAAATGTCTCAGTAAAGGAGTCTTTGAATACGTTATTAAACCTGCTGAAAGAGAGAAACACAGATATACTTTCAGCTTCGACCGGGATAATCATTGTTCCTGGATATGAATTCAGGTTAATAGACGGTATGATAACAAATTTCCATCAGCCGAGAAGTACACTTCTGCTTCTTATATCAGCATGGAGCGGAAACAAATGGAAAGAAATTTATAGATTTGCCCTAAAGAACAGATTCAGGTTTTTAAGTTACGGAGACTGTTCTCTTTTATTGAAGTAAGTATATCATTCATCAATAATTGATAGCATTTCATCAAATTAGCTTTATATAACGAAATTATTAGTTTAATTTTGACAATAAATCTTATTTTCGTTATTTTTAAACAAAAATAATTTTGCGATGGACGGAAACAGGTTAATGCAGCAGGTAGTAGCAATTTTTTCTATTTTCATGGTCTTCTTCTACCTTGGAGTTGGCACCTATCTTATCTTTTATCTCAAAAATAGTACACTTGACAAATCCATAATGGTTATTATGGGATCAACATTCCTCTTTTATGGACTTTACAGAGCATACAGAACTTACGTTAAAATAGTTGAGGTTTTCTTTACAAAAAGAAAAGATGATGATTAGTGGCTTGGCACACACTTTGCTGTATGTTGAATAAAAATATTCAAACCTTAACTAAATTTAGGAATATGAACAGAGTATCAGTTATCCAAAAATTTATTATTATTGCGTGCCGTAAGAAAAGTTTAACATCCGCCATGGTGGTGAACAAAATTATGATTAATAAATTCGTCTTCTACTTTTCGGTTATTGTCATGTTGCTTATGATGGGTTCATGCGGAACCATGGGCAAAAAAGCTACCGACGAGACACCAACAAGAGGTAATATAAGGATCATCGCTGATGAATCGTTTCAGCCTCTCATTGAAACCGAGGTCTATACTTTTACACATCTTTACAAAGGGGCAACAATTAAACCTTTATTTAAACCGGAGTTCGATGTTATTAACAACTTCATGAATGATTCGGTAAGAACTATTGTTACCAGCAAAAAACTCACCGACGCACAGATCCAATATCTTCGGGACACACTTATTATTGCCCGCACAACCACCTATGCATATGATGCCCTGGCACTTATTACCAATAAGGATAATCACGACACACTTATCAAGTATATTACCGTAAAGGACATCTTTCTTGGAAAAATAAAAAGCTGGAAAGATGTTAATGATAAATCGAAACTTAATAATATCAATGTTATCTTTGATAATAATAAATCGGGTAATATCAGATATTTCAAGGAACTCTTCGAAATAAAGGACTCGCTTGGTAAAAATTTCTTTGCTGTTAACAGCAATGAAGAAGTCATTAATTTTGTTTCAAGAAATCCTGACGCGCTTGGAATAATCAGCGTGAACTGGATAAGTGATAAAAACGACTCCCTGAGTATGAGTTTTATCAAAAAGGTTAATGTTCTGGCAGTATCCCAGCAGTTTGTTAATGATGGAAGTTATTACAGGCCTCACCAGGGTTTTATTTACGATAAATCTTACCCATTTGTCAGGGAAATTTACCTGATTTCAAGGGAGACTTTTTCAGGATTGGGTTCTGGATTTATAAACTGGGCGTGCGGTGAACAGGGACAGCGAGTTGTTTTGAAATCAGGTCTTGTACCTGCCACAATGCCGATAAGGCTGGTACAGATTAAGAACTAGGTGTGAGGTGTGAGATGTGAGGTGTGAGGTGTGAGGTGTGAGGAATAAGGAATTAGGAATTAGGAATATGGGGAAGTGAGAAACCAAATTGGAGTTAGAAATCAGGTGTTCGTAAGAATAAATTGATAATTGGGAATTTAGAAATAAGAAAATTTGAAGAATAAAAGAATTTGTACTAAAATTGACATCAAATAATGATAGCTATGAAACGTTTAATTTTAAGACCAGCAATTCTTCTGGCAGTTTTATTAACAGGATTTTCGGTTAACCTAAGGGCGCAGGACTTAACAGCGGCAACACTTCTGACAAGAAGCGAGCAGTATGATAAAGCCCAGACCATGTTACTTGATTTAATAAAGAAAGAACCTGCAAACAGTAAAAATTATTTTTTCCTGGGGGAAAATTATATGCTTGACTATTTTGCCGATACAATTTCCAACTCATTAACACTCGCTGCAAAATCAGCAAAAGAAATTTACCAGAAAGGTGTTGATGCAAATGCCACGGACCCTCTTAACTATATTGGCCTCGCTAAAGTTGCATTCTACCAGGGAGATAATAAAACGGCTGTGGAAATGCGCACAAAAGCCAGAAGCCTGCTCCTCCCATATAAAAATATAAAAAAGATAGTACCTGCTGCTCCAGATTATGCTTTCGCTCTGGCAAAGATTGCAGAATCATATATTAAGTATAATAAAGTAGATACGTCACAGGCTTTACCACTTATCCGGGAGGCGATTAAGATTGACAACAAGAACAAAGATGTATTGCTTATTGCAGGTGATATTTATATCCTTGTAAATGACGGATCTAAAGCTATTGCTAATTACAAGCTGGCACAATTTGCTGATCCTCAATCACCGACTGCCAATATGAAAATCGGTAATATATATGTTAAGGGTCGTGCCCTGCAGCAGGCAATTCCATATTATGAAGAAGCTATCCAGCTCAATGCCAACTTCGCCCCTGCTTATCGCGAACTTGGACAGGTTTATCTACTTGCCCAGAGATTTGATCAGGCAAAAGAGAATTTCAGAAAATACCTTGAATTAACAGCTGGCAATATTCCTGCTAAAATAAAATATGTGAATGCGCTTTTCTATGCAAAGAATTATGATGAAGTTATATCTAATGTTGAAGATATTTTCAAAGTTGACAAGTCAAGAACTTATATGAACCGTATCGCCGGATATTCATGCTATGAAAAGACTCCTCCCGATTATGACAAAGCTCTGGCATATATGGAGACACTCTTTAAAACAGTTGCTCCTGAAAGAATTCTCTGGAAAGACTATCATTATATGGCAAGGATTCTTGTAAAAAGAAACCTGAATTATCCAAAAATGGCCGATGACGCCGCTGCCGCAGAAAAACAACTTGATGCAGAAAAAAATAAACAGGCAATTGCCACTACTGCTGCCGATAAAGCAAAATACAAAGCAAGTGTAGAAGACATGACCACAAAACTTGCAGCTCTTAAGGCTGGTCTGGCTAAATCAAATGCTGAAATAGACAGGGCATTTGGTGAATATAATAAAGTATTGACATTAAAACCTGGAGATAAAGGTCTTCTTAGTGAGATGGCAGTGAACTATAACTTGTTCCGCCGTTATGATGGCGTTGCAAAAACCCTGGTAAAAATGCTTGATCCGTCTAAAGACAACACCGAAGATCTCATGAAAATCGGAAGAGCATACTACAATGGTGAAAAATATAAAACCGCAGATTCTGTTTTCAGTGCAATAATAGCTAAAACACCAGATTATGTTCCTGCATATCTCGCAGTTGCCAACAACTATTCAAAAATGGATCCGGACCTGAAGCTTGGACTTGCAAAACCCAAATTTGAGAAACTTATTGAGGTTGCCAAGACTGACTCAGTTAAAAATGCACCGGCAATGATGGATGCGTTCGGATATCTGAGTTATTACCATATGATGAATAATAATTTCAGCAAATCAAAGGATTATTATACCAGGATGGTCAATCTTGATCCTAATAATAAGGAATATAAAATAAAGGGATATAATGGAATAGGTTCTGTGGAGCTCAGATCAACATCAACGGAAAAAACAAATGAGGGAAGACTTCCATATTTAACCAGGGCAACAGAAGCATATAACAAAATTCTTGCATTAGATCCTTCCAATACGAATGCCAAGAGCCAGATTACTTATATCGCAGAATTTAAGAAACAAATTGAAGCTGGTATTAACCCTAATGAGATAAAGGGAAAAGTAAGTAATGCAGCTGGTCAGCCAGTTCCTTACGCCTCTATCAGGGTTAAAGACACCGCAGCTGAAAATCTGTCCAACGGGAAGGGTGAGTTTAAATTTGAGATTCCACAGGGTTCTGAAACATTGATTGTAAATGCTAAAGGCTACAAATCCCAGGAGATTCCAATAACAAAATCAAGAGTATATAATGTTACTTTGGCACAATAGAAAATAATTGGTAAGACTCAGGTTTAAAAAAGAACAATATAATATAGGGTATGATAATGTTAAACGGTCATAGTGTTTGGAGAATGATTCTAAATAATTCTAAACTATTCTTAAAGTTTAACAATATTGTCTACCAAGTTGGAAAAAAACAATTCATAATATATATTTGCAAATCGTAAAAATCTTAAACCTAAACAAATCGATAAAAATGAGTAAACAAGGAAGTTCGTTCAAAGATGTGTTGCAGAATATTTTTGCAACTAGCGCTATTTTAATAGCTTTTGTAGTAGCCGAGGTTTTGTTCACACAAGTCATGGGCAACGGTGTAAATTTTGAAGGTGGTAATCATGCCGGAAAAGCACTTGAAGGCAACTATCTTGGAATCATCTATAAAGGTGGTCAGATTGTTCCTCTTCTTATGACATGCGTTTTAGTTCTTTTCATTTTCATTATTGAAAGATCCATAACTCTTTCAAGAGCAAAAGGTAAAGGCAGGCTTAATTCTTTCGTAAGTGAGCTGCAGGCTGATCTTGCTTCGGATAAGATTGAAGACGCAATGGAAGCATGTGACAGACAACAAGGATCTCTGGCAAATGTTATGAAAGCTGGTTTGTTACGTTATCGTGACCTTCAGAAAGACAAGGAACTTGAAAAAGATCAGAAAATTCTTTCAATTCAGAAATCTTTCGAGGAAGCAACAGCTCTTGAATTACCTATGTTATCAAAGAATATGGTTATTTTCTCAACTCTTGCTTCAATATCAGTGTTGATTGGTCTTATAGGTACAGTTCTTGGTATGATCCGTGCTTTTGCTGCTCTTGCACAGTCTGGTGCTCCTGATTCCCTGGCTCTTGCAACCGGTATTTCTGAAGCTCTTGTAAACACAGCTTTTGGTATTACAGGATCAACCCTGGCTATTATTGCATTCAACTATTTTTCTTCAACAATCGACGGTTATACTTTTAAAATTGACGAAGCAGGTTTCAGTCTGACTCAGAACTTTGCCGCTTCACTGAAGACCAACTAATTTTAAATTTTATCTTTTGGTTTAATAATATTAATAAAAAACTACAATGCCAAAGATTAAATTACCAACAAAGTCGCCTCATATCGACATGACGCCGATGGTTGACCTGTTCTCAGTAGTCTTAACATTTCTAATGTTAACAACTACTATGACAAAAAACGAACCGGCTACTGTCGTTACGCCCTCTTCAATTTCAGAGAAACCGACTCCTGACTTTAATACAATGACTCTTCTTCTCTCATCGGATGATAAAGTTTATATAAATTTTGATAACGGAAATGATACCTTGTTAAAATTTCGTCCTAAGATCCTCACAGAGATGGGGAAGAGATACAACCTCGAATTTACAGCAACTGAACTCAGGGAGTTTGAAAAGTTTCCTTCTTCAATTGGAGTACCTATTCTGAAAATGAAGGATTTTCTTGATACCAGGGATCAGAAAATAAGAAAAGCTTTAGAGACTGGGATACCGATCGACTCAACTGATAATCAGCTTGCCGATTGGATTTTTTGTACCCGTTCAGTAAATCCAGGTGTTGAAGCATGTATTAAAGGTGATCAAAAAACCACCTTTGAGCTTGTTCAGAAGATTCTTGATATCATGGCTGATAAGAATGTGTTCAAATTTAACCTGATCACATCTCTTGAAGGAGCTAAAATTAATCTCGCAGAAATACAGAAGTGATATGGCAGAAATAATTCAAGAAGAAAAAGCTGGCGGTAAAAGGAAAGCGAAAAAACACGCACCGCACATCGACATGACACCGATGGTTGACCTGATGTGTCTGCTGATCACATTTTTTATGCTAACCACGGCTTTCGCCAAGGCAAAGGTTATGAATATTAATCTTCCTGAGAAGATTAAAGATCAGAAAACTGAGCCTCCAAAAATTGTAGCCAGCCGTACTCTGAATATTATTCTTGGGCCTAATAATAAAATATATTATTATCCAGGAGTGATTAAAGCAGAGGATTATAACAATCTGCCTCCTTTAGCGGAAGCCGATTTTAGTGCAAATTCAAATGGTATTCGTCAACTGCTTCTGGAAAGAAACAGGACTCTTTTTAGAAAGATTGATGAGTTTAAAAAAGAATCACTTAAAGCAAAAACTATTGCTCCACCTGATTCAATCGCGAAGTCTATCAGTAAACTGAAAACAGACGATGATACCGGTCCAATTGTTCTTATAAAAGCTTATAAGAAAGCAAATTACGGAAACTTTGTAGATATACTCGATGAAATGAGTATCTGCGGAATTGCCCGTTATACGTTCGTCCCGATTGCCTGGTACGATGAGAAGATGGTGGAAACTGCAGCTGGAATTGCTTCAACTGTTACAACACCAGTCAAGAAATAAACCGTAAACCGTAAAAAGATGGCAAAAGATAATATGAATGCCCCTGCCTTTGATGACATAGTGTTCGAGGATAGGAATAAGGAATACGGAGCATACAGACTACGTAAGAGATATAATCGCAATGTCAGTATAGCATTGCTGATTGGTGTCCTTATCATAGCTACTGCTGTTATTACTCCTTATATCAATGCAAAAGCACTGGAAGGCAGAGCAAAACGTGCTGAACGCCAGGTTGAGATCAAGATGGAGAAACTCGATCAGCCAACTGAATTGGTTGCTCCTCCTCCACCTCCCCCTCCACCTCCTACCGATGTCGTACAACAACAGAGATATGTACCACCTGTAGTTGTGGACTCTATTAAACCTGAAGAAGTAAAGCAGCTTATGACAGCTGACCAGGCTCAATCAGAAGTTACCAACAAAGAGGTAGTTGAAGTTGTACAGCAGGTTAAAGAAGAAGTTCAGGAAGCTGAAGCTGAAGAAGTACCATTTGTAGTTGTTGAAGAAATGCCAATGTATCCCGGTGGGGACGTTGAACTTCTTAAATACATTATGGAACATGTTCAGTACCCGGAGGTAGCGAAAGAAAACAATATCCAGGGTAGAGTTATTGTAAGATTCTGTGTTACCGCCAAAGGTGGTGTAAGCCAGGTAAGTGTACTGAAGGGCGTTGACCCCGAACTTGATAAAGAAGCTATCAGGGTTGTTAATACTCTTCCGGCATTTAAACCAGGGAAACAAGGTGGGAAACCGGTACCTGTATGGTATATGGTTCCTATTACCTATACACTGAAGTAAAATCCTAGTTTACCAATCAAAATAAAAGGCTGGATCGCAAGATTCAGCCTTTTCTATTTTATTTTCCCAGCTCTTTCTTCAGCAACTTCACAAAATTTTCAATATCATCCTCTTTAGTATCCCAGCTTGCCATCAACCTGTACTCTGATTTCTTCTCATCCCAGGGATAGAAAAAATAATGGCTCCTCATCTTTTCAGCTATATCGGCAGGCATGATAACAAAAATACCATTCGACTGAACCTTCTGTGTAATCTTAACCTCAGGAATAGTTTTAAGTCTATCAGCAAGCAGCCGGGCCATTGCGTTTGAATTTGCAGCACACGTTTTCCACAAGTCGTTTTTGAAATATCCAATATACTGTGCTGAGATGAACCTCATTTTGGAAGCAAGCTGCATACCCTGTTTCCTGATGTATTTGAAATCATCTGACAAACCTGGCTTAAGGAAACATATTGATTCCCCGAACATCATACCATTCTTGGTTCCTCCGAATGAAAGAACATCAACACCTGCATCGGTTGTAAAGGCCTTAAATGGAAGGTTTAAGGCCACAGATGCGTTGGCTATTCTTGCTCCATCCATATGAAGCAACATCCCTCTCTCATGAGCATACCGGGCAATTTCAGATATTTCATCGACAGCATAGATGGTCCCCATTTCAGTTGCCTGAGTTATAGAAACAACTTTTGGCTGCGAGTGATGCTCAAAATCTATTCCGTGCATATGCTTATCTATCAAGGCCGGTGTGATTTTACCATCAGGCGTATCCACGACCAGAACCTTGCATCCTATCAGTTTTTCAGGTGCTCCGCATTCATCCCCCTCGAGATGTGCTGTAGATGCTGTTATTATTGAATTCCATGATCGTGTAATTGCCGACAATCCGAGAACATTGGCACCAGTACCGGTAAAAACAAAAAAAGTCTCGGTCTCATTACCTAAATGCTCCTTAAATAGATTTTTTGCCTGTTCGGTATATACATCTGTTCCATATCCTGTAACGTGACCTGTATTTGAGTCTGCGATCTCTTTTAATATTACAGGATGAATTCCTGCATTATTGTCACTGCCGAATCCTCTTCTTTCTTTCTTATTTTCCATATTTCATATCTGGAACCTTAGAGCTCCTGCTACCTTTTTACAATGTATTTTATTTATTGATAATATTTGCCATGTACTCATGTGCAAGTGATACCTGTTCATGCACAAAATCAATGCCAGCCCTTGAATGGTCCTTGTTCCACAACGGGTGACAAAGTTCAAAGGTAAACCAGCCATTATATCCTATTTCGTTCATTAGCTGAATATAATGTTCATAATCAGGCATTATACCACCCGCATAATAGTCCAATAACCTTGGTTTTATGACCTTGTTTTCATCCCTGTCATATTCTCCTCCGAAATGTGAATGAACCTGAAGGTTTCCGATTGTTCTAACTGCATTTGCAATATAGTCCTTATCCTGCTTGTCAAAAATCGGTAAATCAAGGCAAACTTTAAGGAATGGTGAATCTACTTCTTTAACCAGATCATAAGTGTC